>Ga0315910_10000440_pt1 | contig 41452 bp, 55 predicted proteins | sample EdamamesoilMG_FD_204470 | JGI IMG/M metagenome (GOLD analysis project Ga0315910, IMG submission 204470) | Garden soil microbial communities collected in Santa Monica, California, United States - Edamame soil | ecosystem: Environmental > Terrestrial > Soil > Garden | place: USA: California...
GGGCGAGGCCTCGGCCACGCCGGACCTCGACGTCCCCGCGCTGCTCGAGCTGCGCGACGCGACGATCACCGCGGAGCTGGCGAACGGGAAGGTCGCCGTGCTCCGCGACGCCTGGCAGGCCCAGGAGGGCACGCTGGGCACGGAGGAGGGGAACCTGCCCCTCCGCTTCGAGGGGCTCTCCCTCGAGTACACCTGACCGCCTGACCGACGACGAGGGCCCCGCGCGGGGTCCAGGACGCCATGAACCAGCCGATCCCCGACGGGGTCCTGATCGACCCCTCGCGGCGCCTCCACGGCGCCACCGTGCCCCTGCGGCGCCCGGTCAAACACGGTGCCGCCATGCTCGAGCGCGTCGTCCTGGAGCCGCTCTCGGCCGCCCACGTGCGCAAGGCCCCCGACGAGTGGGGTGAGACGGGGCCCGTGCTCGAGTTCGCCGGCGAGCTCTCCGGGCTGCCGCCCTCGGTCCTCGACCAGGTCGCCGGGGCGGACCTGGGCGAGCTCGTGCGCGCGACCTTCCACGTGGCCTGGCCGATGCTCGACCTTCCGGTGCAGTGGGAGGCGGTCTGGGCCCGCCGGCGCGAGGCGGCGCTGGCCGGCGCGCCCGGACACCGCCTCCGCGACGGCAAGCCCGAGGTCCTCGCCGAGGACGGCCTCGCCTGGCTCCCGGTCCCCCCGGGCCTGCCGGACGTAGCCGGCGGGCACGAGCTCGAGCTCGAGGCCCCGATCGCGCTCGAGCGCGACCAGGTCTCCCGGATGCGCTTCGAGGAGCTCACGGGCCGCGTGGCGCGCCGCTGCCCCATCGACGCCTTCCCGGTCAAGAAGCTGCCCTGGCTCGTCGAGGAGCTCACGGGGACGCCGCGCGCGGTCGTGGACCAGCTGAGGGGGCGCGACCTACACCGCGCGCTCGCGCTCGCCCAGCTTTTCTTCTTGGCTATCCGAGGGACTACCGCGACCTCTGGGTAGCGCTCGCCTGGCGGCTCGGCACCCAGCCCTCGGAGCTCGATCGACTCCCGGGCTCGGAGCTTCTAGCCTGGTTCGCGGCGCTCGAGCGGCTGGACCAGCACCTCCGGCGCCGCCCCTCGCGGTAGACCCGTGGCCCAGACCTTCCCCCTCTTCGTCCCGCTGACGCTGCTCGACCGCTTCTCGCGGCCGCTGGCGGCCGCAGGAGGCGCGCTCGAGGGCTTCGGCAAGAAGGCCGAGCGATTCGGGAAGAAGCTGACCGTGGGGCTCACGGTCCCGCTGGCGGCCTTCGGGACCCTGGCCGTGCGCACCGGCCTCGAGTACGAGCAGTCGCTGAACCGGGTCGAGGCGATCACCGGCGCGACCTCCGAGGAGATGGAAGGCCTCCGCCGTGCGGCGGAGGGGGCGCTCGGGACCAGCGGCATCCCGACCACGGCCCGGGCCTCGGCCGCCGCCATGGTCGTCCTGGCGCGCTCGGGGATGGCCGTCGGGGAGGTCCACGCGACCCTGCCCAAGGTGATCGACCTGGCCGCGGCCGCCTACGTCGACGAGGCCCGGGCGGCCGAGCTGACCGCGGACGTCCTCGACGTCTACCGCCTCTCCGCGGACGAGGCCGGCCGGGTGACCGACCTCCTGGCGCTCGGCGCGAACCGCTCCCAGCAGGAGCTCGAGGGCTTCGCCCAGGGGCTGATCGAGGGCGGCAAGGCGGCCAAGCCCTTCAATCAGGACCTCGAGTCGACGGCGGCGATCCTGGACGTGCTGGCCGACGCCGGGTCCCAGGGGGCCGAGGGGGCGGGGCTCTACCGCCTGGCTCTCGCGAAGCTCGCCCGCCCGACCGGCGAGACCGAGCGCGCTCTGCGCCGGCTGCAGGTGCGCAAGGACGAGCTCTTCCGCGAGGACGGAGGCCTGCGGCAATTCGACGAGGTCCTGGAGACCCTCTCCGCGCGCGGCGCCACAGCGGGGGACGCCGTCGAGCTCTTCGGGACGCGGGCGGGTCCGGCGCTGGCGGCCCTGCTCGGCCCGGGCGCCGCGCGCGCGCGGGAGTTCGCCGAGGAGCTACGCGGCGCCGGCGGCTCGGCCGAGCAGTTCGCCGGGATCGCGCGCCAGGGTGCGGCCGGGCCGCTCAAGGACTTCCAGGTCCTCTGGGAGGCCCTGCTCGTCACGGTCGCCCGTTCCGGTCTCCTGGAGGCCCTCGGCTCGCTCGCGACGAGCGCCGGCGAGGTCCTCGGCGTCGTGGCCCAGCTGCCGCAGCCGGTCCTGCGCTGGGGCCTCGCGCTCGGCGCCGCGGCCGCCGCCCTCGGCCCGCTCCTCGTGGGCCTGGGCGCGACGCTGCAGGTCGTGGGGCCGCTGCTCGCCGCCCTGCCGAAGCTCGGTCTGGCGACGGCCGCGTTCCTCTCGACCCCCTTCGGGCTCGCCACGCTGGCCGTGGGGGCCCTGATCGCCGCCGGCGTCGCGCTCGTCGCGAACTGGGACTCGATCAAGGGGGCCGCCGCGAACGCCTGGGGCGCCGTCCGGGACGCCGTGGGCGGGGCCGTCGACTGGATCGGGGGCAAGCTCTCGGCCCTGAGCGGGCTCGTCCCGGACTGGCTCCGCGACCTCCTGGGGGGCGACGGGGGGGCGGCCGCGCCGACGGCGAGCCTGGGCGGCGGGGCGGCGCCCGCCTCGGTCGGCCCGGCGCGCCTCGAGGCGGCCGCGCGCGCCGGCACGGACGCCGGCCGGGCGCGGGTCGGGGGCACGGTGCGGGTCGAGTTCGAGAACGCCCCGCCCGGCACGCGCGTTTCCTCGCGCCGCGCCGGCGACGTGCCGCTCGACGTCGACGTCGGCTACAACCTCGCGGCCGGTCTCGCCGGCTAGTAGGCTCGGGCGCGCCGGCCCGCGGGCTCGGCGCTCGCCGCCGGGCGGGTGGCACGTCGCGTCGCGTCCTCGTCCCCCCGCCCGCTACCCACGTGCTGGACACCGCGGTTCGCGTCGGCGCCGGGCTCGCGGCCGGCGCTCCGCCATGCCCACCTGGAAGGAACGCCTGCGGCCCGCCTCGTTTTCCGGGGTCCTCTTCCACGTCCGCGACTCGGAGAACTCCGGCGGGCGCCGCGCGGCCCTGCACGAGTACCCGCTGCGCGACCTCCCCTTCCTCGAGGAGCTCGGGCGCGAGGCGCGCCGGGTGCTGGTCGACGGCTACCTCGTCGGCGACGACTACGCGGTCCGGCGCGACCAGCTGATCACGAAGTTCGAGACGGCCTCGCCGGGCTTCCCGCGCCGCCCGGGCCGGACGCTCGTCCACCCGACCCTCGGGGCGCTCAAGGTCCTCTGCACGTCGTTCCGGTTCCGCGAGACGCTCGACGAGGGGCGCATGGTCCGCTTCTCGGCGGAGTTCGTGGAGGTAGGGGAGGAGCTCGAGCCGGCGCCCGCGATCGAGCCGGCGGGAGCCGCCGACGCGGCCGCCGAGGATCTCGGCGCGGCGGGCGCGGCCGAGTTCGCCGGCGGGGTCGAGGTCGACGGCGTCGTCGAGCGCGCGCGCGAGGCGATCGCCGACGTCGTGCACGAGACCGTCGACCGCCTGCGGCGCCTGGACGTCTTCTCGGGCCCGACCCGGGACGTGACCCGCCTGGAGTCGCTCCTGACGGGCCTCGCGAACGAGGTCTCGACCCTGGTCTCTGCCCCGGCGGACCTCGCTGCGCGGGTCCTCCAGGCCCTCGACGCGGTGCTCGACGCGGCGAGCTCGCCGGCGGGGGCGCTGGAGGCCTACCGGGCCCTCTTCGAGTACCCGCCGATCGACGACGCCGGAGAGGGCCAGCAGGGGAGCTTCGCGCGGGAGAACCACCGACTGACGGCCGAGCTCGTGCGGGTGGCGGCCGTCGGGGGCGCCGTCCGCGCCGCCGCGCGCACCGATCACGAGACCCTCGAGGACGCCCAGGAGGTGCGCGCCGAGCTCGGGGCCGAGCTCGACCTCCTGGCGGAGGAGGTCGGGGACTCGGTCCTGGTCGAGCTCGAGGACCTGCGCGCGGTCCTCGGGCGCTCGGTCCCGCCGCCGGACGCGGACCTCCCGCGCCTGCGAACGATCGAGCTGGCCGAGACCCGGCCCGCGCTGGCGGTCGCGCACGAGCTCTATCCGGCCGAGCTCGGCCGCGACGAGGAGGTCGTGCGCCGGAACTCCGTCCGCCACCCCCTGCGGGTGCCCGGGCGCGTCCCCCTCCTCGTCCTCTCGAGGTGACCCGTGGCCGACGTCCGCGGTGACGAGCTCGAGCTCCTGGTGGGGGGTGCCCGCTACACGGGCTGGGAGCGCCTCGAGGTCGTGCGCTCCCTCGAGGCCGCCTCGGGCGCCTTCGTGGTCGAGGTCGCCGACCGGGGCCCCCTGGCCGTCCGAGCGGGCCAGGAGGTGACCGTGCGCCTGGCCGGCGCCGTGGTCGTCCGCGGGCACGTGGACGCCGTGGAGGCCCGCGGGGACGCCCGCCGGCGCTCCTTCACGGTCTCCGGACGGGACCGCACCGCCGACCTGGTCGACTGCTCGGAGCTCTCGGAGCCCGGCGAGTGGTTCGACGTCGGCCTCCTCGAGCTCCTGAACCTGATCGCCGCACCCTTCGAGGTGGAGGTGGAGAGCCGCCTCGAGGAGACCCCCGACCCCTTCGCGCGCTTCGCCCGCCAGCCCGGGGAGAGCGCCTGGAGCGCTGTCGAACGCGCCTGCCGGCTGCGGGGTGTGCTCGTCCACTCCTCCGGCGACGGGCGCCTCCTGCTCGAGCGCCCCGGCCGCGGCCTCGCCGGCGTCGCCCTGCGCGAGGGCCGCAACGTCCTCTCCTGGGCCGTCTCCACCGACCTCCGCCAGCGCTTCTCGTCCTACGTCGTGCGCGCCCAGTCGCCCGGGTCGGACGACTTCTACGCCGACCAGGCGGCCCTGGTGGAGGCCGAGTCGGCCGACCCCGCCGTGGGGCGCTTCCGGCCCTTGCTCGTCCTCGCCGAGGGGGCGCTGGTCTTCGAGAACGCGCGCGACCGCGCGAACTGGGAGGCCACGGTCCGGGCGGCCCGGAGCGAGCGGACGGTGGTCACGGTCCAGGGCTGGCGCCAGGCGCCGGACGCACCCCTCTGGGACCTGAACCAGCTGGTGCACGTCGTCCTGCCGGCGCTCGAGCTCGACCAGGTCCTGCTCGTCCAGGAGCTGCGCTTCGCGCGCGACCTCGAGCAGGGCACCACGACCACGATCGGCCTCACGCGGCGCGACGCCTACGACCCCCAGCCGGAGGTCGACGAGCGCGACCAGCTCGAGTACGGGGAGGGGGACTGATGGACGTCCTCGGCGCCGTGCGGGCACTGGTGGCCCCGGTCCTGACCCGGGTCAAGCTCCTCGCCCAGCGCGCGGTCGTGCGCGCGAGCGACGACGCCCCGCGCGCGGCGACGCTCTCCCTCGCGGTCCTGGCGCGCGAGCAGCTGGCGCGGGTCGAGCGCTTCGCCCACTACGGCTTCACGAGCCGGCCCCCGACGGGGTCGGAGGCGATCGTCCTCTGCCTCGGCGGGAACCGCGACCACCCCGTCGTGGTGGCCGACGAGGACCGGCGCGAGCGCCCCGCCGGGGGTCTCGCCGAGGGCGAGGTCTGCGTCTACGCGGCCGGCGGGGCGCGGGTCTACCTGCGGGCGGACGGCTCGGTCGAGATCGTCGCCCCGGGCGGGGTGCTCGTCTCGGGCGACGTCGAGGTGGACGGCGACCTGGGCGTCTCCGGGAACGTGACCGCCGCCGGCGACGTGGCGGACGGCGTGGGGACCCTGGCGGCCCTGCGCTCGGCCTACAACGTCCACGTGCACTCGGATCCGCAGGGCGGCTCGACCGGGCCGCCGGTCCCCACCGTGTAGGATCCGCGGCCGTGATCGACGTCGCCTTGGTGCCGGTCTCCGAGACCCTCGACCTCGTCCTCGAGGCCGGCGACCTCCGTCCCGAGGCGGGCCTGCGCACGGCCGTCCTGGTCTCGCTCTTCTCCGACGGCCTGGCGGACCCCGACGACGAGACCCCGGACGGGGGGCCGGACCGGCGGGGCTGGTGGGGGGCCGAGGTCCTGGACGAGGACCGCGGGGACTTCTTCGGCTCGCGCCTCTGGCTCCTCGAGCGCGCTGCGCTGCGCGACGCGACGCTGGTCGAGGCGGAGTCCCACGTTCGCGAGGCCCTGGCCTGGCTCCTGCGGGAGGGCATCGCGGAGCGGGTCGACGTGACGGCCACGCGCCTCGACCGCGCGACCCTCTCGCTCGAGGTCCGCCTGGTGCGCGGGGCCGCGACGGAGCGCGCGGACCTCTGGTCGGCGGAGCTCGCCGAGACGGTCGAGGTCGGGCCGACCCGCTTCCGTCTGGTGGCGGTCCCCTAGCTCCGGCATCCTCTCCGGGGTGACGTTCGCGCGGCCCACCCTCCCCGAGCTCGTCCAGCGCTCGGAGACCGAGCTCGCGACCCGGCTCGGCCTCGGCGCCCTGCTCGAGCGCAGCGTCCTCAAGGTGCTGGCGCGCACCTGGGCGGGCGGCCTGCACGGGGTGTACGGCTACCTCGACTGGGTGGCGCGCCAGGTCGTGCCGCTCTCGGCCGAGGCCGAGATCCTCGACCGCTGGGCCCAGCTCTTCGGGGTGACGCGCCGCGCCGCCGCCCGCGCCGCCGGCTCGGTCACCTTCACCGGGACGAGCGGCGTCGCGGTCCCCCTCGGGACGGTCGTGCAGCGCGCCGACGGCCGGCGCTTCGCGACCACCGCCGGTGGCGTCCTCGCGGCCGGCACCCTGACCCTGGCGGCCGAGGCCGAGCTGGCGGGCCTCGCCGGCAACACCGCCGCCGCGACGACGCTCTCCCTCGCGACCCCAATCGCCGGCGTGACCGCCGCCGTGGTCGCCGCCGGCGGGCTCGTGAACGGACTGGACCCCGAGACGGACCGCGAGCTGCGCGAGCGCCTGCAGGCCTTCGTCTCGGCGCGCCCGCAGGGCGGGAGCGTCGCCGATTACGAGGCCTGGGCGCGCGAGGTGCCCGGGGTGACGCGCGTCTTCGTGCTCGAGAACGGCATGGGCCTGGGCACCGTGATCGTCCTCTTCACGACCGACGACGACCCGGCCGGGCCGATCCCCAACATGGCGAAGGTCGACGAGGTCCTGGCCCGCCTGACGGACGAGACCCGCCGGGACTCGCGCCCCGTCTGCGCCGAGGTCTTCGTCGAGGCCCCGATCCCCCAGCCGGTCTCGGTGACGGTCGAGCTGACCCCGAACACCCTCGCCGTGCAGGAGGCCGTGACCGAGGCCCTGGCGGGCATGCTGCGCCGCGAGGGCCGCCCCGGCGGCACGATCCGGCGCGAGAAGTTCATCGAGGCGATCGCAACCGCCGCCGGCGAGCAGGACCACGACCTGACCGTGCCCGCCGGCGACGTCGTCGTGGGGCCGACCAGCGTCCCCCTCCTCGACGTGGTGACCTTCCTGTAGGCGCCCCGCCGTGGACCAGATCGAGCTCACCGAGTTCCTGACGCCGGTCGTGGGCGCCGGAGTCTCGGTCGACTGGGACCTGACCGCCGGCGGGATCACCGAGCCGACCAAGGCGGCCGTGCTGCTCTACTCCGCCAGCGACGCCGACGACACCGACCACCCCAGCGCGCGCGTCGGGATCACTCTGGTCTCCTCCGAGAGCACCAACAAGGTCCACTCGAACTGCGTCCTGGCCCGCGACGCCCTGGCGGCCCCGGACGCGCGGACGGCCGTCGGGGCCCGGGCCTGCTACGTACCCCGGGTTTCTGCGTTCCCCACCCAGTTCGACCAGGACAACAGCTACCAGGCGGCGATCTCCGGCGGCTTCCGCTTCCGGACCACGATCGACCCTTTGGTCCGCAGCCGCGGCGCCGCCCTGATCCTGGCCGGGACCGGCATGCGGTCGTGGTCTGGATCCGCCGAGGCGACCACGACCCAGCAGGACGTCGACACCGGGCCGCTCCTGCCGACCGACCAGCGCTTCCGTCCGCACCTCCTGATCGTCGTGGCCACCAGGACCTCGGGGACCTCTGGCCAGATAGACGATGCGGCGATGGGAGTCGGCTTCGTAGTGGACGACGGCGGCCCGACCCAGGTCTGTGCCTTCACGGACTGGGCCGACGCCACGGAGCCGAGCGACACCGACGGCGAGCTGCGCTCCGACGCCGGGGCCGCCGGTCTGCGCCCCTCGGCGCGCGGGACGCGAGTCCTGGTGACCTTCGAGTTCACGTCCACCGGGTTCAAGCACCAGGCGAGCGCCGACGACCTGTCCTTCACGTTCCTGGCGGTGCGGTTCGAGGCGGGGGCCCCCGGGATCTACGCCGGGAACCACGAGCTGAACGGGAGCACGAGCGAGCCGATCGTCCTACCCTTCGACCCGCACGCCGTGCTCGCCCTGAGCTCGCTCCTCGGTGGCCTGGACACGCCCGTCTCGAGCAGCGACGCCGGAGCCTTCGGGCTTTCTCTCTTCGGTCCCTCCTTCGAGCGCGCCTACTCCGCGCGCATGAAGCAGGGGGAGAGCACCTCGAGCGACGCCAGCTTCCGACAGGAGGCTGTGGCCGTCCTGACCCTGGACCACCTGGGCGCCGTCGCGCGCCGAGGCACCTACGACGGTCCGGCCTCGCCCCACGGCTTCGTCCTCGACTTCACGTCGCCCGCCGCCGGCCACCTCACGATCCTGGCCCTCGCGCCGGTGGGTCTCGTGCCGGTGGACGCGGTCGAGCTCCCGCTGGTCCTGCCGGCGGTGACGATCGCGGGACTGATCACGCCGTCGCCGGTCGTCCTCGGACTCGGCGTCCCGGCGGCCATCGTCGTCCTGCCGCAGCAGCCGGCCCCGGCCGCGCTCGCGCTCCAGCTCCCGGCCCCGACGCTTTTCACCCCGAGTCCGATGGCCGTGCGGATCCCACCCGTCCTCGGGCCCAGCTACCACGCGAGCCTCGCCGCGCTCCTGCCGCGCGGGCTCGCCTGGAACCGCCGCGTGGAGGCCGAGACGTGACCACGACGCTCCTCCGCGTCCTGCGCGCGCCGGCCGAGCTCCTGGCCCAGCTCGAGCTTCGCTCGCTCGACCTCCTCGAGGAGACCGACGTGCGCACCACCGTCGAGCTGCTCCCCGAGTGGGCCGAGTGGCTGGGCCTGGCCGAAGACTGCACCGACGGCCTGCCGCAGACGACGCCCGAGCAGCGCTTCGCCGCCTACCGGAAGCTCACCACGCCGGGCGGACAGAACCGCTTCCACTACGTCGAGGTCGCCCAGGCGCTCGGCTACGACGTCGACCTCGAGGACCTGGTCGAGCTCCTCCCCTTCGTGGCGGAGGGCTCGGACGCCGAGGACCCCTGCTACGACGACGACTGGCGCTTCGTGCTCGAGGTGCACGCGCCGGAGGTGACGCCGCGCTTCGCGCGCGCCGGCGAGAGCGTCGCCGGCGAGCCCCTGGTCACCTTCGGGAACGAGCTCCTCTCCTGCACGCTCGACAACCTGAAGCCGGCGCACGTGCTCTTCCTCTACATCTTCGACAAGCCCTACGCTGGCTACGCCCCCTGGAACTTCGCGGCCCCCACCCCCGTCCAGCTGGGCCTCGTCCTGCCGATCCCCACCAGGAGCTGAACCATGTTCCGGATCGACCACCCGACCCGCGCCGCCGCGCTGCCCTCCCCCGACCCGGTCGCGTCCCAGGGCTTCTTCACCAAGGGCGACCCGACGATGGCGGTGCCCGCCACGCGCGTCACCCAGGACTGGCTCAACGCGGTCCAGGAGGAGCTCGCCAACGCGATCGAGGCGGAAGGGGTCGTCCTCGACAAGGGGGACCGCAGGCAACTCTCCCGCGCGCTGCAGCGCACCCGAGGGGGTTCAGGTTTCTCCAACCTGATCCAAAACCCGGAGTTCGACGTGGCCCAGCGCGGCACCACCATCGCGATCAACCCCGGGAACCCTGGCTCCGGCACCTTCGCCCTTCTGCGCGGTCCCGACCGTTGGCGGTACCGCCTCGGAGACGCGACGGACGAGGGCACGTGGAGCACCACGATCGACGCGATCAACACCCTCGGCGACGTCCCTAACTCCGGGGCGACCAGCTACGCGACGCTGCAGCGCAACGGGACCTCCAGCAGCGGGGTTCGACCCGCCATCGAACAAGCGATCGAGGGTGTCCACCTCCTCTCCGGCGAGCCCGTCGTGTTGGCCTTCGATTGTCGCAAGCACCAGGTCAGCGATCCGGTTGGCGACATCGAGCTCGTGGAGCTCATTCAGGTCTTCGGACAGACTGGCTCGCCGAGCGCTCCCGTGACCACGGTCCTATCCTCGCCGCTCACGGGGTACGACGGCACCTGGCGGCGGTTCACCTTCACCGGCGTCCTGCCCTCGATCTCCGGGAAGACGATCACCAACGGGCACCACCTTCTCCTCCGGATCCACTTCACCGACCAGACGGCGACGGCGCGGGTCGACGTGACGGGTTTCGTGATGCAGCGAGGCACGATCGATCCCGGCTACACGAGCCGCGGGCGCGTTCTGGAGACGCTCCTCTGCTCGCGGTACTTCGAGAGCAGTCGCTACGGCGACGGTGCGGTTCCGACTCTTGCATTCACCGCCGGCTGCGAGGAGGTCGGCCTCTGGGACACCGCCTTCGACGGCGCTGGCAAGGTGCGGACCCTTGGTCGGCGATTCCTGGTCCCGAAGTACGCGCGCAACGCCTCCGTCGTCCTGCCTACGGTCACGTGGCGGGGCACCAACGGGTCGGACGACTTCGTCACGGAAGGTGCCTCGACCCACCACCCCGTGACGTCGGCCGACGTGACCTTCGATCACTCCGGGTTCCCGGAGATCACCTCCCCGCCCGCCGGCGGGACGCTGCGCCAGTTCCGGGGTTACTTCTACGCCGAGGCCGAAATCCTGGCGTGATGGAGCCCTCGACCTTCGCCCTGCGCGCGCTCGCGCTACTCGCGGTGCTCGTCGGCCTGCTCCAGGCCTTCGGCGTGCTCGCCTGGTACGCCGGCGCCCGGCTCGTGACGCCCCCCAAGACCTGGCACGTGGTCTCCGTGGCGATCGGCTGGACGCTGATCCAGGTCTTCGCGCTGATCGGACTCGCCCGGACCTGGATCGACGTGCCCCTGCCGCCTGGGCTCCGGGCATGCTTCGCGCTAGTCGGCCAGGCCTTCGTGATCTACGGGACCCACCAGCTCTTCTGGGCCGCCCGCCGGCGTGAGCGGCGCGAGGGTGCAGGAGGATCCGCGTGACCGACCTCGGCCCCTGGATCGCCGTCGCCTCGCTGACGATCTCGCTCTCGGTGCTCGTCTTCGGGGCGATCCAGTACCGGCGCGTTGCCCGCAAGGACTACGTGGACGAGCTCGAGCGCGAGCTGCGCCGGATCGAGGCCCGCACGACGGAGTGCGAGGTCGCCCGAGAAGCCCTGGCCCGGAAGGTGGAGGAGTGCGAAGAGGAGCGGGGGCGCCTGGAGCGGCGCACCTTCGAGCTGCTCTCCGAGCTCCACCAGCGGCCCAGCGGTCCCACGCAGCCGGCCTTCTAGCCGCGCCGGCGCGGCGCGCGGACTTCCTGGACGACCACCGGGAAGAGCGCCTCCACCAGGCGCTTCTTCACGCGGTAGGCCTCGGTCGCGTGCCCCTTCACGTCCTCGAAGGTGACCCGCCCGTCGGCCCAGAAGACGGCGAAGTCCGCCACGTAGCGCACGCCGCCCGGTAGGTGAAAGGGCACCTGGCGCAGCGTGAAGCGCACGGCTCCCGCCGCGCGGAGCTCCTCGAGCTCGACCCAGCGACGCGCCTCGGCCTTCGACCCGAAGAGCGTCCCGCCGACCGTGCGCTCGGCCGCCGGCGAGACCCCGTACTTGTGGCCGCGCGAGCCGCCCCGCCGCCGGCGCGACTCGGCCAAGGCCGCCTCGAGGGCCGCGCGGCCGGTCAGTCGAGGAGCTTCCAACGCGGGTCCCTATCCCGGTTCGAGGTGGCCCGCTCCGCGCGGCCCTCGGTCTCGAGGACGCGCAGGGCCGCGTGGACCGCGGCCGCGGGGAGGCGCAGCGCGCGCGCGAGCTCGCGCTCGGAGACGATCCCCTCCCCTAGGGCCCGCAGGACCACGTCCAGGCGCTCGCGCGTCACGATCACCGCTCGCGAGGATACCCGGGCGGGCTACGCGAGGGGCTCCCCGAGATGGAGGCGGCGGAACTGGGTGCGGTCGTCCAGGGCCGCCTGGAAGGAGTCGTGCTCGCGCGAGAAGCGCCGCCAGTCGGTCAAGCACCAGGTCCCGGACCGCTTGCGCAGCAGGGCTACCTGGCTCGAGAGCGGGTAGGACTCGGCCGGCTCGGCGAGCTCGCGGGCGAGGTCCAGGTTCACCTGGACAGACGTCGAGGCGGTCGGCTGCGCCTCGGATCGAGCCGCGAAGGCCCAAGAGAGGAGATCGCGGAGGAGCTTCACTGGAGCGTCTCCCGGCGCCGGACGGACTCCAGCAGCTCGAAGTGAGCGAAGAAGACCCGGATGGTGAACCAGGCCCCGAGCAGCGAACCCAGGAAGGCCGCCGCCATGGTGAGGCCGGCGAAGGCGTAGATGTTCACGACGCGGAGCCCTCCAGCTGACGAGCCCGGGCCCAGTGGGCGAGGACCAGCCCCGCCGAGAGCGTTGCCCAGGCGAGGCACTGGCCGGGCGCCCCGAGGGCGCTCGCCACGGCGAAGGCGAAGCTGGAGAGCGCCTGGACGGCGGCGCACCCTCGGTGGAAGGCGGCGCCGATCACGAGACCCTCCGGACGCGCAGCGTCGGCTGGGCGCGGTCCCGCAGCTCGCGGCGGGCGAGGTGCGCGAGCGCCTCCCGGCCGATCCGGCTCGCCTCGGTCTCGAGGGCGCGGGCGCCCCGCGTCCGCAGCTCGTGCAGCTTCTCCTCCAGCTCGATCCCCCGCAGCGCTTCTTCGACGGTCATGGTCGTTTCCTTCCGTGTGCCCCTGGGTTGCGTCTTCCGGGTCTCCCCGGCCTGAGACCTACTTCGGACCTCGGGCTCACGCAGCTCGAGCGGAACGGGGGTATCTTTCGTCCGGCGGCGCGCGGTGCAGGGATTGCCGCGCGGCCGCCGGCGGGCTCCGGCCCTCGGTCTTCTCGGCACGCGCAGGAGGGGGAAAGACCTCCCCCCTCCCCCCCACTCCCTCCGACACGCGCGGAGCCGGGGCCTCGGGATGGACACGAAGAAGACGCCGAGGCGTCTCCAGCCGGGGAGCCGGGGCCCGCTTCTTTCAGAGGTTCGGCGGGCCCTGAAGCAGGACCTGGACGCTCGTCACGCCGATCCCGGCCGCGGCCGTCGCGACGCCGATCGTCCGGTTGCCGGCCGAGGTCGTCGTCACCTCGCCGGCGCCGGCGTCCCAGTAGATGCGCTGGTGCAACGTGATCGCGTCCCCGGAGACCTTGGGCAGGAGGAACGTCCCGCGCACCTGCAGCGTCGCCGGCTGGCCCGTCAGGACCGAGGCCTTCACCACCCCGAAGGCGTCGCCCGAGAGGAGCCCCTCGCCGGCGGTGAGGTCCGCGGGCGCGGTGAAGACGAGCTCGGTCCCGGCGACGCGAGCCGCGAGGGCGAGGATCGCCGAACGCACCTGGGTCGCGTCGAGCCTGTCGAGCGCGAGGCCCTCGGCCTCGACCAGGCCAGCGAGCTCCTCCTGCAGGGCGTTGAGCCAGTCGGGCGAGATCACCGTCCCCTGGACCCCGGCGAAGGGGTTCCCTCCCACCCAGGTCCCCGCCACGGAGCCGGGGGAGTCGATGCGGAACATGCCGAGAGGGTAGCCTCGGGCCCATGCTCAAGCACCTCTCCCGACTCGTCGCCCTGGTCCTCTGCGCCGTCGCCTGGGGCCAGGAGACCCCCCGCTACTTCGAGGTCCTGATCCCAGAGGGGAGCTCGACCGGTTTCTCGATCGACGCGAAGAGTCCCCACCAGACCCGGTACTACTCGAGCACGGCCGGACTCGAGCGCGTCGTCGGGCAGAGCCTCGGCGGGATCCCGCCCGAGCAGCTCGAAGGCGCCCGGGTCGCGGTGCGCGCGAGCCTGCGCGCCCAGGCCGCCCCGGGCTCCTTCTGGCTCGACCGCGGCTTCGACGGGGTGCGCTTCCGCGGGGCGGGCCTCGACCGCTCCCGCCTCCGGGCGCCGCCGGGCACCGACCAGACGGTGCTGGTCGACCGCCACCAGGGCGCCGTCCTCCTCGAGGCCGTCACGGTCCACGCCGGGCCGCGCCAGGCGGTCTTCTTCGGCCTCGAGCACAAGGGCGATCCGATCCTCGACCGCTTCGAGCTGCTCATGCGCGACGCCAAGGTCGTCGCGGACCCCCCGACGGACGGGAACCCCCACTCCACCGTCTGGGGGCTCTTCGCGTACCAGGCGGACGTCACCCTCGAGCGGGTCGAGCTCGACCTCCTCTTCTCGGCCGAGCACGCCTCCTACTGGCACGGCTTCGCGAAGTACGGCCTGCGGTGGAAGAACGTCAAGGCGCGCGCCGGCGCCGAGGTCTGCAAGGTCCGGAGCAGCCCCAGCGAGACGGACTGGGTCGCCGGCGCGACGATCGAGCTGCGGGGGTGCCGGATCGAGGACTGGTTCCACCCGGAGAGGTCCTGGCGCGGCGGGGCCGGGCTCGTGGTCCAGGGTTCGGGCTGCGCTGTGCTGGTCGAGCGCTGCGTCTTCCTCGGCAACGCCGGCAACCGCTCGCGCTGCATCATGGTCGACGACTCCGGCGGGGACTTCTTCGGCTACCCCTCGGGCGCGGTGGGCGTCGGGGCCGCCAACGGCCCGGTGGTCGTGCGCGACTCGGGGCTCTTCGGCGGGCCGGCGCTCGACTCCGGGCTCGCGATCCTGGCCCGGGTCGGCAACTTCGCGGGCTCGTCGCGGCCGTGCGCCCCGCGCGTCCGCTTCTCCCGCTGCGCCCTGATCGGCGCCGGCGTGCAGCTCCAGCTGGGGGACGTCCCCGCCGGCAAGACCCGCGTGGTCGGCTGCAACACCGAGGCGATCCTCGAGCTCGTGAAGGGACTCGGGTACCCCTACGAGCCCGAGGGCGTGATCGCGCTCCGGGACCGCCTGGCGAAGATCTCCGAGGGCCTGGTGCGGTAGCCTGTCCGGGTCCCCAAGGAGACCTCCATGACCGAGAAGCACGATAGCACCACCTTTCAGAGCGGGGAGGGGAAGCTGACGCTGGCCGGCGTCGTGACGAGCGTCGTCGCCCTGGCCGCGGACAACGCCCAGGCCCTGAACCTCGACTCCGGCGAGCGGAAGATCGTCCTCCTGGGTGCCATCGCCCAGGTGGTCGTCCTGACGATCGCGCGGACCGTCCTGAAGGTCCTGCGCCGGGCCTAGCCCGCCGGCGGCGGGCTGCTCCCCTTCGGGCGCCGGCGCCGCGCCGGGGCGGGCCCGTCCTCGGCGTCCTCGTCGGAGGCGAAGGGGAGCGGCGGCTGCACGACCTTGGCGTGCAGGTCGAGCTCGAGCGCTTCCCCGTCGACGGCGGCCAGGAGGAACTCGAGGAGCTCGCGCGGCTCGCGGACGTCCTCGCGGGCGAGCACGAGCGCGAGCACGACCTTGGGCTTCTCGTCGTCGCCGGTCGGCAGGACGAGCTTCGCCCCGCGGAGCTTGACGATCCCCTTCCAGGAGGCCTCGCCGTCCTCCCAGGAGAGCTCGACCTCGACGGCCTCGCCGGCGGACGCGGCCGCGAAGGCGAGGACCTTCGACGGGGTCGGCCCGGAGTAGACGAGGGGGAACGCGACCTGGGTAACGCGAGACTCTCCGCCGGTCGCGGGGAGCGAGAGACTCGCAGACTGCGCCCGGACGGGCGCTTCGAGGCTGGACACCATGGGGAGGATCGTAACCGCTTGAACGGGGGGGCGGGGTCCCTATGCTCCTCGGTCGAGCCCCACCCCGTCCCGCCGACCCTCCCGAGCCCCCACCAGAGACCTCGATGAGCTTCGTCTACCAGCGCCCCAAGGAGCTGCTCGCGACGGCGGCCCTCAACCTGGGCACCGCGGACCTGCGCGTCGCCCTGGTGATGACCAACACCACGACGGACACGGAGAAGGCCGCCAACACCTTCGCCGGCTTCACCACGCTCGACGAGTGCGACGGGGCGAACTACGCCCGCGTCGACCTCGCCGGCGTGACGACCGTCCGGGACGACGGGAACCTGATCGTCTACCTCGACGCGAACGACGCCGTCTTCACCAACCTGGGCGCGGGGACGCGGCAGAACCAGGCGGCGCTGCTCCACGTGCACAATGCGACGCCCGGCCTCGAGGTCCCGGTGGCCTTCATCGACACGGGCGGGTTCCCCTTCGACGGCACCGGCGCGAACAACACGATCCAGTGGGCCGCGCTGGGGATCCTCCAGCTGACCGGCTGACGGCCGGCTGAGGGCCGAGGCTCCCCGTGGCGCTCGACTACGGGATGCGGGTCGTCCACTTCCGACCCGGCATCGGCGAGATCTACGAGCGGGACCTGATCTCGGCCCACGCGACGACGCCGGCGACGGCCGGCACCTTCACGATCACCGTCGACGGGCAGACGACGGCCGGGATCGCCTTCGACGCCCTGCCCTCGGCCGTGCAGTCGGCCCTCGAGGCCCTGAGCAACGTCGCGCCGGGCGACGTCGCCTGCTCGATGCTCTCCGGCACCGACCTGGGCGACGCCGGCGCGGTCCTGGTGATCGTCTGGGGCGGGGCCTTCGCCGGCGTCGACCCGGTCGTGACGGCGAACTTCGCGGGGCTCACGGGGAACCCGCACACCTTCGAGGCCCGCCTGCGCCAGGTCATCCGGATCCCCTCCGGCTACGGCGCCGACAAGACGATCCTCGCCGCTCGCTTTCGCATGGGCGGGGCCGCGGCCCTGGACACGATCGAGGCCACCGCGCGGATGTTCCTCGGCGTCGCGGACGCGACCAGCCAGTTCTCCCTGAGCTCGTCGGCCGAGGACAACGTCCTCCCCTCTTCCGCGAACGCCGGTTACCAGGTCGACACGGACTCCGTGCTGCGCACGCCGACCGGGCACTGCTCCCGGATCGAGTTCGCCACCGGCGACGGTTCGGTCGAGGTCTCCTGGCGCGGGACCCTGCCCAACCTCCGAGCCTCGGTGGCCCTGTGGTTCGGGGACGACCTCGAGGCCAAGGTGGGCACCGTCGCCGGCTCGTCCACCCAGGACGCCTCCGTCGACTTCGACCCGGACTTCGCGAACGACCCGGTCCTCGTCGAGGTTTTCTCGGTGGGCCAGGCCTTCTCCGCCAACGGCTCCGGGAACGAGGCCATGATCTCGGCGGGCTCCGCCGGCCGAGCCTCCTCCACGATCACGAGCTCGTGCTTCGTCGTCTGCGCCGAGCACCAGCAGAGCCCGAGCTCCTCCGGGCTCGTTGGCGTCTCGGGTAGGAGCGCGGTCCGCCTGACGAGCAACGGCGGGACGGTCACCCAGGGGGCCGGGCTCGAGGTGACGAAGATGCTCGCCGGGGAGCTCGAGTTCACCACCCGGGACGCGGCCGAGTCGCTCTCGGCGATGTTCCTCGTCGTGGCTGTCCCCGGCGGGGTGCGCGGGGTCTCGATCGCCGAGACGCAGGCCGTCGGCACGACCGGCGTGAAGAACTTCGACTCGGTTGGCTTCCTGCCCATGGCGTGCGGCGTCGCGTCGGGCCGCACGGCCTCCGTTGGGACGGTCGGCTCCGGGCAGGGGAACCTGAGCTACGGCGCCGCCGACGGGACCTCCCAGGGGTGCTCGGGCTGGCGCGCGCGCGACAACCAGACCTCGAGCACGGAGACGCAGTCGATCACCTCGGAGACCCGCCTGGTCGACGTGCTCGACGGGGACGCGGCCCACGACTGGATCGGCGTCTTCGACGGCTTCACCGAGGACGGGTTCGACGTCGACGTCACCGACGCGGCCGGCGGCTCGCGCGTCGTCTGCTACTGGGCTCTCGAGAAGCTCGTCCGCGTGGACCCCGACCCGGTCGAGCTCGACCTGGTCCTGCCCGCGCCCGCGATCCTGGTCGAGCTCGACCCGACCCCGGTCGGGCTCCCGCTCGTGCTGCCCGCGCCGGCGCTCCTGGCGACGCTCACGCCGGCGCCGGTCGACCTGGCCCTCGCCCTACCCGCGCCCCAGCTCCTCTCGACCGAGACGCCCGCGCCGGTGGAGCTGCCCCTGGTCCTGCCGGCGCCGGCGCTGCTCGTCACGCTGACGCCGGCGCCCGTCGAGCTCGCCCTGGTGCTCCCTGCGCCCGCGCTCCTGGTCGAGCTCGAGCCCGACCCCGTCGACCTGGCGCTCGTCCTCCCCGCGCCGCAGCTCCTCGCGACGGAGACGCCGGCGCCGATCGAGCTCGAGCTCGTCCTTCCGGCCCCCACGGTGCTCGAGGCCGGCGAGCAGTCGCCCTTCCCCGTCGAGCTCGACCTGGTCCTGCCGGCGCCGGCGCTGCTCGTCACGCTGACGCCGGCGCCCGTCGAGCTCGCCCTGGTGCTCCCCGCGCCGGCGCTCCTGGTCGAGCTCGAGCCCGACCCCGTCGACCTGGCGCTCGTCCTCCCGGCCCCGCAGCTCCTCGTCTCGGAGACGCCGGCGCCGGTCGAGCTCGTGCTGGTCCTCCCGGCGCCGACCCTGATCCTCGCCGAGGCGGAGACCCCCGCCCCGGTCGAGCTCGCGCTCGCGCTCCCCCCGCCGGCGCGCCTGCTCGAGCTCACGCCGGCCGCGGCCGTGCTCTCGCTGGTGGTCCCCGCGACGCAGGTCCTCGGCGTCCTCACCCCGGCCTCGGTCGAGCTCGCGCTCGTGGTTCCGAGCCCCTTCCTCGGGCGCCGGGTCGGGATCGAGCTCGTCGCCGAGGTCCACCGATCCGCCTCGGCGACGGCCGAGACGGCCCGGGACTTGAGCCTCGTCGCGCCGACCCCGCGCGCGCTCGAACTCGCGGCGTCCCTGGAGTAGCCTCGGGCCCGCGTGAGCTGCAAGCTGCCTCGCCTGGTCCTCGGCTCCCGGAACGCCCGGATCGCGTTCCAGGTGAAGGAGCGGAACGCGCAGGGGAAGCTCGTCCCGGTGGACCTGACGGCGGCCGCGACCCCGCCCGGGTACGTGACGGCCTACTTCCGCAAGCCCAGCGGGGCCCTCGTCATGGTCCCCTGCGAGGTCGAGTCGCCGGCCTCGAACGGCGTCGCGCGCTACCTGACGGAGCCCGGCTTCCTGGACGAGTTCGGGGACTGGGAGGCCCAGGCGCACGTGCACCTCGCCGGCGCCCCGGCCCTCGGCTTCGGCCTCTTCGTCTCGGAGGTCGTGCGCTTCGTCGTCGTCGAGCAGCTCCGGCCCTTCTCCCCCGCGGACGAGCCCTTCCCCGTGGCCGCCACCCTCCTCCCCCTGGCCCTTCCCCAACCCACCGTCTCGTGAGAACCACCGCCCTCCTCCTCCTCGCCCTGCTCGCCGCCTGCGCCGGCCCCTCGAACGGCCTCGTGGCCCACGTCACCTCGAGCGGCGTCGGCGACGCGAGGACCGACGGCGACGTCGTCGTGGTCGTCGGCGACGTCTCGGCCGCGCTGGGCGTGCGCACGCTCTCCGGGCTCCCGATCTTCCTCGTGCCCCCGATGCCGCTCGACCGCGCCGAGTGGTACGTGCGCAGCGGCGAGCGGGGCTACGAGCGCCGCGCCCCGCTCGCCGAGCCCCTGCCCCACTGGGTGCGCCCGCTCTACCTCGACGCCGAGCTCGAGCGCCTGCAGGGGCTCGGCATCTTCCTCGCCTTCGACCCGCCGCCGCCCCTCGACCCCGAGCAGTGATCGGCCGACGCCCCTCCCGAGCCCCTGGAGCTCCTCCCATGGACGTCCTCATGCTGGCCTGGGACGACGTCTCCCGGGTCGACGCCACCCCCGAGGTCTGCCCGTCCCTGGCCGCGTTCCGCGCGCAGGGCCTCGACCTGCGCCTCGCCTTCGCCAACCCGGTCTGTTCCCAGTCTCGCGCGGTCGTGACCTTCGGCGCCCAGGGGCGGACGCTGGGGATCCTGCTGGCCATGAACCCCGAGGAGCCGGACGGGCCGATCCCGCCGGCCTCCTGGCCGACCCTCCCCGGAGTGCTCGCGGGCGCCGGCTACGCGACGGCGCTGGTCGGGAAGTGGCACCTCGGTCGCGCGCCGAGCGGCGCCCAGCCAGCCATGGCGCCGATCGAGCGGGGCTACCAGACCTGGCTCGCCGGCACGCTCGCGAACCTGGCGCCGCCCGACCCGCCGCTGGGCCTCCCGAGCTACCGCCGCTGGCTGCGGCACGACGCGACCGCCGCCGGATGGACGGCGGCCGAGGAGACGAAGTACGCGACCCTCGCCCAGGTCGAAGAGGCGGAGGCCTGGTGGGTCGCCAACGCCGGCGCCCCGCGCTTTCTCCACGTGTCCCTGAACGAGCCCCATGGGCCCTTCACGCTCGGGATCCCCTCCGAGCTGCTCGCCGGCTGGCCCGCCCCGACGACCATGTCGAACACGCGCGCGCGCTTCCTGGCGAAGCTCCGCGCCGCCGACGTCGTCCTGGGCCGCCTGCTCGCGCTCCCCGGCGTCGAGGATGCCCTCGTCTTGCTCTACGCGGACAACGGCACCGCGTCCCACGCGGCCGGGCCGACCGAGGATCCCGAGAAGCTGAAGACCACCACCTTCGAGGGCGGGATCCACGTCCCGGCGGCCTCGCGCTACCCCGGCGGCCCGGTCGGCGGCTCCTACGGCCAGCTCGTGCACCTGGTCGACCTCCCGCGCTTCGTGCTCGAGACCCTCGGCGTCCCGGTCCCCGCCGAGTGGGACGGTGTCACCCAGCCGCCCCGGACGCACGTGATCGCCGAGGCCGAGCTCGCCGACGGGACGCTCGAGCAGTGCGCGCGCATCGCCGACTGGAAGCTGCGCGCGCGCACCCCGCCCGGGGGCACCAAGCTCGAGGAGCTCTACGACCTCGCGAACGACCCGAGCGAGGTCTCCCCGGTGCCGCTCGGCCAGGCGAACCCGACGCTGCTCGCCGGGCTGCGCTCGGTGCTCTATCCGGCCCCCTGAGGCGGCGGGGCGCCCGTGCAGGGGAACGACGACCTCGACGCCCCGGTCTCCCGGCGCGAGTTCGAGGCGCGCATGGACGCCCTCGCGGCCTCCGTGCACGAGCTCAAGGACGAGCTCGCCAAGCGCTCCCCGGGCCTCGGGAACGTGCTGACGCTGGTCGCCATGGGGGTCACGGTCGTCGTCACCACGGTCCAGTCCTTCTCGCGCGTGAACTCCCTCGAGGAGTGGCGCGCCGCCCACGGGCGCTTCTCCGAGGAGAAGGCCGGCGCCCTCGACTCCGCGGTCTCGGACCTCCGCTCACGCCTGCGGGCCCTCGAGAAGGCCATCGAGGAGCAGGAGATGCAGCACCGCTGGATGGCCGACGTCACCAACCTCCGAGACCAGGAGCTCGAGCGGCTCCTGCGCCTCAAGCACCCGGAGGTGCCCGCGAGCGACTACTGGCCCCTGGGCGAGATCGGCCGGGCGGTCGGGGCCTCGGGAGGGCAGTGAAGGGCGTCCGAAAAGCCCCGGTCGGCTCCAGGTACGAGGTGCGTCTCGTCGAAAGGTGGGGCATGAACAAGCGCCTGCTCTCCCTGCTCGCCCTCGCGGTCCTGGTCGTCTCCGGCGTCTCCTTCGCGGTCGCGAAGGTGGAAGCCCTGCGCACCCAGGTCGCGACGGCGAACCTGCGGTAGGATCTTCCTCCCTGATAGCGGGCCCCTCCCGGCGGTGTGCGTGACCAGCACGAGCGCCCCGCCTCGCGCGGAGGGGTGGCCCTGGTAGTGGGCCTGCATGTGCGAGCGGCGCTCCCGGCGCCGAGATCGGCTGGCCCGGGGCACCCTTCAGGATTCGTGGCGCGAGAGCCAGGCCGGCGGCCAGTGGCGATCGACGACCCGGGCCGTCCAGGCGCGGGGGTGGGACGGGTAGCAGCGGCGCGCCTCCGCCAGGGCCTCGGCGCGCGTCCGGTAGAGAAAGAACGAGGTGGCCACGTCCAGGGGGTGCGCGCCCCAGCGCCAGCAACCCTCGGTGTCCTCGGCCACCCCGGCGTCCAGGGCGCGCCGCGCGGCCCGCAGGAACGCCACGGCCTCCTCGGCGTTGTCCCGGTCGTTCCAGCAGGTGGAGCGCCTGGAGGGGTGCGGGAGGAGCCCCACGAGCTCGCCGCCGGCGAGCCGCGACCAGGAGCAGAAGGGGGCGTCCTCGAGGTCGAAGGCGCGCGCGACCGTGCGCCCCAGCAGGAGCAGCGGGGCCTCCTCGGCTCGCGCCGCGGACAGGAGCTCCGCCGCCCGCGGCCGGAGGCGATCGTCGGACCAGGGGCGCTCGCTCCAGGGGACGTCCTGGAGGTTCCGCAGGGCGTAGCGGGAGCGGCCCTCGGCGCGCCATGGGACGAGGCCCTCGGGCCAGGGCTCGTCCAGGAGGCCCGCCAGGCGCCGCCCCACGGCCCCGGTGATCGCAAGGCGCGCCATCATGCGCTCGGCCTTGCGGACCCCCAGGCGCGCGCAGGCGGGGAACCAGACGGAGTCGGACGGGCCCTCACCCACGACGTGGAGCCGGGTCGGCGGTTTTTCCGGGGCGGATTCGGGCACGTGGACAACTCCCCTCGCGCGGCCGGTTCGCGTCACGAACTTGCCACACCTAGCAGAAGATGGAATCGGGAACCCTGCCGATGCCGGAGGACGGTCCGGGCGCTCCGGGCCCCCGTCTCGGAACTTACCCCCTTGCGGCCCTGCGGGACCCGGCTACCCTCGGGCTTCGCTCCGTCGCGACGCGGTCGCGGGCGCGTGCCCTCCCCTCCGGGTCGGCCGCCTCCGCCCCGGGCCGAGGGCGGTCCGCCCGGCTGGCGCCGGGCGGCCCTCGGTGGCCGTCGTCGTGCCGTTCTGCCATGAACCAGACGACGAGCACCTCGGCGCAGCCTACCACGCGGGTCCTCCCGCGGCTCCTGCCGTTCGAGCCCCTCGACGCGCTCGCGGCGCGCTCCCGGCGTCTGGCCGACCTGGTGGAGTCGATCTCCAGGAGGAGGGACGTGCGCGAGCTGCGCGCGCGCCTGCTCGTGCTCCTGCTCGAGCTCCGCTGCCCCGTCGGGGCGCGCCCACGCAAACCCTGGTACGTGCCCGGCGCCGTCGCGCGTCTCGGCGTGGAGGGCCTCCGGCGCGCCTGGCGGGCCTACCACGGGGGGGAGCCCCCCTGCGCCAGGACGCTGCGGGCCCACCTGGGCCTGCTCGAGCGGGTGCGGGCCGTCGGGCGCCAGCCCGGGGACTGGGTAGATGGCGAGCTGCCGGCGGAGGGCGCCTGGCGCCCCCGGCACGCGGACACGATCCACGTCCTGGAGGACGAGGCGGCCGCCGAGGCCTGGGGCGCGCGCGTCGCCCCGGCCCTGGCCGCGCACCGGGACCTGCGCCGCAACCCGGACCGCTGGCGCCGCCTGGTGGGGCGCTGGCGCGGGCCCATCGGGCGCCAGCTGGACCTCTTCGACCCCGCTGGGCGCCCCGCGGGCTCGCCGGAGGGCCTGCCCGATCGCGTGGGTGAGGATCGCCCCGCGGGAGAGGCCCTCGCCCGCCGGCTGGCCAGCCTCGCCCAGGCGCGCTCCCAGGAGGTCCTGGACGTCCTGGCCGCCGCGCGCGACGCCGGGGCCCACCTGCGGGGGAGGGCCAGCTTCGAGCTCGCCGCGGACCGCCGGCGGGCCTTCGGGGCGGCGGCGCTGCTCGCCCGGGCCCTGGCGCGGGGCGACTGGGTGCGGAACCGGGCCGCCTGGCTGGTGCGGGCCTTCCGGTTGGCGGGGGCGGGCGAACTCGACCGTGCGGCGGCCTGGGCGGCCGGGTACGGTTCGGATCCGAGGAAGGGACGACCGAAGTGACCAGCCAGACCGAGCGCATCTTCGTCGCCCTCGAGCGGCGCCCCGTGGACGAGGTCCAGCTCTACGAGCTCGTGCACCGCGACGGCGGGAGCGTCGACGACTTCCTCGGGTTCCAGGACGTCCTCGCGGGGCTCGTCCGCGCCGGCCTGGTCGAGCGCACGGACCACCTCGGGCGGCGCTCGCGCGACCGGGGCCGGTTCCTCCTCGTCGGCCTCACGACGGCGGGCGCGGCGGCCGCGCGCGACCGCGTCCGGGTGCGCGCCCTCGCCCTCGAGGAGGAAGCGCGCCGGGCCGAGCGCCGCGCTCGCCTCCGCTTCCGCTGGGTCGCGCGCCTCCTCGGCGCCCTGCGTCGGAGGTTCGCGCGGTGAGCGCCGCCCCCTCCCGCAACCGCCTCACCTGGGCGCTGCTCCTCGTCGCGCTCTCCGGCGCCTGGTGGCTAGCCTTCGAGGCCGGCCGCGCGACGCGGCGTGCCGTCGATCGCCGACGGATCGAGGCCGAGCCGCGCCTCCAGCTCGAACCGGGTGCCGGGGCGGTTCCCCCGGCCCTTCTTCCGGCCGTCCCAGGCGCGCGAGGCTCCGACGCGCGCTCGGCCCCGGCTCCGGCACCCGGCCTTCCTCCTCCCGCCCACGTCCTCGAGGCCGGCGAGGCCCTCGACGCCCCGACCTTGCCCGCCGTCGCGCCCGAGGACCTCGGCCTCGAGGCGCTCGCTAGGGCCACGGTCGACCTCTGGGCCCAGGAGGAGTTCGACGCCCTGACGTCCGAGGAGCGGCGCGCGCTCCTCCCGATCGACGACACGCTACCGGTGGCGCCCGGCCGCCTTTCCGCGATGTTCGGCCGGCCCACCCACGAGGAGGTCGCGCGCGCCGCGCGCGCCCCCGAGGTGCTCGAGGCCCAGCGGGTCTTCGAGCAGCTCGACCTCGCCCTGGCCGAGCTGCAGGGGGCGCCGCGCGCGCGCCGAGCCGCCGGCTTCGAGCGGACGCTCGAGGCCCTGCGCCGCGCGCGGGACGTCGCCTACCTCGACCTCGCGCGGGCCTGCGACCGCCTCGGCGGGTTCCGCGACTGGGAGACGCTCGCCCGCCTCTACCTCGCCTGGTCCGCGCGCGGTGCGGGGCCCTGGCGCGAACCCCCCGGGGCGACTCCCGCCGGCGGGGGCGATCGAGACCCCTGACACGAAAGGAAGACGATGCGAAGCGCACGAGCTTGGCCCAGCCTGGTCCTCGGCGCGTTCCTGGCCCTCGCGGGGCGCGCGCAGGCTGGTGGAGAGGTGGGCGACGGGACCCGGTGGACCGGGGGAGGTGGGGACGAGACCGTGACGGTCAACGTCACCCAGCACTCCTCGGCGAACTCCGCCTCGGTCACGTTCACCGACTCGAACGGCACCAGCCCGGCCGCCTCCGGGACCCTCGGGCCGAACAGCTCCGAGGAGAACCCGACCGCGACCGAGTCCGGCGAGGGCCGGACGCCCGGCGCCGAGGGCGAGACCTACCGCGTGAAGGAGGGCAAGCCCCAGCGGAAGGGCTCGGACGGCGTCTGGCGCAACATGAAGCCCTGGAAGAAGAAGGGCACCCAGGGCGGAAGCCTCTACGAGAGCCTCGTGGCCGGCCAGCCGGCGCCCCGGGACGGGGTGCTGCGCGCGTCCGGCATGGACGACCTGCCGATCAAGCAGGGTGTCCCGGCGCCGTGGGCCGGGGTGCTCGGACCCGGCGAAGAAGTGACCAGCCTGCCCCAGTGACCCCTGCGCCCGCCGGTGGGCCTTGTACGCCGGCACGCCTCCTTGAGCCCGAAGTCCCGCCGCCTGCTCCAGCTCGTCCTGACCGCCCTCGCCGCTGGCGCCACCACGGCCGCCCTCGACTGGGCCTCCGCGCGCTGGGAGGCGCGGCCGACGGAGCCCGCCGCGGCGAAACCCACGCGAGAACTCCGGGGGCGCGTCCTTGGCCTGCGCTGGGCCGAGCGCCCGGCCGAGCCCCGCCGGTAGCGCCGTGGACTTCCCCGAGCTGGTGCTCGCCCTGGGCGAGTACGAGGTCCGCGCGGACCAGCTGCGACGCAGGTCGCCCTGCCGGACCTGCGGCGCACCTATCGTCTGGCACGAGACCACCGCGGGCCGGCGCATGCCCCTCGCCGCCCGAACCGGGCGCGCCTGCCGGTGCCCGGACTGCCTCGGGGCCGAGCAGCGCATCGCCTGCGCGCGCTGCCGGGGCGTCGGCCTCGTGTTTGCCGTCCTGAACCACTGGGCCGACTGCCCCCGTCCGCCCGCGCGCCGCGCCGTGGAGCCCGGCCAGCCAGGCGAGTAGGCTCGTCCCGCGACCCCGCTCGAACCACCCTCCACGAGACACCTCCTCCGATGTCCAAAGAACCGAAGCCCAGCGCCAAGGCCGGCGACCAGGTCCTGGTCCGCTACCTGGAGAACCCCAACGCCGTGCTCCGCGAGCGCCCCGGGCGCGTCGTGCGCGCGGTCGGCGACCTCCTCGACGTCGAGGTCGAGCGCCCGCGAGCCGTGCCGGTGCGCCTCTTCGGCATACCGCTGCACGAGGGCGAGGCCACCGGCGCGACCCTCCGCCCGCACTGGGCGCCGCTGCCGACGCCGGCGAAGAAGTAGGCCGTGGCCGACCAGGCCCGCCTCGAGGTGCGGGTCGACCCGCGCGAGCTCGTGCGCTTCTCTCGCACCATGGAGCTCTGGGCCCGCGACCAGCTCCCCTTCGCAACGGCCGCGGCGCTCACGGACACGGCCAAGGACGCCACCTCCTACGTCCGCAACGGCCTCGTGGAGAGCTTCAAGGTGCGCAACCCGGGCCTGCGCAACGGGATCCAGTTCGAGCCGGCGGACAAGCGCGGCCGGCCGATCACCGCCAAGGTCGGGGTGCGCCCGTGGGCCTCCTTCCTCGTCTTCCACGCGATCGGAGGCCTCAAGAGGGCCAAGACGGGCCGCGTCGCCGTGCCCTCTCGACTGGTCCAGCGAACGAGCTCCGGTCGGGTCGCCGCCAAGCACCGCCCGAGGAAGCTGCGCGAGAAGAAGTCCCTGATTCAGCCGCTGGTGGACGAGCGCGGGCTGATCGCCCTCAAGAACCGCAAGGGCGTGACGGTCTTCTACCGGCTGGTCGCCAGCGCCAGGATCGAGCCGCGCTGGCCCTTTCAGCGGCAGGTCGAGGAGACGGTGTCCGCTCGCCTGGGCCAGCATTTCAACCGGCGGGCCGAGGAGGCCCTCCGCACCGCTCGCTAGCGGTGGAGGGGCGGAGAGGCGTCGGCCTAATCCAGGGGCGTCACGTGTCGCACCTCGATCTCGTGAGGCTCGCCATCCCCCCCCTGGACGAGCATCGGAGCCACGATCGGCACGGGAGCCACGACGAGCGAGGCGTGGGCCTTGAGCCAGGCGGCCACCTGGTCGACCGTGCCTGAGACGCCGACCCCGCAGCGCGCGCAGTCGGCCGCGAGGATCACGCCTGGAACTCCTCGGGGAATGCCCAGGCGAGGCAGCCCGGGCCGTTCGCGCGCGACCAGTGGGGCAGGTCGAGCCGCGCACGGACGACCCCCTGCCCATGGGCCCAGGCCTCGCGCGTGAGGGCCTGGCGCGGATCGCCTTCGCCGACGACCACGAGGTCGACCGTCTCGCCGTCCGCGTGGACGTGCATGACGAAGGCGCCGCGGACGGGCGAGCCGCTGGGGACGTACAGGACGCGCTCGCCGAGCTTCGGCGCGCGCGGGGGAGTCAGGCGGGGGCGTTGCGTTGTGTCCATGGGGGCATGCTACGAGCGTCCTGGGCGGGGTGGGAAGGGAAGGCCCACGCGGGTCCCTTTCGCACCAGTAAAAACGCAGGTGACGCGAGACTGCCGAAGATCTCCAGTCACGCCCGGTTGCACGTAGGTTGCACCCTGAGGTAGGCTCTGCCCGCCATGAACGAAGCTGCCGACGGATCCGGCGCGCCGCGCGCGCTGGACCAGACCCGCTACTCCGCCCAGGTTCGAGCCCTCGCCGACGCGCTCCGCGAGGCGCACCAGGTCGTCGCGCCGATCGACCTCGGCCGGCTCGGGGACCTCCTCGAGCGCGCCGACGCCTTCGGACCGCTCCTGCACCCGAGCCAGTGGATCGCGGCGAACCACCGCGGCCAGCTCGAACTGCAGCGGGCCCTCTTCCGCTGGGCCGCCGAGACGCTGCGCGCCTTCCACGAGTGCAGACGTATCCACGAGGGCCGGAAGGCCTCGCTCGAGACGGGCCCGCGCGGCCGGAGGGCCGCCCGGTGAGCCTCCCGCCGAGCGCGCGTCGAGATCTTCGTACTTGGGGCGCGTCCGTAGGCCTCCCCGCCAGCGTGCGCAGCGCACTCAAGGCCGCCGGCATACCGCCGGACGGAGTCGACGCCGCACTCTGTGACGTCCTGCTCGAGCGATGTACGCAGGCGGTGGAGTGGGGCGGCGTCGAGCACGACGACCTGCACGTTCCGAGCGAGTGGCTGGCGTTCCTCCTGAAGCAGATCGCGAAGGCGGCCGAGGACCCAGAGCCGGGCTCCGGCGAGTTCCGCGGCCGGCTCGTGCGGATCGCCGCGCTCGCGCTCGCCGCGATCGAATCGCAGGACCGCCTGACCGAGGCCGGGCAGTGAACAGCAGGGAGGAGATCCTCGAGGCCGCACGTATCGCTCGCCAGGCGAGGGTCGCGATCTTCGGCGAGCTCTTCCTCGCCGAGCTCCACGACGCCGTGGAGCTCCGCGACCAACGCGGTGGCTCGTCAAGGTCCGACTGAAGAGGCCGACAGCATGAGAGACGTGCTTCCCCCCAAGCCCCAGGCCGCGGGCGACTCGCCCCCGCAGATCCGCTTGCTCCCGGTGATCGTCGCCGAGGTGTCCCGCAACTGGAAGATCGGGACCCTTCAGCCTGGGGAGCAGAGGCACGCGATCTCCGCCGACTTCGAGGCCGTGATCGACGCCAACCAGGCCCGCGGGTACGCGCTTCGCGACTGGCGCCTGACCCAGACCTGGGTGCCCTTCCCGGAGCCGCACCTGGTCGAGACGATCGTGGCCGTGTTCGAGCTGCGTTACATCACGATCACGAAGGACAGCGGACTCGGTCCGAGCGCCTGATGGAGGTCCTCGCCGTCCTCGTCTACCGGCCGGTGGACCGGGTTCCGCCGGAGGTCCTCCTGGTCCGGCCAACCTGGGAGCTCTCCCCGGAGTCGATCGTCCAGCTACTCGCCACGCGCTGGCGGTCCCGGGTCCACGCCCCCGCCAGCCCTGAGATCCTCGGCGAGGCGCTCGATCGGCTCGGGCTCGCGGACGGGGGACTTCAGAGGCTCTTGGCTGCGATGGAGGTGGAACTCGCGAACGGCCGCCCGACGGGCCGGTCCGGCCACCACCAGGGGCTGGTCGTCGCGCTCGAGCTGCTCGAGGTGCACGGGTGAGGGCTGTCCGAGAGGCGATCGAGCGACTCGCCGACGACCTCGCCCGGCTGGTCGTCCAGGGCGTCCACGAGGACCTGGGCGCGCTCGTCGGATCGGTCGACCCGCCAGCTCCGCGGCCGCGCCGGCGCCGGAAGCGACGTGCGACCAAGACGAAGCGGACGCCTGAGCAGCGTTCGGGGCCCACCCTCCCGACGACCGGCGTCTCGGGCGAGGCGACGACGATCCTCCACTCCGGCGGCCTTGAGGCTGCAGCCCCCCGGCGCGCCGCCCGAGCGGAGCCTGAGGAGGAGTACGACCCGGAGCTCGAGTGGGGATGAGCGCCGCCCGGACCGCTACCGAGCTGCTCTCCCCCCGGGCCTTCGGCCTGGCCCTGGGAGTCACCCGCCAGGCCGTCATGAAGGCCATCGTGGCTGGGCGCCTGCGCGCGAGCCTCTCTCGCTGCGAGCGGACCGGCCGGCACCTCGTCGACCTCGAGCTCGGGCGGCAGGAGTGGCGCGACTGGACGGACCCGGCCAAGCAGAAGGACCGGGCGGAGCCCGCCCGCGGCGGGAGGCCGAAGAAGGGCGCCGCCGCGACCCCGTCCATGTTCGACCCAGACTCCGTGAAGGCCCAGGCCGTGCGCACGACGCTCGCGACGACGCGCACCGAGCAGGTGGCCCTCGACGTCGAGCTCAAGCGCCTGGAGCTGGCCCAGCGGCAGGGGGCCCTCGTCGACCGGCGCGAGGTGCAGCGCGAGGCCTTCCGGCTGGCGCGCGCCGTGCGCGACCGCCTGCAGGCGATCCCGGACCGCATCGCCGCCAACCTGGCCGCCCTCGAGAAACCCGGTCAGGTGCACCAGGCCCTGGCCGAGGAGATCGCCCGCGCCCTCGAGACCCTCGGGCGCGAGGAGGAAGGACTCGAGGGTCCGAGAGGACGCGCATGAAGAAGCAGGCCAAGAAGAAGCCCGAGGTCCCCGCCACCGAGCTCGGCGTTCAACCTGAGGCGGGACTCCCCCCGCCCCCGGTGCGCGGTGGGCTGCAGGAGCTCTTCCTGGACGAGCTCCGGCCGTGGCCCGGGAACCGCGACCTCGGCGACCTGGCCGAGCTCGTCGAGAGCGTCCGCGCCCAGGGCGTGCTCCAGCCGGTCCTCGTCCGCCCGCACCCGGAGGACGCGGCCGCCTACCAGGTCGTGGCCGGGCACCGGCGCGTCGAGGCGGCGCGCCGCGCGAAGCTCCAGCGCGTGCCGGCGCTCGTGCGCGACCTCGACGACCGCCAGGCCCTCGAGATCCAGCTGGTCGAGAACCTGCAGCGGCGCGACCTCCACCCCCTCGAGGAGGCCGAGGGCTACGAGCTGCTCGTCCAAAAGCACGGCCACTCGGCCGAGTCGCTGGCGGCGCGGGTCGGGCGCTCGAAGGCCTACGTCTACGCCCGGCTCAAGCTGCTTGACCTCGGGAAGGAGGCCCGCACCGCCTTCCGGGCGGGCAAGGTCGAGGCCTCGGTGGCGCTCCTGCTCGCGCGCGTCCCCGCCCCCCTGCAGGCCGAGGCCGTCGAGGCGGTCCTCTACTACTGGGGCGAGGACCAGCCCCCCACCTTCCGCGAGGCCTCCGAGGTCCTGCGGACCCGGTTCATGCTCCGCCTCGACCAGGCGCCCTTCGACCGGAAGGACGCCGAGCTCGTGCCGGAGGCCGGCGCCTGCGGCCCCTGCCCGCGGCGGACCGGGAACCAGCCCGACCTCTTCGGGGACGTCGGCAAGGCCGACCACTGCACCGACCCGACGTGCTTCGCGAAGAAGAAGGCGGCCCACTTCGTGCGCCTCGAGGCCGCGGCCGTCGCCGAGAACCGCAAGGTGTTCACCGGCAAGGCCGCGACGAAGGCCCTGCACGACCCGGCCTGGGTGGACCCCGACGCGGAGCTCGCCTCGCTCGACTGGAAGAAGCCCCGCCAGGTCCTGAAGAAGAAGCTCCCGCCGGCGGCCGTCGCGATCACGGATCGCGGGGCGAAGGAGCTGGTGTCCAGGAAGGAGCTCGAGCAGGCGCTCAAGGAGGCCGGCTTCAAGCCCAAGAAGAGGGCCGCGCCGGCGAACCTCGGCGGGGACGACTACGGGAAGAAGCTCCGGGCCAAGCGGGCCGAGTGCCGGGCGCTGGTCGAGGCCTGCCTCGCGGTGAGCGTCTCGCTGCCGCTGGCCGACGCCGCGGCGATCCTCGCCGACTACGTCCTGGAGGAGGTCGGTGCCGACGTGAGGAAGCGCCTCCTCTCGGCCGCTGGCGAGCAGGGCCACGACCTGCGCCCGCTGCGCAAGAAGGTCGGCCCGGCCGGGGAGCTCCGGCTCGCCCTCGAGGCGGTCTTCGAGTCCTCCACCGAAGCCTCCCCATGGGTCTCTGGCTGGGTCCGGCCGGTGCTCGCGCGCGCCATGAAGACGCTCGGCGTCGACGCCAAGGCGGTGCTGGCCGCGGCCCGGAAGGCCGCGAAGTCGAAGGACTCGAAGAAGAAGGGCCGCGGTGGGAAGGCCTGAGGGTTGCTCGCGGTGCACCGCCCGCGCGCGCCGCACGGGGGAGCGGCGCCAGCGCTGCCGGGGCTGCGCCGGCGCCTGGGCCACCTTTCAGGCGAGCGCGCGCCAGCTGATCGACCTCCACGCCGAGCCGGCCCAGGTCCTCGTCGAGCACGACGCCAGCGGCTTCACGGTCCGCCGCTCCCAGGACGTGGCGCCGACCGCGGCCTGGTTCGAGCCATGGCTCTACCTGCACGCGCGCGGGCTCGCCGTCCTGACCCACGGCCCGGACGGGAAGCTCGCGTCGATCCGATTCTGGGCGACGTGGTGAGCTCGGCCCAGGCCTACCGCGAGGCCTTCCTCCGGGGCCTGCGCCCCGATCCCCGGATCACGGTCTCCGAGTGGGCCGACCGCCACCGCCTGCTCAGCCGCCGTAGCTCCCCCGAGCCTGGGCCCTGGCGCACGGCGCGCACGCCCTACTTGCGCGAGATCATGGACTGCCTCTCGAGCACGTCCGAGGTCGAGGTGCTGGTCTTCCAGAAGGGGAGCCAGATCGGGGGCACGGAGGTCCTGAACAACTGGATCGGCTACGTGATCGACCACTGCCCCGGGCCGATGATGGTCGTGATGCCCACCGAGGGCGTGCAGAAGCGCAAGTCGCGCCAGACCCTAGACGCGCTGATCGAGGACACCCCCCGGATCGCGAGCAAGGTCGCCGCCAAGAAGAGCCGCGACCCCGGGAACACGACGCTCATGAAGGTCTTCCCCGGGGGCATGCTGGTCCTCGCCTCGGCCCAGTCGGCGGCCGAGCTCCGCTCGACCAGCATCCGCTTCCTCGGGCTCGACGAGATCGACGCCTACCCGGCCGAGCTCGACGGAGAGGGCGACCCGGACGAGCTCGCCGAGCGGGGCACGCACACCTTCGCCGGGCGGAAGATCTACCGGGTGTCGACGCCCACGATCGAGGGGCGCTCGCGGATCGCGCGCGCCTTCCTCGAGACGGACCGCCGCTACTACCACGTGCCCTGCCCCCTCTGCGGGGCGATGCAGCGGATCTCCTGGCCGCAGGTGCGCTGGGAGCAGAAGGACGACGAGAGCGTCGAGCACGTCGTCCGCGAGCTCCGCGAGCGCCGGCGCGAGGCCTGGCTGGAGTGCGAGGCCTGCCACGGGCGGATCGACGAGCACTGGAAGGACCAGATGCTCGCCGCCGGCGTCTGGATCCCCGAGGAGCCGGGCCTGGGCCAGCGCGTGCGCGGGTACCACCTCTCGGCGCTCTACTCGCCCCTGGGCATGTATTCCTGGACGCAGAGCGTCGTGCGCTTCCTGCGCTCCAAGGGGCATCCCTCGCGCCTGCGGGTCTGGGTGAACCAGGACCTGGGCGAGACCTGGAAGGAGAAGGGCGACGCGCCCGAGTGGCGCCGGATCTACGAGCTGCGCGAGAGCTACCCCCTCGGGGTCGTGCCCGCCGGCGCGGCGATCCTGACCGCCGGCGTGGACGTCCAGGCGGACCGCTTCGAGTACGAGGTGGTCGCCTGGGGCCCTGGGCTCGAGAGCTGGTCGATTCAGTACGTCGTGCACCCCTGCGACCCGACCAAGGTCGAGAGCTGGGCCGAGCTCGACCGCCTGCTCGCGCGCGAGTTCCACTTCGCCGACGGACGCACCGCGACGCGCCTCGCCGGCATGGCCGTCGACACCGGGTACGAGGCGCAGAAGGTCTACGGCTGGGCGCGCCGCTACGGGCGCAGCGCGCGGCTCTTCCTGGTCAAGGGCCGCACCGGGACGAGGGTGCCGGTCGGCGTCCCCAAACCGGTCGACGTCGAGGTGGGCGGCCGGCGCCTGAAGCGCGGCGTGCGCCTCTGGCACGTCGACACGGGGATCCTGAAGGAGGAGCTCTACGAGAACCTCGAGCTGCGCCCGCCGGTCGAGCCGGGGGCTGCCTTCCCCGAGGGCTACTGCCACTTCCCGCAGTACGGCCCGGAGCACTTCAAGGGCCTGACGGCCGAGATCCTGGTCCGCCGGCGGCTCAAGGGCGGGAACGTCGTCCTGGAGTGGGACAAGGTCCGCGAGCGGAACGAGCAGCTCGACTGCCGCGTCTACGCGCGCGCCGCCGCCTACGTCCTTGGCGCGGACCGCTGGAGCGGGCAGGATTGGGCCGCGGCGAGGACCCTGGTCGTCCAGGCCCCCCCGCTCGGCCCGCCGACCGCGCCTCCGCCCGGCCCGCCGACCAAGGACGGGGGCGGACGACGACCCGACAGCCGATGGCGACGTTTTCGCAGGTAGACCTGGACCGCCTCGAGCGGGCGATCGCCTCCGGGGCCCTGACCGTCCGGTACGACGACGGCCGCCAGGTCACCTACCGCTCCCTCGAGGAGCTCTTCCAGGCCCGCAACCTCGTCCGCCGGTGCCTCGGCCTCGACGCCGGCCCGACCCGCAAGGTCGCGGCCCACTCGAAGGGCGTCGAAGGGCCGATCGGCGGGGACCACTTCTGGACCCGGATCCCGTGAACCCCCTCGACCGGCTGATCGCCTCGGTGGCCCCGCGCCTCGCCTACCAGCGGGCGGTCGCGCGCGTGCGCCTCGAGGCCCTCGAGCGAGGCCGCGACCGGACGCGGCGCTACGAGGGGGCCGACCGCGGCCGCCGCACCCAGGGCTGGACCACCTTCGACTCCTCGCCCGTGGCCGCCACGCGCGGGGCCCTCCACGACCTGCGCGCGCGCTGCCGGGACCTGCGCCGGAACAACCCCTGGGCCCAGACGGCGGTGCGCGAGCTCGCCGCCAACGTGGCCGGGATCGGCGTGCGCCCGCGCTTCACACACGAGTCCGACGCCGAGCTCCGGCGCGCCACCGAGGCCTGGGACGAGTGGGCCTCGACGACCCAGGCGGACGCCGCCGGCCGCGAGACCTTCTTCGGCATGCAGGCGGCCGCCTTCGAGGGCGTCGTCGACGGGGGCGAGACCCTCGTCCGTCGGCGGATGCGCCGGCTCGACGACCCCCTGGCCGTCCCGCTGCAGGTCCAGCTGCTCGAGGGCGACCACGTGGACACGCTGCGCGACCTCGAGCGGGACGCCAACGGGAACCGCGTCGTCCAGGGCGTCGCCTTCGACGCGATCGGCCGCCGCTCCGGCTACTGGCTCTTCCCCGACCACCCCGGCGACCTCTACAGCACGGGGACCTTCCTCGAGAGCCGCTTCGTCCCGGCCGAGGAGGTGCGCCACCTCTACCGCGCCGACCGGGTGGGCCAGGTGCGCGGCGTCCCCTGGGGGGCCGTCGTCGCGCTGCGCCTCCACGACTTCGACGCCTACGAGGACAACGAGCAGCTGCGCATGGTCGTCGCGACGAGCTTCGCCGGCTTCGTGCACGACCTCTCGGGGGCCGACGCCTCCTTCAGCAGCGGCGTCGGGACGCCCGGCCAGGTCGCCGCCCGGAACGAGCTCGGCCAGCCCATCGACGAGATCCAGGCGGGGACGATCGAGCACCTCGCAGAGGGGAAGACGATCGACTTCACCAGCCCCCCGCAAAACGAGGGGTTCGAGGCCTTCGCCCGGGTCCAGCTGCGCGCGATCGCCAAGGGCTACGGGCCCCCCGCCTGGCTGATCTCCGGGGACCTCTCGCAGGTGAACTTCTCCTCGATCCGCGCGGACTGGATCGCCTTCAACCGCAACGTCGAGGTCTGGCGCCAGCGCGTCCTGATCGCCCACTTCTGCGACCCGGTCCTGCGCTGGTGGCGCTCCGCCGCCGAGCTCGTGGACGTCCTGACCCCCGGCCGGGCCGACCCCGCGCGCCTGCGCTGGGAGTGGATCCCGCCCCGGCGCGAGATGCTCGACCCGCGTACCGAGGTCATGGCGGAGATCGAGGCCGTGCGGGCCGGGTTCAAGTCCCTGACCCAGGTCGTCTCGTCCCTCGGGACCGACCCGGAGCGCGTGCTGCAGGCGCTGGCGGACGACCTGGCGACGGCGCGCAAGCTCGGGCTCCGGCTCTCGACGGACGCCGGCAACCCCGGCCCGGGCCGGGTCGGGACGGTCAACGGGAACGGCTCCTCGAAGCCCTCGGGCGCGGCCTCGGAGGAGGACGACGACGCCGAGGCCGAGGAGGAGGACCGCCTGGCGCGGGCCCTGCTCGAGCGCCTCCGCTCGCGCGGGCTCTCGACCGCCGAGGCGGTCGGGCTCCTCGTCGGCCCTTGAACCCGGGGCCCGGGGCGGGGAGGATCCCGGGCGTGAGCAAGGCCGTCCTAGCCCGCCCCGCCGTCCTGGAGACCACCGGGCTCGAGGGCCACGAGTTCCGCCTGGCGGAGTCGCGGCCCTCGGTCCGCGCCGAGATCCTGGCCGAGTCGATCCGCGAGGAGGCGGACGGCTCGCTCCTCCTTCGCCTGCGCGTCGCCAGCGCCTACCCCGTGCGGCGCTGGGGCTACTTCGACGGCGGGCTCGAGGAGTTCGAGGAGGTCCTCTCCTTCGACGCCGGCGCGCACCGCGACGAGCGCCTGGCCTCGGGCCGCACGCCGCTCCTTTCGGCGCACTCGACCTGGTCGCTCGACAGCGTCCTCGGCGTCGTGTTCGACCCGACCTGGAACCGCGAGGAGGGCTACGTCGAGGCCGCCTGCCGGATCTCCGCGCGCGAGGAGCTCGCCGGCCTGCGCAAGGACGTGCGCTCGCGCATCGTCGTCAACACCTCCGCCGGCTACCGCGTGTACCAGTACCGCGACGTGACGCAGAAGGGCGATCCGCGCCGGCGTCTGCTCGCGATCGACTGGGAGATCCGCGAGTGCTCCCTGGTGCCGATCGGCGCCGACCCGACCAGCTCCACCCGCTCGGCGCCCCAAGGGCCCGAAGAGCGGGCGGAGACCGCTACCCTCTGGACCCCTCCCAAACCCCGAGAGCGAACGATGGACCCCGAGCTGGAGACGACCCCCGCCCCCGCCGCGAGCGCGACCCCGGCGACCCAGGAACCGACGCGCGCCGCCCCGGCGGCCGCGCCCGCCCCGGCGCCCGCGGCCCCCGCGCCGTCGGCTCCGGTCGACCCGGCCGCGACCGAGCGCGCGCGCCAGCGCGGGATCCGCACGAAGCTGCGCGCGGCGGGCCTCCCCGTCGACGGCGAGCTCGCCACGCGGCTCCTCGACGAGGGTGTCCCGCTCGAGCGGGCGACCTCCGACATCCTCGACGCGGTCACGCGGCGCGACGGCGCGCTCGAGACCCGCGGCGAGGTCGCGGTGGGCGTCTCCGACGCGGACCGTTTCCTCGGCCAGATCGAGGACGTGATCGCGCAGCGCACGATCCGGAACCTCCTGACGACCGAGGAGCGCGCCGCGCTCGACAAGCGCCTGCAGGGGAACCCCCTGGTGCACCGGCGCCTGCTCTTCATCGGCGAGCGCTACCTCGAGGTCGTGCACGGCGCGCGCGACCTGGGACGGCTCAACGCCATGGAGCTCGCGACGCAGGTCCTCTTCCACCGCCGCGACCCCGGCGCCATGGCGCGCTCGGCCCCCGGCTTCCACGTGACGAGCGACTTCGCCTCGGTGCTGGCGAACGTGGCCAACAAGGGCCTGCAGCGGATGTTCATGATGACCCCGGACACCTACTCGCAGTGGGTCGTCTTCGGGACGCTGCCCGACTTCAAGCAGTCGAAGCGCGTGAACCTGGGCGACGCCCCGCGCCTCGTGCGCAAGCCCGAGGGTGGCGAGGTGAGCTTCGGGGCCGTCGGGGAGAAGGGCGAGAACGTCCAGCTCCTGACCTACGCCCGGGCGCTGGCGATCTCCCGCGAGAGCCTGGTGAACGACGACCTGGGCGCGTTCATGCGCTTCCCGCGCGCCTTCGGCGGGGCCTCCAAGCAGCTGATCGCGGACCTCGTCTACTCGGTCCTGACGGCGAACGCCGCCCTGTCGGACGGCTTCGCCCTGTTCGACGCCACCAACCACGGCAACCTCGTGACCGGCGCCGGGAACAGCCTCTCGGCCGCCGGCGTCGCCGCCCTGACCAACGTGCGGGCGCTGGCCCGCCGCCAGAAGGGGATCACCCCGGGCAACAACGAGACGCCCTTCTTCCTCTCGGTCGACCTCCCGCACCTGCGCGTCCCGGAGAACCTCGAGACGGCGGCCCAGCAGCTGACGACCTCGATCCAGGCCCAGCAGGTCGGCAACGTCAACCCCTTCCAGGGGGCGTTCCGCTCGGTCATGGCCGAGCCGCGCCTCGGGGCCGTGTCGCAGGCCGCCTTCTACCTGATGACGGACCCCGCGATGATGGACACGATCGAGGTGGACTTCCTCGAGGGCGAGCAGGGCCCGGTGATCGAGTCCCGCATGTCGTGGACGAGCGAGGGCGTCGAGATGAAGTGCCGCCTCGACGTCGGCGTCGCCGCGACCGAGTACCGCGGCCTCTACAAGAACGAGGGCACGACCTGAGTCGGCCCCCACGCCCAGCGAACCCAACCCCCCAAGGAACCAAGAAGAGACCTCTCCCATGCGCGTCTACCTCCACGAAGGATGCAAGTCCGAGCAGGTGGCCCCGGCTGGTGGCGTGACCGCCGGCCTCGGCTACGTGATCGGCGCGAACACCTTCCTCGTCGCCGAGGGCTCGGCCGCCGCCGGCGAGCGCTTCGTCGGGCTCCGCAAGGGCGTCGTCCGCCTGCCGAAGAGCACCTCGGACGCGATCACCGCCGGCGCCCGGGTCTTCTGGGACAACACCGCCAAGGAGATCCGCGCCGCCTCGGCCGCGGGTCGCTTCATGATCGGGACCGCCGAGACCGCCCAGATCGCCGCCGACCTCTTCGTCGACGTGCTCCTGGACGGGATCTCGACCGTCGCCGTCTGAACCGGGGCGAACCTCCCTCGTCGGGCCGGCGCCCTCGCGGTTCCCGCGCGGCGCCGGCCCGCTTCCTTCTGACTGATGAGCTGGAGAGACCACGCCGACCTCGCCCAGGAGGTGATCCTGGACGCCTTCGCCGACCGGGACCCGGCCGGCGTCCTCTCCGTCACCTACGAGCCCGAGGGGGGCGTCGCCCGTCCGATCCGGGCGATCTTCCGCGAGCCCCACGAGGAGCTCGCCCTCGACCCCCTGCAGGCGCCGGTCTCCATGTGGCGCCCGCGCCTCGGGGTGAAGATCGCGGACCTCCTGCCGGACTGGCCGATCCCGCGCGGCTCGCGCTTCGTGATCCGACGCCCGCCCGCCGGCGACCCCCGCGACGACGCCTCGGAGGGCCGCTACGAGGTCGTCGACCGCCAGATCGACGGGGAGGGCCTCGTCGAGCTCTACCTGCGCCTCAAGGACTGAATGTCGCTCGAGCGCCGCACCCTCCGCTGCTTCTTCGCCGAGGCCCTTAAGGGGCGCACGGTCGCCGGCCAGAACGTGGTGCCGCAGCGGTCGGACCCGATCCTGCCGGACGTCGAGCTGGACGGGGTCGAGGTCTTCGCCTCCCTCATGGTCTACACGCTCGCCGAAGAGGTCGAGCGCCACGCCGACACGCCCCGGACCTACGCCCGGACGGTCGACCTGGCCGTCGAGGTCTTCGCCCAGCAAGGTCCCGAGGCAGACGCCCAGGCCCTCGAGGACCTGATCGACGACGTCTGCGACCAGGTCGAGTGCGTCGTCGACCCGCTGATCCCCCAGCTCTCGCGCGTGGAGCTCCCCGGGACCGGGACGACTCTCTCGGTGAACCCCTCCCGCTCCACCCTGGCCCGGGTCGAGCTCGACTTCGACTCCCGGGGGGCGAAGCTCTCGGGGGCCGCTCGCCTCGTCTGGCGGATCGTCTACTCGACCGAGGTTGACGAGCGGGAGCAGGCCCGGGCGACGGACCTCGAGACCGTCCGCGTCACCTACCGCTTCCCCCCTCCCGACCCGGCCACGCCGCCGGCCGCGGAGGATGCAATCGACCTCGCCGGTGGGTAGGGTGAGCGCGCGATGAGCGAGCGCGCCACCCTCCGACCCGCCCGCGCCGGGCTGATCGTCCCGGACCCCGACCACGGCGGCCTGCCGCTCCCGAGCACGGGCCGCGAGCTCGTCCTCTCGAGCTACTGGCGAAGGCGCCTCGCCGACGGCGACGTGGTCGTCGTGACCCCGCCCGCCGAGCGCCCGACCGAGCACCGCCCGACCCTCCGGGGCGACAAGCCCGCCAAGTCCTAGCCCATGGTCACCTTCAACCAGGTCCCGCCCTCGACGCGCGTCCCCTTCGTCTTCGTCGAGATCGACCCCTCGCGCGCGCAGAGCGGGCCGACGATCCAGGAGTACCGCGCGGCGCTGATCGGGCAGAAGCTGCCCACGACGCCGGTCGCCGAGAACGTGCCGACGCTCGTCACCTCGGCGGACCAGGCCGGGCTCGCCTTCGGCTTCGGCTCGATCCTGCACGGCATGGCGATCGCCTGGTTCCGGGCGAACCAGTCGACCGAGGTCTGGTGCGTCGGCGTGGAGGACGCCGGCGGCGCGACCAAGGGCACGAAGACCCTGACCGTGACCGGGCCCGCCACCGCGGCCGGCACCCTCTTCCTCTACGTGGCCGGCCGCCGGATCGCGGTGGCCGTGGCCTCGGGCGACTCGGCGAACACGATCGCGGCCAGCATCGACGCGGCGATCGCGGCGAGCGAGTTCGCCGACGAGCTGCCGGTGACCTCCGGCGTCGCGACCAACGTCGTGACCCTGACGGCCCGCAACGGCGGCACCCAGGGGAACTCGATCGACGTCCGCTTCAATCACCTGACCGGCGAGGTCTTCCCGACGGGCGTCTCGGTCGCCGTCGCGACCGGCGCCTCCGGCGCGACGGACCCGACCCTGGGCAACGCGCTCGCCGCCCTCGGTGCCAGGCAGTACCACGTCCTCGCGGTCGGCCTGAACGACGCCACCTCGATCGGGGCCGTCGACGCCGAGCTCGCCTCGCGCTTCGGGCCCTCGGTGCAGCTCGAGGGGCACGCCTTCTACGGCAAGGCGGACACCCACGCGAACCTGGTCACCTTCGGGGACGGGCTGAACTCGAAGCACACCACGGTCGTCGGCCTGAAGGCCCCGCTCTCGCCGACCTGGGAACTGGCGGCCTCCGTCGCCGGCGTCGTGGCCTTCTTCGGCCAGGCGGACCCGGCGCGCCCCTTCAAGACGCTCGAGCTCCCCGGCTTCGTCGGGCCGGCCCTGGCGGACCGCTTCACGCTCACCGAGCGCGACCTCCTGCTCAAGAACGGGATCGCGACCGCGGTGGTCGACGACGTCGGCGTCGCGCGTTGCGAGCGCCTGATCACGACCTGGCAGACCAACGCCACCGGCGCCGCGGACGTCTCCTTCCTGGACGTGAACACGCTGCTCACGCTCTCTTACCTGCGCTTCGACCTGCGCACGCGCTTCCAGACGACGTTCCCGCGCCACAAGCTGGCCGACGACGGCACGCGCTACGGGCCGGGCCAGCCGATCGTCACCCCGAAGGTGGCGCGCGCCTTCTGCGCGACGCTCTTCCGCTCGTGGGAGGAGCTCGGCCTGGTCGAGGGCTTCGACCAGTTCGTGCGCGACCTGGTCGTCGAGCGCAACGCGACGGACCGCAACCGGCTCGACCTGCTCCTCCCGCCCGACCTCGTGAACCAGCTGCAGGTCACGGGCGTCTCCCTCCAGTTCCTCCTCTGAGCTGACCCATGGCCTCCCGCATCGGTGGCACCCTCTTCGTGGCCTACAACGGCCAGCGCCTCTCCGTGCGCGGCAACTGGAGCGTCGGCTTCGGACGGCCCAAGCGCGAGGCGGTCGTCGGCATGGACGGCGTCCACGGCTACAAGGAGATGCCCCAGGTCGGCTTCATCGAGGGCGAGGCCTCGGCCACGCCGGACCTCGACGTCCCCGCGCTGCTCGAGCTGCGCGACGCGACGATCACCGCGGAGCTGGCGAACGGGAAGGTCGCCGTGCTCCGCGACGCCTGGCAGGCCCAGGAG
>Ga0315910_10000441_pt1 | contig 41435 bp, 35 predicted proteins | sample EdamamesoilMG_FD_204470 | JGI IMG/M metagenome (GOLD analysis project Ga0315910, IMG submission 204470) | Garden soil microbial communities collected in Santa Monica, California, United States - Edamame soil | ecosystem: Environmental > Terrestrial > Soil > Garden | place: USA: California...
TCCTCCTCCGGAGCGCGCGGTCGCGCGGATCGTTCGACGCGCGCCGTCGTACCAACGCGCCGCCCCGCCGTCGAGCCGCCGCGGATCGCCCGATGCCCACCATGCGTGTCGCCTTCGTCCTGCTCGGCCTCCCGGCCGCCGCGACCGCGCGCGACGACGAGGCCCTCGCGCGCGCGCTCGCGGCGATCGAGGTCGAGTCGATCGTCGCCGACTTGCGCGTCGTCGCGGGCGACGCGAGCGCCGGCCGCGAGACGCCGAGCGCCGGCCAGCGCTCCGTCGCCCGCTACCTGCGCGACCGCGTGCAGCGGCTCGGCTGGAAGCCCGGCGCGCGCGACGGCTGGTTCATGGAGTACCCGCTCGTGCGCCGCTCGCTGGACGAGGCGGGCTGCCGCGCGCGCGCGGAGCACGACGGCCGCGCGCTCGACCTCGCGTTCGGCGTCGACTACGCCTGCATGCCGGAGGAGATCGCGAACGTCGACGCGAAGGGCGACGTGCTCTTCGTCGGGAAGGCGACGGTGGAGGAGATCGCGGCGCTGGGCGCGGCGCCGAAGGGGTGCTGGGCGCTGCTGACCGATCCCGAGAGCGTGCGGCCCGAGACCGAGGCGGCGCTGCAGCGCGCCGGCGCGGTCGGGCTGCTGGTCACGGCGCGCCTCGTCAACCTCGGCGGCGACCTCACCGCTCGCAAGGTCTTCGACGTCTACCGCGGCTTGATGCAGCGCGAGCGCGTCGCGTGGCCGCGCGGCGAGGAGGCGCTGCCGCGCGTGCTGCTGCCCGACGCGACGATCGACCGGTTGCTGGCGCTGGCGGAGCGGCCGAAGCCGGAGCGCGGCGAGCGGCTCGCGCTGCGATTCGCCGAGACGCGCCGGCCGCGCCTCGACGAGACGGTCGCGGCGGAGAACGTCGTCGCCTACTGGCCCGGCAGCGATCCCGAGCTCGCGCAGCAGGTGGTGCTCCTCTCGGCCCACTACGACCACCTCGGCCTCGCGCAAGACGGCGCCGTGATGAACGGCGCCGACGACAACGGCTCGGGCACCGTCGCGCTCCTCGCGCTCGCCGACGCGCTGGCCGCCCACGGCCCGCTCCCCTGCTCCGTGATGGCGATCTGGGTCTCGGGCGAGGAGCGCGGGCTCTGGGGCTCGCGCGCGTTCGCGCAGTCGCCCTGGTTCCCCGACGGCGGCGCCGCGGCCGCGAACGTCAACCTCGACATGGTCGGCCGCAACGCGTGGAACGAGCTCCACGTCACGCCTTTCGCCGAGGGGCACGTGGCGTGGAACGGCGCCGCCCGCCTCGCGCGCGCGATCGCGCCGCAGGAGGGGTTCGCGAAGCTGGTCAGCGCCGACGAGCTCTTCGATCGCTCCGACCACGCCGAGTTCCGCAAGCTCGGCATCCCGGTCCTCTTCCTCACCAGCGGGCTCCACGCCGACTACCACGCGCCGACCGACGACGTCGAGAAGGTCGACGGCGACAAGATCCGGCGCGTCGCCCGCCTCGTCGTGCGGCTGCTGGCCGAGAGCGCCGAGGAGCCGGCCGAGCTGCTGCGCTGACCGCGCGCGCGGCGGCGCCGCGACGAGAGCTATCGTCGGCCGCGTCGGCGGGCGAGCGGGGCGGGGAGTCACGAGATGTCGGCGATCGGGCAGGCGAACGCGTTCCTCGGCAACCTCGCGAAGATCGGCTTCGTCGTGGTGAGCGGCGTCGCGGCGTTCCTCGGGTGGCGGCTGGTCGACGGCGGCACGCAGAGCCGGATCGAGCTGGCCGAGAAGGTCGCGCAGGTGAAGCGGCTCGAGGGCGAGAACGGGACGCTGCGCGCCGACGTCGCGGCGAAGCAGCGCGAGATCGAGCGGCTCGCCCTCGCGCTCAAGCTGATGAAGGTCGACCGCCGCATCGCGCGGCTGATCGTGCTCGAGCAGTCGGGCGCGCCCGGCGCCGTGCGCACGAAGGTCCGCTTCCAGGAGGTCGACGCGCGCGGCGAGCCGCTCGGCGACGCGGTCGAGGCGACGCTCGACGGCGACGTCGTCTACGTCGACGCGTGGGTGGTGAAGTTCGACGACGCGCTCGTCGAGAGCGGCGATCCGCTGCGCGGCGCGTCGCTGGTCCTCTTCCGCCGCCTCTTCGGCGAGCGGCAGGCGCCGACCGCCGGCGTCGCGCTCGATCGCGACGGCGTGCGGCCGAAGGCGTACGGCGGCGACGCGCCCGCCGACGAGGTCGAGCGCGAGGTGTGGGCGAAGTTCTGGGAGTTCGCCGACGATCCGAAGGCGGCCGCGCGCCTCGGCGTCCGGCTCGCGCAGGGCGAGGCGCCGTCGCGCAAGGTGAAGAAGGGCGAGGTCTACCAGCTCACGGTGCGCGCGTCGGGCGGCCTCGACTTCGCGCTCGACCGGCCCGCGGCCGGCGGGCAGTAGCCGCCGCTCCGCGCGCCCGCGCGACGCGAACCTTCCGCGAACGGGCGCGGCCTCCGACTCATTGCGGCCCCGAGGCGGCGCGCGGTACAAGCGTGCCCGTCGCCGCGCGCTCGCCTGCGGCAGGGAAGCAGAGGAGAAGTCCGTGAAGGATCTTTCGTCGCGCCGCCGTTCCGCTCGGTGGCTCGCGCTCGCGCTGCTCGGCGCGTGCGTCGTCGCGCCGGCCGCTCGCGCGCAGCAGTTCCCCGGCCAGCCCGCGCCCGTCGAGGTGAAGCCGAGCTTCGGCCCGATGCGCGAGGATCGCGGCACGGCGAACCGGCCCTACGACCTCGTGAAGATCCGCCTCGCGCTCGAGGTCGACCTCGCGCAGAAGCGGTTCGCCGGCAGCGTCACGAACCACGTCGTCGCGCTGAACGGCGGCACCAGCTCGCTCTGGTTCGACGCGGAGAACCTGCAGATCGAGGCGGTCACGGTGGACGGCGCGGCGGTCCCGTTCAAGCACGAGAAGTCGCGCCTCGAGGCGACGCTGCTGGCGCCGGCGAACGCCGGACAGGAGCTCGCCGTCGAGATCCGCTACGTCGGCAAGGAGCCGAAGCGCGGCCTCTGGTTCATCCAGCCGAGCGCCGAGTCGCCGAGCCTGCTGCCCGAGTGCTGGAGCCAGGGCCAGGCGGAGGACAACCGCCACTGGATCCCGACGTGGGACTACCCGAGCGACCGCGCGACGTTCGAGGGCGAGTTCACCGTGAAGGACGGGCTCACCGTCGTCAGCAACGGGAAGCTCGTCGAGAAGCGGCCAGCGGGGGACGGGAAGACGACGTGGCGTTACGCGCTCGACTTCCCGTTCGCGACCTACCTGATCTCGCTCTGCGTCGGCGACTACGAGCGCTACGCCGACGACTGGAAGGGGATCCCGGTCGAGTACTACGTGCAGCGCGGCATCGGCGAGGCGAAGGCGCGCCGCAGCTTCGGCCAGACGCCCGACATGATCGAGTTCTTCTCGTCGAAGATCGGCGTCCCGTATCCCTACCCGAAGTACAGCCAGGTCGCGGTGCAGAACTTCATCGTCGGCGGGATGGAGAACATCTCGGCGACGACGCAGACCGACTCGACGCTCCATGACGAGCGCGAGCACCTCGACCGCGAGAGCCAGGGCCTCGTCGCCCACGAGCTGGCCCACCAGTGGTGGGGCGACTACCTCACCTGCCGCACGTGGCGCCACCTCTGGCTGAACGAGGGCTTCGCGCAGTACTTCGACGCCCTCTACAACGAGAAGGTGAACGGGCGCGACGCGTTCGTCCTGAACGTGCGCTCGAGCCAGCAGCAGGCGATCGCCTCCGACGCGCGCGCGCCGCGGCCGCTGGTCGAGAGCTTCTTCAACCGCGCGCCGAACGGCGACGGCCACAACAACGTCTACGTGCGCGGCGCCTCCGTGCTCCACATGATCCGCTCGCTGCTGGGCGACGAGGGGTGGTGGAAGGCGATGCACCACTACTGCACGAAGCACGCCGGCCAGCTCGTCGACAGCAAGGACCTCGAGGACGCGATCGAGGAGGCGACCGGCCAGAACCTCCACTGGCTCTTCGAGCAGTTCGTCTACCTCGGCGGCCACCCGAAGTTCGCGGTGGCGCAGAGCTACGACGCCGCGAAGAAGGAGGTCGTCCTCGACGTCAAGCAGACGCAGGACACCGCGAACATGGTCGCGGTCTTCCGCTGGCCGTGCACGATCGAGGTCGTCTGCGGCGACGCGCGCGCGCGCCACGCCGTGTGGCTCGACCAGCGCGAGCAGCAGATCCGCCTGCCCGCGGCCAGCGAGCCGACGATGGTCGCGTTCGACCAGGGCAGCGCGCTGCTGAAGGAGATCGACTTCAAGAAGGGCGCGGCCGAGCTCGCCTTCATCGCGGGCGGTGGCGACAGCGACGCGGTGGCGCGCCTCGCGGCGATCGAGCAGCTCGGCGCGGTCGAGGAGAAGGACAAGGAGCTCGCGCGCGCGACGCTCGCGAAGGTGGCGCAGGGCAAGGAGTGGCGCGACCTGCGCGTCGCCGCGTGCAACGCGCTGGCGAAGCTGGGCGGGCCGGCGGCGATCGACGCGCTGGCGGCCGGGTTGCGCGACGGCGAGTCGCGGGTGCGGCGCGCGGCCGTCGCGGGCGTCGCGGCGCTGGAGAAGGAGCTCGGCGAGAAGCGCGCGTCGCTGGCCGCCGCGATCGCGTCGGCGCTGCACGACGACCTCTCCTACTCGGTGCAGTCGTCGGCGTGCGACGCGCTCGCGAAGCTCGGCGGCGACGAGGCGCTCGTCGCGCTGCGCGCCGCGACCGACTTCGCGTCGCCCGACGACCGCGTCGGCAGCGCGGCGCTGCGCGCTCGCCTCACGCTGAAGGACGCGATGGCGGTCGACGAGGTCTTCACGATGGCGCGCTCCGCGCCGGGCACGCCGCGCCGCTCCCTCGGGCTGCGCTCGCTCGGCTCGATCCCGGCCGACCTGCTCGGCCACCGCCGCGACGAGGCGATCGCGCTGCTGCTGCCGCTCGCGGAGAACGGCGGCGACGCGCAACGCGCCGCGATCGGCGGCCTCGGCGACCTCAAGGCGCTCGAAGCGGAGCCGCTGCTGCGCAAGCTGGCGGAGAAGACGGACGGCCCGCGCGGCCTGCGCTTCACGGTCGCCGGCGCGCTGCGGCAGATCGAGGAGGCGAAGAAGCTCGCCGCCGCTCCCGCCGCGCCGCCGCCCGCGCCCCCGACCGTCGAGCAGCTCGCGCAGACGATCGCCGACCTGCAGAAGCAGGTCGCCGAGCTGAAGGCGAAGCTCGAAGCGCAGCAGAAGGCGACGAGCCCCGCGCCCGCCGCCGTGCCCGACGTGCGCACCGCGCCGGCCGCGCCGACGAGCACGGCGCCGGCGACATCGCCGGCCTCGGCGCCATCGGGCACGCGCGCGGCGAGCGGAGGCTGAGCGGAGGCTGAGCGGAGCCACGGCGGAGCGCCGCGGACTCGTCCGCATCCACGGCGAGTCAGGGCGCTTCGTCGCGACCGTTCGAACCGCTGCGTCGTGCCCGCTTGATGAGCTCGAGCCCGAGCAGGGTGCAGCCGAACGCGATCCCGTACTCCCACCAGAATCGAGCAGGCCACAGACCACGACGGCCGTGCGCGATCCGCTGCGCGAAGCGATCGGTGCTCGCGACGATGAAAGCCAGGACGCCCACCAGGACGAGGCAAACACCGAGGCGCGATGGGACCGGTCGGCTCGCCTGCGTCGCCGGTTTCGTCGACGCGTCTTCCGAGGTTCCGAGAAGCGCGCGTCTCCGGACTTCGTCGCGACGTCGTTGGAAGGAGCGGACCTGCAAGACGAAGAGCGCGAGGAACACTGCGAACAAGAGGAACGCCTGGAGCCCATCCTCGCTCGCGAACATCAACACGACAGCGATCAGCGCCAGGAGCGCCAGACGCGCGAGCCTCGTGTAGTGGGACACCTTTGCGAAGGTCCCGATGTCGCGTCCGGCGGCAGCCAGCTCGATCCGTTCCGCGTGGCGCCGTTCACGCTGCAACAGCACTTCGGGCGTCGCTGAATCGGTCGCCGCGCCTCGAAGCGTCGCGAGCCGGGCCACTTCGCCCGTGGGAGCGTTGGCGCCCTCGAGGAGCACTCCTTGGACGCAGGGAGCGCTCCCACGCCGAAGGGAGAGCACCTCGTCGAGTCGGACGAGCGAGCCGGCAACCCCCGCGGCGTCGCGCGACAGGAGGAGCAGGCTCAGGTCGGAGCTCGACGCCTGCTCGAGGCGCCGCCGGACCTCCTCGAGCGTCGCGATCGTCCGGTACGACGGATCCACCGCCAGCCCGTTCGCGCCGAGTCGCTCGATCAAGGACCGGCCCGCCGCGGCGTCGACGCCGAGACCGGTCACGGTGTAGCGCACGTCACCTCGCGTCCTGCGGCGGGCCGACCGCTACTTCGGCGGCGCCGCGAGCTCGCTCCGCTTGCCGTCGACCACTTCCGCGACGAGTCCCTTGCCCGCCTTCACCACCAGCGTGCGATCGACCGGCAACGGCCCCGCGATCACCTCTTCCTTGCCGCCCGGCCAGCGGACGACGAGCGAGTCGATCTTGTCGGCGGCGCCGAGGCCGAAGTGGGCGCGCACGTCCTGGTGGGAGAGGTAGGAGGTGCCGTCGAGGATCCAGCGCGTCTGGCGGCGGCCGCCGGCGGTGAGCGTGACGCGGGCGCCGTAGCCGTCGCGGTTGCAGAGCGGCGGGTCGCCCTCGACCTGCACGCGCAGGAAGTGGCCGGCGCGCGGCGTGTCGTTGCGGAAGAGGCGGACCGGGCCGTCGACGTCGGTGATCAGCAGGTCGAGGTCGCCGTCCTCGTCGTAGTCGGCGGCCGCTCCGCCGCGCGCGGAGTGGCGCTCGAAGAAGGCGGCGCCGCACGCGTCGGCGACGTCGTTCCACGCCCGCTTGCCGTCGGGCTTGAGCTCGTTGCGGTAGAGGTGGGGCGACTGGAGGTACTGGTAGTGCTGCGGCACCTCGGTCTCGAGCTGCGGGTTGACGTGGCCGTTCAGGACCACGACCTCCTCCCAGCCGTCGCAGTCGAGATCGGCGAAGAGGACGCCCCACGCGACCTGCACGAGGCTCGAGCCGCCGCGCTCGATCTTCTTGAACCAGTCGTCCCACGTGCCGTCGCCGTTCGAGACGTAGACCGCGTTGTACTCGCCCTGGAAGTTGGTGATGAAGAGGTCGGGGATCAGGTCGTCGTTCAGGTCGCCGACCGCGGTCCCCATGCACGCCTGCGGCTTGCCGGCCGGCGACACGGCGATGCCGCACTCGTCGGCGACCTCCTCGACGAGGCCGAGCTTCTTGCTGCGATAGAAGAGGTTCGGCGTGCGGTCGTTCGCCACGAAGACGTCGGGCAGGTCGTCCGACGTCATGTCGGCGATGATCACCTGGAAGCCGTGCTCGCCCTCCTTCGGCAGGAAGCCGCACTTCTTCGTGGCGTCGGAGAAGCCGCCCTTGCCGTCGTTGAGGAAGAAGCGGTCGGGCGCGCCCTCGTGGTCGTTCGGCGCCAGCGAGACCTCGAGCGCGCGCACCTTGCGGCCGTACGCCTTCGGCGGGTTCTTGAGGTCGAACTGGAGGTAGGCCGAGACGTAGAGGTCGAGGTCGCCGTCGAGGTCGAGGTCGCCGAACGACGCTCCGGGCGTCACGCCCGGGAACGCGACGGCCTTGCCTTCCGCCTCCTCGGTGAAGGTGCCGTCGCCGTTGTTGCGGTAGAGCAGGTTCGGGCCGACGCACGCGACGTAGAGGTCGGGATCGCCGTCGTTGTCGATGTCGCCGACCGCCGGGCCGCAGCCCCAGTGGTCGCTCGCGAGCCCCGCCTTCTCGGTCACGTCCTCGAAGGTGCCGTCGCCCTTGTTGCGGTAGAGGCGCGGCCGCCGCGGATTCGCCTCCTTGCCCTGCCACCACGCGAGCGTGGCGCCGTTGGGGACGTAGAGGTCGATGCGGCCGTCGAGGTCGTAGTCGAACCACGCCGGCCCGTTGCCGATCTGGTCGATCAGCCGCGGCTTGCCGATCTCGCCGCACTCGGTGGTCATGTCGATCCCGGCCGCCTTCGCCACCTCGGTCAGCACGAAGGGCGGCGGCCCCGACGGCGGCGCCTTGGGGGCGCTCTTCGCCTCGGGCGGGGCGTTGTCGAGATCCTCCTGGAGGCAGCCGAGGGCGGCGGCCCACGCGAGGGTCAGTGCGAGCATGGATCGAGGCTCCGGTCTCGTTCGGGCGGAGGGGCATGATGCCGATCGACGGCGCGACGGCGAGAGCTTGACCGCTCGCTAAGGTGCTTCGCCCACGGAGAGTGCTGGATGACCACCCGCCCGTCGCGCGACCTCGAGACCTTCCCCTCCCCCCGGCCGGGGCGCGACTTCCTCGTCTCGATCGACTGCCCCGAGTTCACCTGCGTCTGTCCGAAGACCGGGCAGCCCGACTTCGGGACGATCAAGCTCCGCTACGTCCCCGACCAGAAGTGCGTCGAGCTCAAGGCGCTGAAGCTCTACCTCTGGAGCTTCCGCGACCAGGGGACCTTCCACGAGGCGGTCACCCAGCAGATCCTCGACGACCTGATCGCCGCGATGGCCCCGAAGTGGCTGCGGGTCGAGGGCGACTTCAACGTCCGCGGGGGGATCCACACCCGCGTCTTCGCCTACCACGGCAGCCGGCCGGCGACGATCCCGGAACCGCCGACCTGACCCTTCCGGCCGCGTCGCGAACGGCCCGAACGGCGTGCAAAAGTCGGGGAGACGGTGGGGAGGCGACGCGTGCCGCGCGCGGCCGCCCGTTGACGAAGCGCGGTCGATCGGGCCGAATGTCGCCGTCTTTGCACGCGGTGGGTGGTGGGGGCCCCGGTCCGATCCGCAGCGCGAGTGGATGCGCGCGCGGCGTGCCGTGCGTCCTCGTGGGAGGGATCAGATGAAGCGGTTCGCCTTCAACGGCGGCGCCATCGGCGTCGTCGGAGCGTTGCTTGCGGTCGGCTGCGCCATGCCGGAGACGTCGGTCGGCGAGGCGTACACGACGATCCAGCTGACCAACACGCTCTCGATGGTGCGGGACGACGAGATCGTCGAGATCCCGCTCACCGAGGTGCGCGCGCGCTTCAAGAAGTTCAACGAGAAGGACTTCTCGGTCCACCTGCTGCCGTCGAACTGGTACCCCGATCGCGGCGACGCGCTGCTCGCGACCGATCCGGCGGCGACGATCCCCGCGCAGGTGATCGACAAGGACTTCGACGGCAATCCCGACACGCTGCTGGCCGTCTGCGACTTCGCGGCCGGCGAGAAGCGCTTCCTCGCGATCGCGTCGCCCGTCTTCTCGCGCCTCGCGAAGAAGTCGGGACCGCGGCTGAACAGCGGCCTCTTCGTGCGCGAGACGACGCGGCGCGAGGCGGGCAAGCTCCAGTCGGAAGGCGGCTACGTCGAGGCGCCCAACGCGGTGCTCGACGCGCAGCACCAGAAGGGCGACGGCCTCTACCAGGGCGACGGGCCGCTGTTCGAGACCGACGCCGCGGGGTGGCGCCTCCTCTTCGACCAGCGCATGTGCCTCGACGTGCTGGGCAAGCGGCAGCGCGAGCTCCAGTTCGAGACGAAGAACAAGGCGTTCGCGTCGGGCTACCTCGACCTCGACAAGCAGACGTGGGGCGGCTCGCTGCTGGGCGACGCCACCGGCTTCGGCGCCGGCGCGTTCGGCTACTCGGAGAACGGGACCGTCGTCCCGATGACCGGCTTCGACACGGCGCAGTTCCGGATGATCCAGGACGGTCCGGCGGCGACCGAGGCGGAGATCCTCCTCTTCGGCGCGCAGCTCGGCCGCACCAAGTGCGACCTGCGCTGGCGCATGGCCTACTTCGCCGGCGGCCGCCTGATCCGCCACGAGGTCGAGATGTCGCGCTCCGACCACGGCCTCGCGTTCGTGATGAACGCCGACGGGCTGAAGAAGGAGATGCCGACCGGCAAGCAGAACTGGATGCGCGTCTCGAGCTTCGGGCCGTCGAACGTCGCCGGCAACGCGGGCGGCGCGCTCGGGCTGGGCCTGCTCGCGAACGGCCGCACGGCGAAGGGCTTCGTGAAGAACCCGACCGACGTCATCGGCGTCGCGTTCGACGGCTCGTCGAAGCGCCTCGCCTTCTACACGGTCGCGGCGTGGGACCAGGAGCCGGGCGGGCTTCGGACGGCGCAGGACTTCCAGAACTACCTCGAGGACCTCGCGGTCCGCATCGACACGCCGATCCGGATCAGCAACCTCGACAAGGCGGTCGGCAACTGACGGACGCGCCCGGTCCGCGATGCTCGCGGCGCGTTCGATCCTGGTGACGGGCGGCAGCCGCGGGATCGGGCTGGCGACGGCGCGCGCGCTGGCCGCCGGCCCGCGCCGCGAACTGGCGCTGGTCCTCGCGGCGCGCGAGGCGGAGGCGCTGGCGGCGGCGAAGGCCGAGGTCGAGCGGGCGGGCGCGGGCCACGGGCCGCTGCGCGTCTGCACCGTCGAGATGGACGTGGGCGACGCCGCGTCGGTCGCGACCGGGCTGCAGGCGGCGGCCGAGTTCTGCGGGCCCCTCGACGGGATGGTCCTCTCGGCCGGCGTGGCCGAGAGCGCGCCGCTCCACAAGACGGGCGACGAGCTCTTCGAGCGGATGCTGGCCGTCAACCTCTGGGGCGTCTTCCGGCCGCTGCGCGCCGCGCTGCCCGACATGGTGGCGCGCGGCTTCGGGCGCATCGTCGTCGTCGCGTCGATCGCGTCGCTGGCGGGCGCGTCGTACGTCGCCGCCTACACGGCGAGCAAGCACGCGGCGCTCGGCCTCGTGCGCTCGGCCGCGGTCGAGTACGGCGGCAAGGGGATCACGGTGAACGCCGTCTGCCCCGGCTACGTCGACACCGACATGACGCGCAAGGCGCTGGCGCGGATGGCGGCGAAGACCGGCCTCTCGGCCGAGCAGGCGCTCGACCGCATCCTCGCGCGCGTGCCGCAGCGCCGCCTCGTGAAGACCGACGAGGTCGCCGGCGCGATCGCCTGGCTGATGAGCGAGTCGGCGGCGGCCACCAATGGCGCCGCGCTGACGCTCGACGGCGGCGAGCGCGCCTCATGAGCGGCGACGGAGCGAGCGGCGGCGGCGCGCCGCGCTCGATCGAGCCGGCCGGCTGGCCGCGGCCGAGCGGCTACTCGAACGGCCGCCTCGCGCCCGCCGGCGCGCGCCTCCTCGCGATCGCCGGCCAGATCGGCTGGGACGAGCGCGGCAAGCTGGTCGCCGGCGGCTTCCTCGAGCAGTTCACGCAGGCGCTGAAGAACGTCCGCGCCGTGCTCGAGGCGGCGGGCGGGAAGCCCGACCACCTGCTGCGCCTCACCTATTACGTGACCGACAAGGAGGCGTATCGCCGCCACCTCGCCGCCGTCGGCGAGCGCTACCGCGCCGTGCTCGGCCGCGTCTTCCCGGCCGCGACGCTGGTCGAGGTGAAGGGGCTGCTCGAGCCGGGCGCCGAGGTCGAGATCGAGGCGACGGCCGCGCTTCCGACCTGATCCGGCGTAAAACGGCCGCGATGGAACGCCCGCAGCCGACCACCTTCCGCTACGACGAGGACGACCGCGGCGTCGCGACGATCCGGCTCGACCGGCCCGAGCGGCTCAATGCGTTGACCTTCGCGAGCTACCGCGAGCTCTCCGAGACCTTCCGCGCGCTCGACCGCCGCCGCGCCGTGCGCGCCGTCGTGCTGACCGGCACCGGCCGCGCGTTCTGCTCGGGCGGCGACGCGCTCGACATCATCCAGCCGCTGCTCGCGATGGACGCCGGCGAGCTGCTCGAGTTCACGCGCCTCACCGGCGACCTGATCCTCCACATGCGCCAGCTGCGGACGCCGATCGTCGCCGCGCTGAACGGCACGACCTGCGGCGCCGGCGCCGTGATGGCGCTCGCCGCCGACTTCCGGCTCGCCGCGCCCGCCGCGAAGATCGCCTTCCTCTTCACGAAGGTGGGGCTCTCGGGCGCCGACATGGGCGCGGCGTTCCTGCTGCCGCGCCTCGTCGGCACCGGCCACGCGACGAGCCTGCTGATGCGCGGCAACTTCCTCGCCGCGGAGGAGGCGCAGCGGATCGGCCTCTACCACGAGGTCGTCCCGGCCGAGGAGCTCGCGGCGCGCGCGCAGGCGCTGGCGCGCGAGCTCGCCGACGGGCCGCAGCAGGGGCTGCGGATGACGAAGGAGATGCTCAACCGCGAGCTCTCGATGGACCTCGCGACCGCGATCGAGGCGGAGGCGCAGGCGCAGGCGCTCTGCATGCGCGACCCCGACTTCCGCGAGGCGAACCGCGCTTTCGTCGAGAAGCGCGCGCCGAAGTTCCGCCGCGACGGAGGGGGCGCGTGATCGCGCGCGTGCCGCTGCTGCCGACGCCCTTCCTCGAGGCGCGCCACGAGGAGATCGCCGCGTTCGCGCGCGCCTCGCTTTGCGACCCGCTGACGCGCATCGACGACGCCTTCGCGACCGGCGAGCTCGACGAGGACGAGGCGGCGCGCGCGGCGGTGAAGGCGCTGTCGGGGAGCCGGCTGCTCCACGAGGCGGTGCTGGGCGAGGCGCGCAGCCTCTGCGTCGCGCGGCGCGAAGTGGCGTGGATCTCGGGCTTCGCCGACACGCTCCTCGCGCTGCAGGGCCTGGGCAGCTGCCCGCTGCGGATCGCCGGCACGCCGGAGCAGAAGCGGCGCTGGCTCGAGCCGGCCGCGTTCGGGCAGCAGATCCCGGCCTTCGCGCTCACCGAGCCCGAGGCGGGCTCCGACGCGCGCCACCTGCGGACGACCGCGCGGCGCGACGGCGACCACTACGTGCTCGACGGCGAGAAGACGCTGATCACCAACGCCGGCATCGCCGACTGGTACTGCCTCTTCGCGCGGATCGCCGGCGACGGCAAGCACGTCGCGTTCGTGGTCGAGGCGAAGACGCCGGGATTCGAGGTGAGCGAGCGGATGGAAGCGCTCGCGCCCCATCCGATCGGGCGGCTCGCGTTGACGGGGTGCCGCGTGCCGGCGGCGCAGCGGATCGGCGAGGAGGGGGCGGGGCTCGACGTCGCGCTCGCGACGCTCGACCGCTTCCGCGCGAGCGTCGGCGCCGCGGCGGTGGGCCTCGCGCTGCGCGCGCTCGGCGAGACGCGCCGCCACCTCCGCTCGCGCCAGCAGTTCGGCAAGCCGCTCGCCGAGTTCCAGCTCCTCAAGGCCGACCTCGCCGACTCCTTCGTCGCGCTCGAGCTCGCCCACCTCGCCGTGCTGCGTGCGGCGTGGGCGACCGACGAGGCGGAAGCGGGGCGCGGCGACGCGAAGGCGGCGGCGGCCGCGTCGTCGCTGGCCAAGCTCGAGGCGACCGAGGCGGCGCAGTCGATCGTCGACCGCGCGGTGCAGCTCCACGGCGGCCGCGGCGTGATGAAGGGGTCGATCCCGGAGCGCCTCTACCGCGAGGTGCGCGCGCTGCGGATCTACGAAGGCACCAGCGAGATCCAGCGGCTGATCCTGGCGCGCGAGCTCCTGCAGGGTTCGCTCGCCGGAGAGGGATGAGACCTTGGCACGCTTCCACCACCACCTCTTCGTCTGCGAGAACGTGCGGCCGCCCGAGTCGCCGCGCGGCTGCTGCGCCGCGAAGGGCGGCGGCGACGTGCGCGCGCGTTTCAAGGAGGAGCTCGAGAGGCAGGGGCTGAAGGGGCTGGTGCGCGCCAACTCGGCCGGCTGCCTCGACCAGTGCGCGCACGGCGTGACCGTCGTCGTCTATCCCGAGCAGACGTGGTACGGCGGCGTGACCGTCGCCGACGTGCCGGAGATCGTCGCCGCGCTGCGCGAAGGCAAGGCGGTCGAGCGGCTGCGCATCCCCGACGCGAAGCTGACCGGCAAGGCGGGGGCGGTGGACGGCGGAGCGACGCGATGAACCCGACGAAGCCCGCGACCGGCGCGCCGCCCGCGAGCGCGGCGGCCGAGGAGGCGGCGCTGCTCGCGCGGCGCGCCGACTACCCGATCCTCGCGAAGTCGACCTACCTGATCAGCCACTCGCTCGGCGCGATGCACCGCGGCGTCTTCGACTCGCTGCGCGACTACGCGACGATGTGGGCCGAGCGCGGCATCCGGTCGTGGGCCGAGGGGTGGTGGGCGATGCCGGGCAGCGCGGGCGACGTGCTGGCCGACATCCTCGGCGCGCCGCACGGCTCGATCGTGATGCACCAGAACGTCTCGGTCACGCAGTCGATCGTCGCCGGCTGCTTCGACTACCGGCCGCCGCGCAACAAGATCGTCTACGAGTCGCTCAACTTCCCGACCGTCACCTACGTCTGGGAGGCGCGGGTGCGCGACGGCGCCGTCGTGCGCGAGGTCGCGTCGCCCGACGGGATGACGGTGCCGACCGAGGCGATGCTCGCCGCGATCGACGAGCAGACGCTGCTCGTCCCGATCTCGCACGTCCTCTACAAGAGCGCGTGGCTGCAGGACGCGAAGGCGATCGTCGCGAAGGCGCACTCGGTGGGGGCGATGGTGGTGCTCGACTGCTACCAGTCGGCCGGCACCGTCCCCTTCTCGCTGACGGAGCTCGGCGTCGACTTCGCGTGCGGCGGCTCGGTGAAGTGGCTCTGCGGCGGGCCGGGCGCCGGCTGGCTCTACGTGCGGCCCGACCTGCGCGCGCGCCTCGAGCCGCGCGTGACCGGCTGGATGGCCCACAAGGCGCCGTTCGACTTCGCGCCCGGCCCGATCGAGTACGCCGACACGGCCTACCGCTTCCTCCACGGCAGCCCCGCGGTGCCGGCGATGTACGCCGCGCTGCCGGGATACAAGGTCATCCGCGAGATCGGCGTCGCCGCGATCCGGCGCAAGTCGCAGCGGCAGACCGAACTGCTGCGCGCCGAGGCGCTCGCGCGCGGGCTGCGCGTGACCTCGCCCGCCGATCCGGCGCGCCGCGGCGGGACGATCACGCTCGACCCGACGCCGCTGAGTCGGCTGGGCGGCGCGGGACCGCGCGCCGCCGGGGACGCGCCGCTCGACGACCGGCTCGGCGCGGCGGTCGTGAAGACGCTGGCCACGCGCGACATCCTCGTCGACTTCCGGCCCGGCGCCGGCATCCGCGTCTCGCCGCACTTCTACAACAGCGACGACGAGCTCCGGCTCTGCCTCGACGCGATCGTCGAGGTGGTGAAGACGCGCGCCTACGAGAAGCAGCAGGGCGGCGCGGCGTACTGAGGTCGCGGCACGAGGCGGCACGCGAGGGCGGGAGCAGCGGCGCGATGGGCCAGACGATCGACTACCCCGAGCGGTTCAACCTCGCGACGTGGCTGCTCGAGCCGAACCTCGCGGCGCGGCCGGGCAAGGTCGCGGTGCGTGCCGACGGCCGCGAGCGCACCTACGCGCAGGTGGCCGACGATGCGGCGCGCGTGCAGTCGCTGCTGCGGCGGCTCGGCCACCAGCACGAGCAGCGCGTGCTGCTCCTCCTGCCCGACTCGCTCGAGTTCGTCGCGGCGTGGCTCGGCACGGTGCGGGCGGGCGGCCTCTTCGCGATGGTGAACCCGCGCTTGAAGGCCGACGAGCTCGCCTACTACCTCGACTACTCGCGCGCGCCGGTCGCCTTCGTCCACGCGGAGGCGTGGAGCGAGTTCGTCGCGGCGGCGCGCGGCGCCCGCTTCCTGCGCGCGGTCGTCGTCGTCGGGCCGGGCGCCGACGCCTGCGTCGAGTCGCGCGGCGCCTTCGCGGCGGTGACCTGGGACGCGGCGATGGCGGCGGAGACGCCGGCGTCCGCGCCCTTCGACTCCCATCGCGACGACCTCTGCGGCTGGCTCTTCACGTCGGGCACGTCGGGCAAGCCGAAGGCGGCGATGCACTGCCACGCCGACTTCGCGTGGAACATCGACCACTACGCGAAGCAGCTGCTGCGCCTCTCCGAGCGCGACGTGACGATGGCGGTGAGCAAGCTCTTCTTCGGCTACGCGACCGGCACGAACCTGATGTTCCCGTTCGCGGTGGGCGCCACGACGGCGCTCTTCGCCGAGCCGAGCAAGCCGGAAGCCGTCGTCGCCCACGCGGCGCGCCACCAGCCGACGCTGCTGGCCGCGGTGCCGACGACGCTGAACGGGATCCTCGAGCTCGATCCGGCGCGCGTGGCCGCCGCGTTCCAGTCGCTGCGCCTCGTGATCTCGGCGGGCGAGGCGCTGCCGCCGCAGCTCCTCACCGAGTTCCAGCGCCGCTTCGGCGTCGAGATCCTCGACGGCATCGGCTCGGCCGAGATGTTCCACATCTACATCTCGAACGCGCCGGGCGACGTCGTCGCCGGCTCGCTCGGCCGCGTCGTGCCCGGCTACTCGGCGAAGATCGTCGGCGACGACGGGCGCGACGTGGCCGACGGCGAGGTCGGCACGCTCCACGTCCGCGGGCCGTCCGCGGCGCAGGGCTACTTCCAGGACATGGCGAAGTCGCGCGCCACCTTCAAGGGCGACACCTGCGTCAGCGGCGACCTCTTCCGCCGCGATCGCGACGGCCGCTTCTGGTACGAGGGACGCGCCGACGACCTGCTGAAGGTCGCGGGCATCTGGGTCGCGCCGCGCGAAGTGGAGGAGTGCCTCCTCTCGCACCCGGCGGTGCGCGAGTGCTGCGTCGTCGGGCAGGAGGACGAGCGCGGGCTCGTGACGCCGCTGGCCTACGTCGCGCTCCACGCGGGCCACGAGGGGACCGCCGCGCTCTGCGACGCGCTCACGGCGTTCGCGCGCACGAAGCTCTCCCACTGGAAGGCGCCGCGCCGCTTCGAGTTCCTCGCCGACCTGCCGCGCAACGACCGCGGCAAGGTCGCGCGCGCCGAGCTGCGCGCGCGCGCGAAGGCGGCGACGCCGGCGAAGAAAGGGAACGCGTGATCCGGCTCGGCGAGGTTCCGTGGAGCGAGGCGGCGGCGGCGCTGCGCGGGCGGCCGTTCCTCGCGCTGCTGCCGGCCGGCTCGGTCGAGGCGCACGGGCCCCACCTGCCGCTCGCGACCGACACGCTGCTGGCGCTCGCGATGGCGGAGGCGGCCGCGGCGCGCCTCGAGGCGGCGGGGCGCGTGGTCGCGCTCCTGCCGCCGCTCCATTACGGCGTGACGGAGTGCGCGCGCGACTTCTTCGGCAGCCTCTCGATCTCGCCGGCGACGCTCGCGGCGCTGGTCGCCGACCTCGCGGCGGCGCTGCAGCGGATCGGCTGCGCGCGGCTCGGCATCGCCAACTGCCATCTCGAGCCGGGCCAGCGCCACGCGCTGCGCGCCGCGGCGGAGGCTGCCAGCGCGGCCGGCCTCGCGACGCGCTGCCCCGACCTCGTCCGCGGGATCTACGCGAAGCGGCTCGGCGAGGAGTTCCGCAGCGGCGCCTGCCACGCCGGCTCGTTCGAGGGGTCGATGATCCTGGCCGCGCGGCCCGAGCTGGTGCGCGAGGCGGCGCGCCGCGCGCTGCCCGACCATCCGGTCTCGCTCGGCGCCGCGCTCGCGGCCGGCAAGTCCACCTTCGTCGAGGCGGGCGGCCCCGACGCCTACTTCGGCGAGCCGGCGAAGGCCGACGCGGCCGCCGGCCGCGCGCTGGTCGCCGAGCTCGGCACGCTGCTGGCCGACGAGCTGCTCTCGGGAAGCTGACGCGCGCGTCGCGGAGGAGGAGCCGTGTTCGAGACGACGATCAAGGTCCGCTTCAGCGACGTCGACCGCGCCGGCATCGCCTACTACCCGCGCGTCGTCCACTGGCTCCACGTCGCGTTCGAGGACTTCTGGGAGGAGTTCATCGGCGTCCCCTACGCGACGGTGCTGGAGAAGGAGAACCTCGGCTTCCCGGCCGTCGACCTCGCGGTCGAGTTCGTGAAGCCGACGCGCTTCGGCGAGCTCCTCACCGTGCGCGTCGCCGTCGAGGAGATCGGCCGCTCCTCCTCGCGCTTCCGCTACGAGGTGCTCGGCCCGCAGCGCGACCGCCGCGTCGTCGCGCGCGTCACGGTCGTCTGCGTCGCGCTCGACGTGCTGAAGTCGGTCGCGCTGCCCGACCGCTACCGCGCGAAGTTCGAGGCGGCGCGCGTGCCGGCCGAGCCGAAAGCATGAGCGACGCCGCCGAGCGCGCCGAAGTCGTCGCGGGCGCGACGCTGATCGCCGACGAGGCGCTGCTGCGGGCCGAGCTCGACGTCGCGCGCGCGACGGTGCGCCTCGGCTGCGCCCGCAGCGAGCTGGTGGCCGAGGGCGTCGTCGCGACCAACCTGCTCGGTCCGTGGGACGGCGCCGCCGGCGTCGTCGAGTGGGCGCGCGTCGTCGCCGTCGAGGCGGGCGAGACCTGCGTCGAGCTGCGCGTGAGGTTCGCGACCGTGCCGCGCCACTACCGGCTCGTCGCGAAGCGCGTCGCGCTCCGTCGCGTCAGCGCATCCCCGCCGCGAACGAGCGCATGAAGAGCAGCCCGATCACCAGCAGCACGCCGACGACCACGACCTTCACGACCAGCTTGCGCGAACGCTCGTACTCCGCGTCGACCTCCGCGTCGAGCGCGAGCGGATCGACCTTCGCGCCGGGGAGCGCGGCGAAGTCGGCGAGGCTCGACTCGGGTCGCGGCGCGACGGGCTTCGCGGCGCCGCGCGCGTTCGCGGGCGCCTGCGGCGTCGCGGTCGCGAACGCGCTCAGCCCCATCCGGATCTCGCGCACGCTCTGGCTGCACTGCGGGCAGTCGAAGATGTGGGCGAGCGTCGTCTCGTCGGGCTGATGGTCGGGGTCGCCCGCGGCGACCGCGAAGAGGAGCTCGCCGCTGGCGTGGGCCGCGGCAGCGGGCGCGGCCGCGCCGCTCGATCCCGTCGTTCGGGTGGAGTTGCGATCCAAGAGGGGCTCCGCTGTCGGGCTAGTCGCCCTCATCGGGCGGACGGCGGGCGCGGGTTGAGGCGGAGCCCCCGGGGGCCGGCCCTGGCGCCGGCGCCCCGCGGGGCGGGGGGAATCGCGCTCAGCAGCGGCGCCGTTCGCCGCAGCCGCAGACCTCCCAACGGACCGTCGTCCAGTAGCCCGGTCGCACCATCACCGTCGCGTAGACCGGCCGGCGGTGGCAGTCCCAGCTGACGACGCGCCGCTCGTAGCACGGCGCGACCCATTCGCGCTCGCAGACGGTGCGCCAGCCGTGGCAGTGGACCGGCGGCGCGCGGTGGTGGTGGCCGCCGAAGACGATGCCGAAGCGCGGCGTGCCGACGTGGAAGGTCGGGCCGCAGAGGTCGACGTGGAAGCGGACGTCGGAAGCCGGCGCGGCGACCGCGGCGGGCGCGAAGAGGAGGGCGGCGAGCGGGGCGAGCAGCGCTTGCTTGGCGTTCATGGCGATCTCCACGGAGGGCGCGCGCATCGTCGCGCGCGCAGTCCGAGGAGTCGCAACGACCGTTCCGGGTTGCAAGCCCGGGGCGGCCCCCGGCCCGCGTAGCGCGCTTCGCGACGCGCGCGATCCGTGCCCTCAGCGCAGCCGCGTGCGCCACGTCTCCTTCGGCGCCAGCACGTGCTCGTGGAAGGCGTGGACGAGGTCGCCGAGCGCGACGCGCTCGCCCGCGTTCGTGCCGCCTTGCAGTCCGAGCCTCACCATGAGATCGCTGCCGGTCTCGTTGCCGACGACGACCTGCCGCTCGAACTGCGCGTCGGGCTGCGCGAGCGTGAAACGGACGACGCCTTCGGGCAGCCGCACCGCGGTGCGCACCGCCAGCCCCTCGCGCAGCCACGGCTTGAGCTCGAGCGTCCCGAGGTCGGCACGGCGCGCGCCGAGCATCCCGAAGAGGACGACGCCGTGCCATCCGGCCAGCGCGGGAGCGTCGGGCAGGAGGAGCCCCTTCCAGCCCGCCTCGACCGCGTCGAGCGACTTGCCGAGCGCCTTGGTGCGGCCGCTCGCGATCAGGCCGCGCGCGACGAGCAGGTCGCGCCAGTCGGCGGCATCGAGCGGTCGGTCGTCGAGCTTCAGCTGCTTCGCGATCGCCTTCGAGGCCTCGTCGTCGGCGAGCCCGAGCGCCAGCGCGACCGCCGCGTCGCGCGTCTCGCCGCCGCGCAGCTCGGGGAAGCCGTCGCCGTCGAGGCGGCCGCCGTGGGCGCTCGGCGCGAGGAGCGTCGCGAGCTCGCGCGCGGCGGCGCCGGCGTGGGCCGCGCTCGACTCCGGGAAGGCGCCGATCTGCTCGAACGCCTCGGCCAGCGCGCGGTGGGCGGCGGCGCGCGCCAGCGCCGCGTGGAGCGGCGAGACGTCGCGGCTGGCGGGCGCGGGCGCGAGGTCGCAGCGGTCGGCGTGCGCGAGCGCCTGCTCGAGCTTCGGCGCCATCGCGCGGAAGCGGTCGCCGTCGCACGACCAGCCGAACCAGCGGCAGGCGCGCAGCACGGCGTAGGCGTCGCTCGCCGCGACCTCGACGTCGCTCGCGTCGGGCGGCAGGTCGAGTCGGACCGAGCCGTCGTCCGCTTCCGACGCGAGGAGGCGCTCGACCGCGCCGCGCTCGTGGTTGGGGAAGTGGAGCAGCGTGAAGGTGTCGCCCCAGAACGCCTCGGCGCCGCCGGCCGCGCCGCGCGGCGCGAAGAGGAAGCGGCCGCCTCGGCGCCGCGCGTTCCAGAGCGTCGCGAGCGCCGCCTTGCGCACGCCGAGCCCCGCCGTCGCCGACTCGCGCGCCGGCTCCGACGCGAGCGTGCTCGAGAGCTGCGCGCGCGCGGTGCGATCCTCGTCCGCGTGGGCGAGGACGCTGCGCGCGAGGTCGACCAGCGACTCCGCCTGCGACGGATCGGCGCCGCCCGGCTCGAACGCGACGACCGCGAGCAGGAGCGAGACCGGCCCGCTCTTGCCCGGCTGGCCGGGCCCGCCGCTGCCCGACGAGTCGAGCCGCACCGTCAGGCCCGCCGGCGCGTCGGGGTCGCCGAACGGCTCGGCCTCGCTGGCGACGAGCCCGATCCGGTCGTTGGCCAGCAGCACCAGCCCCTTCTCGCGGACGAGGCGCAGCGGGCCGCCGATCGCGGGCGCGAAGCGGACGCGCCAGGTGTGCTGGAACGCCTGGCGCAGCGCCGTCTGCGTCAGCTCGAAGACGATCGCCTTCGCGTCGGAGAGGCGCAGCGGCGCCGTCAGCAGCGGCGCGGCGACGTTCACCTGCGTCTGGAGCGCGGTGAAGCGCGTGTCCTCGACGGTGATCCAGCTCGCGGGGAAGAGGGGGTTGCTGCGCCGTTTCGCGATGGAGCGGAGCGCCGCCTCGCCGCCGTGGTCGCGGTCGACGAGCGCGAGGTCGACCTGCGCGGCGAAGCGCGGCTCGTCGCCGTCGGCGGCCTGCTTGAAGAGGATCCGCTCGAGCGGGACGTGGTCGGAGGAGATCGTCGCGGCCGACGCGAAGTTGGCGGGGCCGAGCACCTGGCCGCCGACCTGCATCGACTGGAAGAGCCGGCTGGCGAAGGCCGGGCTCGCGAGCCAGAGCGGGCCGCGCTCGAGGCCGCGGCCGAGCGACGGACCGTCGAAGGCGAGATCGACGACGAGCTTGCCGCCGGCCAGCAGCTCGCTCGGCACGGTGAAGCGGGCGCCGCAACGAAGGTGCGCGTCGTCGGCGTAGGCGTCGGGCGCGCTGCCGAGCGACTGGCCGGCGACGGTCGCGCGCACGGAGAGGCCCGGGACGCCGACCGCCAGCAGCCACGCGCCCGCCTCGGGCGGCGTCGGCAGCGCGAACTCGACGCGCGCCGCGCGCCACTCGGTCGCGCCGTCGGAGCCGTCGACCGTGATCGGCGCGAAGTCGTCGGCGCCGCCGCTCTTCGACGCGACGACGCTGCTCGGCCAGCGCAGCGAATCGCCTCCCGCCGGCGCGGGGAGCGCGGCGAACGCGGCGAGGAGGAGCGGGGCGACGGACATGGGGCTCTCCGGTCGGTCGGTTCAGCGCGCCTTTCGGCGCGCGGCGAGGCAGAAGTCGAGCACTTCGGGCAGCGCGGTCGCGACCACGCTCAGGTGGTCGGCCCCGGCGATCTCGCGATAGCGCCACGCCGGCGCGCGCGTCGCGGCCAGCGCGGCGAGCGTGCGCGACAGCGCGACCGGCACGACGCCGTCGGTGTCGCCGTGGACGAGGAACGCCGGCACGTCGCGCGCCGGCTCGATCCATGCCGGCCGTCCGCCGCCCGCGAACGCGCCGAGCGCGGCGAAGCGGTCGGGATGGCGCGCGCCGAGGCGCAACGTCCCGAACGCTCCCATCGAGTGGCCGATCAGCACGACGCGGTCGCGATCGACCGGCTGCTCGGCGAGGACGGCGTCGATCACGCCGAGGACGTCCTCCTCGCCGGGACCGACGTAGAAGCTGTCGACGCGCCAGCCGTGCGGCACCGCGACGATCGCGCCGCGCGCCTCCGCTTCGCGCGCGAGCGCGCCGTTGCCGTACTGGAACCAGCTCTCCTCGCGCGCGCCGAGGCCGTGGAGCGCGACGATCAGCGGACGGGGCTCGCGCGGCGCGGCGGCGACGGCGGCGGGGAGGTAGAGGAGCCACGGCAGGAGCTCGCCGGTCGACGCGAGGCGCTGCACGCGGCGGACGAGGCCGCGGTCGATGGGCGGCGGCGCGCCGCGCTCGATCGCGTCGAGGAGCTCGGTCGCGCGCCCGACCTCGACGTCGAGCAACGACTCCTGGAGCTGCCGCTCGCCCGCCTCGACCTGCGCGAGCAGGCTCGCGGGCAGCTCCGCGAGCGCGAGCGCCGCGGCCGTCGCGCGGTCGGCGGCGGGACGCGCGGCCGCGAGCGCGCGGCGCCGCGTCTCGAGCGCCGCGACCTCGGCGCGCAGCCCCGGCTGGCGCGCGAAGCGGCAGGGATGGGCGAGCGGCGTCGTCTTGCCGTCGTCGCGCTCGAGCCACGCCTGCACGAAGTAGCTGCCGACGTGGCGCGCCGGGATCGCGAGCTCGACTTGCGCCGGCGGTCGCGCCGCGTCGAAGCGCACCGCCGCGACGGTCGCGAGCGTCGCGACCCGCTGGAGCACGCCGCCGGCGCCGTAGGGCGTCCCCTTCGCCAGCGCCACTTGGAGCGTGCACGGCGCTTCGGGCAGCCGCGCCGGCGCGACGAGCCACTCGAACGAGAGCGTGACCGCGGCGGCCGCGTCGCCCTCTTCCGCGTCGCTCGCCAGCGGCGTCGAGAGCCGCGGCCGCAGCGCGAAGGCGACGTCGCTCCACGCGTCGTCGGGCCACCCTTCGGCGCGCCGCACCGCGCGCGACCGCGCGAGGAGCTCGCCCGCCGTGTCGCCCGCGTCGGCCCGCGCCGTCGCCTCGGAGTCGTCGGCGTCGATCGCGTCGAGGTCGGCGCCGGTCAGCGCGATCTGCGGGAAGACGCGCTTCACCTCGACCTTCGTCGCGAGGAGCAAGCGCTCGCGCGCGTACGGTCGCGCGGCGCCGCCGTCGGAGGGCGGCGCGGCGGCGAGCGACGCGGCGGCCAGCCACGCAGCGGCGAGCCACGCGAGGAGGCGCGCGCTCATCCGCTCGCCTTCGACAGTCGCGCGAGCAGCCACGGGAGCGAGAGGTCGTAGCGCCAGCTCGTCCCGCGATGGCCGTCGTCGAATTCCTCGTGGTGGAGCGCGATGCCGAGCGCGCGCGCGTCGCGCGCGAAGCGGCGCGCGCCGAAGTGGAGGTGGTACTCGTCGCGCGCGCCGCAGTCGATCCAGAGCCCCTTCAGCGAGCGCAACGTCGCGGCGCCGTCGGCGAGGCGGCGCAGCGGATCGAAGGCGAGCCAGCGCGCCATGACGTCGGGCCGCAGCTCGCAGGTCGCCGGATCGAACGGGAGGTCGAAGGCGCCGGGACGGTCGGCGACCGGCGAGTAGGCGGCCGCCATCGCGAGCGTCGAGATCGTCGTGAACTCCTCGGGCGAGCGGCGCCGCTTGGCGAAGAACGCCGCGAGGAACGGCTCGATCCCGCCGGCACGCGCGAGCACGTTGGCGCACGCGGGGAAGTCGTGGCCGTAGCAGAGCTCGAACGCCATGTCGCCGCTGTGGCAGGCGAGCGCGCCGAACGTGCCGGGACGCACGAGCGCGAGGTGGAGCGCCCCGAAGCCGCCGCTCGACTTGCCCGCGATGGCGCGGCCGTCGGCCGACGCGATCGTGCGGAAGCGGCGGTCGAGTAGCGGCACGAGCTCGTCGAGGAGGTGGGTCGCGTAACGGCCGAGCGCGGGCGAGTCGACGTACTGCGAGCCGCCGAGGCGCGTGCAGCAGTCGGGCAGCGCGACGATCGCGGGCGGGCAGCCGTCGGCGAAGAGGCGCGCGAGGCGCTGGTCGATCGCCTCCTCCCAGCAAGCGCGCGCGAGGAGCGTCGCGCCGAAGCCGGTGAAGCCGGCCAGCAGCCAGAGGACCGGGTAGCGCTGCTTCGATTCGTCGTAGCCGGGCGGCAGGACGACCAGCAAGTCGCGCTCGGCGGGGTCGCCTTGCGGATTGCCGCGCAGCACGCCGGCCGGCACGGCCAGCCGTTCGACGCGGACGGGAGAGGGTGCGGCAGCCATCGTCACCGGGCCGGAGGAGCGACGTCTTCGGGAGGGCACCGCGAAGGGCGCGGAGCTTAGCTCCCCCCTTGCGACGGACCGGAGCGCCGGTGGGTTTGCAGTGGGCCCGAGGCTCTTGGGGTAGGGGAGATTCTGTAGCCCCATGGATTGTGGTGGGGCCCCCCGGACCTACAATCTCCCGCGTCCTTGGAAAAGTGGCGGTGCAGGATCGCGTCGCGGGGCGCAGGCCCTCGGCGCGAGTCGTCCTCACGTGGAGGGGGGCGCGTCATGCTGCAGGCCGGGTCGGAAGAGCGCGGAGCGTCGCCGTCGTTGCGGGCGCTCGCGTCGGAGCCGCAGCGGTTGGAGCGCGGACTGCGTCTGCTCGACAGCGGGTTCCGGCTCACCCCGGATCTCGTCGTCGATCTCTGGATGCAGGACAGCAGCGCTCGGCCGGTCATCGTCCTCGGGGAGGGGAGCGATGGCGAGGCGGCTCTGCTCGGTCGTGCCCTGTGCGTGATGGCCGAAGTGCGGCGGATGCGGAACCTGCTGGAGCGACTGTTCCAGCAGGAGGGAGCGCGTTTCGACCAGGAGCCGCGCATGGTCCTCGTCGCGACGCGTTTTTCCGACGCGCTGCTCGGCGCGCGCGATCGCTTGGCGACGCTCGCGATCGAGCTGGTCGAAGTCCACCTCGCGACGGTCGAGGGCGAGCACCGCATGGTGGTGGTCCAGGCCGGGGGAGCGGCGCGACGCGAAGCTCTCCCGGCTGCGGACTTCCGGCCGCGCCCGATCGCGACCACCGTCGTCGCGACGCCGACGAACGGCAACGGCGTGGCGCACCACGAGAAGACGGCCGAGAAAGCGGTCGAGAAGACCGTCGAATCGACTGTCGAGAAGCCGCCGAGCCTGATCGACGAGCTCAAGCGCAAGGTGCTGCGGATCAGCGACCGGATCGAGGAGGAAGTGGTCGGCGCCACGACGCGCTTCGTGCTCCAGGAGCAGCTGCTCGCGACCGTGACGGCGAACGGCGCGCGACTGGTCGCGGTCGTCGGCGATGCCGACGAGGCGCCGCGTACCGTCGCCGATCGCGCCGGTCTGAACGGCGTCGTCGACGAGATCGTCCGCCGCTACTTCGCGTTGACGCGCCATCAGCGTCCGGCGGCGAATCCCGAGGCGCCGGAGGCCGCCCGCTCGTGAGCGGCGCGCGCGGCCGTGGCACCGTTACGTTGGCGACGATCGGTGTGCTGCTCGTAGGCGCCGGCTTCGCGCGGATCTGGTCGTGCACCGTCGCGTCGCAATACCGCGTGGTGGCGGCGAGCAGCGCGGTCGATATGAACCGGGCCGACGCGGCGGCGCTCGAGCGCCTGCCGGGCATCGGGCCGGTGCTGGCGGAGCGGATCGTCTCCGCGCGCTCGACGGGCGGCGCGTTCGCCGGTTTCGGCGACCTGCGCGCGCGCGTCGAAGGCATCGGGCCGGGGCACGAGCAGGCGCTGCAGGGGATCGTCTCCTTCGGGCGCTGACGCCGCGGTCGACCCGATTCCACCGTGAGTCCACCCCGATGAGTGCTCCGCTGAGTGCTCCGCTCTGCGCCCCGCCGCCGGCCGACCTCGAAGCGCGACTGCGTTCCTTCCTCGCCGAGGATCTCGGCTCCGGCGACGTGACGGCGGCCTGCTTCGTGCCGGCCGGCCACCGCGCGACCGCGACCCTCACCGCGAAGGCGACCGGCGTCCTCTGCGGCGCCGACCTCGCCCTGCCGATCGTGCGGCTCCTCGATCCCGCGGCCTCGGTGAGCGCGGTCGCGATCGACGGGACGGCGGTCGAGCCGGGACAAGCGGTCGCCCTGCTCGAGGCCGACACGCGGGCGCTCCTCGCGGCCGAGCGGACGCTCCTCAACCTGGTGCAGCACCTCTCGGGCATCGCGACCCACACGGCGCGCTTCGTCGCCGCGGTGGCCGGCACCGACGCGCGCATCCACGACACGCGCAAGTCGGTGCCCGGCCTGCGCTGGTTCGCGAAGCGGGCGGTCGTCGCGGGCGGCGGCGTCAACCATCGCCAGGGCCTCTGGGACCAGGTCCTGATCAAGAGCAACCACCTCGCCTTCGCGCGGCCGTGGCCGCACGGACGCCGTCCGATCGAGGCGGCGGTCGCGGCGGCGCGCGCGAAGGCGCCGGCGGGGATCGTGGTGCAGGTCGAGGTGTTCGACGCGGCCGAGGCCGTGCGCGCGGCCGAGGCGGGCGCCGACCTCGTGCTGCTCGACAACTTCTCGCCGCGCCAGGTCGCCGAGGCGGTGGGGCAGGTGCGCGCCCGCTTCCCGCGGGAGAAGGTCGGCCTCGAGGCGTCGGGCGGCATCGACCTCGCGAACGTCCGCGCCTACGCGCAAGCGGGCGTCGATCGCATCTCGATCGGCGCGCTCACCCATTCCGCCCCCGCGCTCGACCTCTCCCTGGTCTTCGCCGGCGCGAACACCGCGTCCCCCTAGTCCCGGTGTCCGTTCCGCTCGCGGGGCGGTTAACTTCCGCCGCGTGGATTCCGCGGACAGGCGCGCCCTCCTCACCATCGAGTACCGGATCGAACCGGACGCCACCGCGATGCGGCTGCTGCGCGCGCAGCTGCGCGCCCTCCTCGTCGACCACGCCTTCGAGCCGGCCAAGGTCGAGGCGACGCTGCTGGGGGTCGACGAGGTGCTGATGAACGCCTGCTTCCACGGCGAGTCGCAGACGAAGGGGGAGACGGTCGAGTTCACGGTCGCGGTCTGGCCCGACCGGCTCGAGATGGAGGTGCGCGACCGCGGCGGCTTCGTCGCGCGCGAGGGCCACTCGAAGGATGCGGCGCTCCTGCCCGACGAGGACGCCGAGTCGGGGCGCGGCCTCTTCCTGATCCACACGACGATGGACGAGGTGAGCTTCACGCCCCGTCCGGGGGGCGGCACCCGTGTCCGGCTCGTCAAGCGGCGCTGAGAAGGCGTGGCGGGGCGCGGCGGCGCTGCTCGCCCTCGCCCATGGCGCCTGGATCTGGTGGCTCTCGTCGCAGACCTTCGCCGGCAAGAGCGGCCCCTTCTGGGGCTTCGTCTCGAACTCGATCCACTTCGCCCTCTACGCCGGGCTCGCGCTCCTCCTGCTGGAGGTGGCGCGCCGGCAGGGGACGTGGAGCCGCGACGCGCTGGTGGGGGTGCTGGTGCTGACCGTCACCTACGGCATCGTCGACGAGTGGCACCAGTCGTGGGTGCCGGGCCGCAACGCCGACCCGTTCGACGTGCTGGTCGACCTGCTCGGCGCGGTCGGCGCGGTGAGCCTCTGGTGGGGCGCGCGCGGGCCGGGCCGCTGGTGGCCGGCGCTCGGACGCGCGGCGGCGCTCGGCGCGTGCGCCGCGGCGCTGAACGCGTGGCGCGCGTGGGGGCCGACGGCGTGAACGGACGCGACTCAGGAGCGGACGATGGGCGCGAGTGACGGCGGCGAGCGGACGGACGACGGGGCGCGCTGGCGCAGCCCGCTCGCGTCGCGCTACACGAGCCGCGAGATGCAGGAGCTCTTCTCCGAGCGGGCGCGCGCCCGGCTCTGGCGCGAGATCTGGATCGCGCTCGCGCGCACGCAGCGCGAGCTCGGGCTCGACCTGCCGGAGAAGGAGATCGACGCGCTCGAACGGCGGATCGGCGAGATCGACCTCGCGCGCGCCGCGGCGCTCGAGGCGGAGCTGCGCCACGACGTGATGGCCCACCTCCACGCCTTCGCCGAGCTCCACCCGCCCGCGAAGCCCTTCCTCCACCTCGGCGCGACGTCGTGCACCGTGACCGACAACGCCGACCTCGTCGTGACGAAGCGGGCGCTCTTGCTGCTGCGCGACGCGCTGGCGCAGGTGATGGAGCAGCTCGCCGCGTTCGCGGAGAGGACGAAGTCGATCGCGACGCTCGGCTACACGCACTACCAGCCGGCGCAGCCGACGACGGTGGGCAAGCGGGCGTGCCTCTGGCTGCAGGACCTGCTGCTCGACTGGCAGGAGCTCTTGCGGCTGATCGAGGAGCTTCCGGCGCGCGGGCTGAAGGGGACGACCGGCACGCAGGCGTCGTTCCTCACGCTCTTCCAGGGCGACCACGCGAAGGTGAAGGAGCTCGACCGCCGCTTCGCGCGCCGCCTCGGCTTCGCGACGACCGTCCCGGTCACCGGCCAGACCTACCCGCGGAAGCTCGACTACCGCGTGCTGTCGCTGCTGTCGGGCCTCGCGCAGAGCTGCGCGAAGGCGGGCAACGACCTGCGCCTCCTCGCGCACGAGCAGGAGATCGAGGAGCCCTACGAGTCGAAGCAGATCGGCTCGTCGGCGATGGCCTACAAGCGCAACCCGATGCGCTCCGAGCGGATGGTCTCGCTGGCGCGCTTCCTGATGCACCTGCCGACGAACGCGGCCGAGACGGCGGGGCAGCAGTGGCTCGAGCGGACGCTCGACGACTCGGCCAACCGGCGCATCGTGCTGTCGGAGGCGTTCCTCGCCGCCGACGCGCTGCTGCGCATCCATCACTCGATCTTCCGCGGCATCGTCGTGAACGAGGCGCGCATCGCCGCTCACCTCGAGCGCGAGCTGCCGTTCATGGTCACGGAAGAGGTGCTGATGGTGGCGACGCGCGCCGGCGGCGACCGCCAGGAGCTGCACGAGCGGATCCGCGTCCACTCGCGCGCCGCGGTCGAGCGGCTGAAGGCGGGCGCGCACGACAACGACCTCTTCGCGCGCCTCGCCGCCGACCCGGCGTTCGCCGCGGTGAAGGGGCAGCTGCCGGAGCTGGCGAAGGGGCGCGCGCTGGTGGGGCGCGCGCCGGAGCAAGTCGGCGAGTTCCTCGCGGAACACGTCACGCCGGCGCTGGCGGCGTGGCGGGCGCAGGCGGGGAAGCGCGGCATGGAGGACCTGAAGGTCTAGGCCTGCGCGGGACGACCGCCCGGAAAAGAAAGGAGCCGGCGAATCTCGCGATCCGCCGGCTCCGTCGTTTCAGCAGTGTCGTCTCAGCAGTGTCGATTCAGCAGGGAACTCTCGAGTCGAACGTCGCGGTCGTCGGCTCAGCGGCCGCCGCCGTCGTCGCTCTCGTCGCAGCACTCCTCGTCGCCGGTCGAGCAGTCGATCACGCACTCGATCTGGCACTCGCCCTCGTCGCCGTCGTCGCCGACGATCGTGAAGACGCCGCCCTCGCCGCCGAAGAGCTGGAACTCTCCGCCGTCGAGCTGGATCGCGCGACCGTCGTCGAGCATGAGGTCGAAGGTGGCGCCGTCGTCATCCTCTTCCTCGCAGCACTCCTCGCACGCCTCGCACTCCTCGGCGTCGTCCTCGCAGCACTCCTCGTCCTCTTCCTCGACGACCGTCGCGACGCCGTGGAACGGGCTGCCGCCCGTCGCGCCGCCGAACTGGAACGCGCCCCGCGCTCCCGCCTGCGGCCAGACCATCCGATGGTTGCCGTCCTGATCGACGATGATCACCTCGACGTTGCCGCCGTGGCCGCCCATGGCGCCGTGCTGCGCGTGGACGTCATGCATCGCCGGCGCGAGAGCGCGCACGCGCGTCCGCAGCGGCAGGCGCACGCCCTGGCCCGACTGCAGGCGCAGCGCGCCCGGCTGCAGGCCGTGGAGCTTGAGCTGCTGCACCGCGCCGTGCGGAGCGACCGCCTCGCCCTTCATCGCCGGGCAGTCGCTGCAGTGGCCGCAGCACTCGCCGGCCGGCGCCGCGTGGGCCGGCTGGAAGTCGAACGTCGCCGCCGGCTTCTTCGCCTTCATCGCCTTGGCCGGCTTCGCCGCCTTGGCGGGCTTCGCCGCCTTCGCGGCCTTGGCCGCGTGCTCGGCCTGCACCGCCTTCACCTTCGCGAGGGCCGCCTTCACCTTCGCGTGCGCGGCCTCCTGGTTCGCCGCCTTCGACTTCTTCACGACGATCGTCTTCGTGTCGCCGTCGCCGCGGCCGAGCTCGGCCGGGACCTCGTCGTCGCTCGTCGCGACCTGCCAGGTGCCGGCGTCGTGGACGATCTTGTAGGTGCCCGGCGCGATCGACTCGATCCGGCCGTCGCCGTTCAGGACGATCGTCCGCACCTCGCCCGAGCCGTCGGCCGCCGCAGTCGCGACCGCATCGGCCCCGACCGCGCAGCACGCGCCCTCATCGGTCGCGCAGCAGGCGTCGCCGCCGTCGGTCGTCGCGCAAGCGCCGCCGCCCGCGGAGCAGGAGTCGCTGCCCGTCGCCGCCTGGAACTCGATCTTGAACTGCCCGTCGTCGTTCGTCGTGGTCGTCGCGACCATCGGCGTGCCGGCGACCGCCATGCCGCCGCCGCCCGCCTGCGGGACGAAGCGCACTTGGCCGAAGTCATCGGTCGTGCCCGGCGTGCCGGCGACCGTGAACGAGTGGGCCATGCCGCCCGGCGCGAACGAGGTCGAGCCGCCCGGCAGCGACTGCGGTTCCGGCTCCTTGCGCGCCCCGCCCTGCGGCATCGGCTGGCCGCCGAGCGCCGCGCGGATCGCGTCGAGCGTCCGCTGCTGCTGCTCGCAGCGCGCGCGGAGCTCCTCGACCTGCCGCTTCAGCTCGGCGAGCTCGCGCCGCGCGCCCGCGATGGGCGCCGCGTCCGCGTCGGGATGAGGAGTGGCCGGCTGGCGCGCCGCCGCCGGCGGAGGCGTCACGGAGCGCGGCGCCACGAGCATGCCGCCGCCACCGGTCGGGCCGGCGCTCGTGCCGCCGCCCATGCCCGCGATGCCCGCTTCACGCGAGCCGAGCGTCGCCTTCAGCTTGACCGTCTTCTCGCCGCGCTGCACGACGAGGCGCACCGAATCGCCCGACTGGTGCGAGCCGATCGACGAGACGAGCCCCTCGACCGAGCCGACCTCTTCGCCGTCGACGCGCTGGAAGACGTCGCCCGCCTGCAGCCCCGCCTTCTCCGCCGGCGAGCCGCCGACGACCGACTGGATCACCGCCGTGCCGTCGTCGCCGGCCTCGAGCTGCACGCCAAGCCAGCCGCCGCCGCCCTGCGCGGGAGGCGGCGCGACCTCGCGTGGCACCTCGATCGTCGCGAGGCCGCTGGTCGAGTCGCGCAGCTCGACGACGTCGCCCTGGTCGGCGCTCTCCGACAGCTCGTCGGGCGCCGTCGCGAGGCGCGCGCTCGTGCGCCGCTTCGCGCCGTCGCGCAGGTAGGTGATCGTCACCTTGCTGCCGACGCCCGCGCCGGCGATCGCGTCGCGCAGCTCCGACTCGGAGCCGACCGTCTTGCCGCCGAGCGCGATGATCACGTCGCCCGCCTGCAGGTTGGCGCGAGCGGCCGGGCTGTCCGGCGCGATCTCGGCCAGCGCGACGCCGCCGCCGTCGGCCGCGCCCTCGATGTAGACGCCGAGGTAGGGTCGCTCCTGCTTGGGCGCGGCGACCGAGGTCGAGCCGGCGCCCGGCATGGCAGGAGTGTGGGAGGTCGGAGCGGACTGTGCGAAGGCGCTGCCCGTCGCCAACGCGGCGAGGAGCAGGAGCGACTTCGCGGAGTTCGACACGAGGTGCTGCATACGGATCCCTCTCTTCCGGGGTGCCAAGGAGCGTCGCCTCCGGGTGGGGCCGGAGTGTCGCGCTTGTACCGGGGGCCCTCGGGGCTTGTTAGAAAAAACTGCGCCGCACCCGCCACGGGAGCGGGGGAGACCGGGATGCGCCAGCTGGCCTTGAGCGTCGAGGGTGAGCGCGGCACCTTTCCCTCCCTCGCGGAAGTCGCCGGGTGGCTCGAGGCGTTGGGGCTGCGCGCCTGGGTCGCCGGCGCTACGGGCGACGCGCCGCCGGCTGCGCGCGCGCGCAGCGAACTGCCCGGCATCCCGTGCGTCGCGGTGCGCCATCCCTGCTGGGAGGGGCAACGGCACGAGCGCCCCCTCTCGCTCTTCGAGCGCGATCCGCGGCGCGCGGCCGACGCGGTCGCCGAGCTGGTCGCGACGATGCGCTGGGCCGCCGCGGCGCGTTCGGAATGGGGGATCGTCGAGCTGCAGCCGACCGACGGGAAGGTCGAGGGCGAGCGCGCCATCGACGGCGAGCTCGACCGCCTCTGCCGCGCGCTCCATGCGGCGATGCAGCAGCAGCCGGGCGTCGGGCTCGCGCTGGCGCTGCCGCGCGCGCGCGTCGAGTGGCTCGACCCGGCGCGCGTCGCGCTGGTGCTCGACGATCTCGGCGCGCGCCGGCCGGTCGCGTGGTGGCACGACGGCGGACGCGCCCATGCGTGGGCGGCGCAAGGCGGCGCGCCGGCGAGCGCGTGGATCGATCGCCTCGCCGCGCGCTGCGTCGGGCTCGACGCGACCGACGCGGTCGCCGCCTGGTCGGGGCTGCCGGCCGGCGCGGGCGAGGTCGACCTCCACGCGTTGATCTCCGCGCTCCAGGCGTCGGCGTGGATCGTCGTGCGGAGCGAGCCGTTCCTCGGTCCGGGACCGCTCCTGGCCGCCGTGCGTCACCTCCGTCGCGAGAAGTCGTGATGGGGCGGAGGAACGAAGCGGGCCTGGTGCTGCTGCTCGGCGGTTCCGATCCGAGCGGCGGCGCCGGCGTCGAGCTCGACCTCAAGGTCCACGCGCTCTTCGGCGTCCATGCCGCCGCGGTCGCGACCTGCCGCACGCTGCAGAGCGCGGCGGGCGTGCGTGCCGTCGCGCCGAGCGACGGTCGCGCGGCCGAGCGGCAACTCGCGCTCCTGCAGCGCGACGCGCGGCTGCGCGTGGTGCAGGTGGCGATGGTGGCCGACGCGGCGTGGATCGGGCGGATCGGCCGGTGGCGGCGGCGGATCGCCGACGCGCCGTGGATCGTCGACCCGGTCTTCGCGCCGACGGTGGGGCGGCGCGCGCTGCCGGCCGCGCTGCTCGATCGCTACCGCCGAGAAGTGGTGCCCGGCGCGACGCTGCTCACTCCGAATGCGATCGAGGCAGCGGAGCTGCTCGGCCTCGCGGTCGCCGACGTCGCGCGCGCGCCCGACGAGGCCGCTCGCGCGCTGCTCGCGTTGGGCTGCGAGTCGGTGCTGCTCAAGGGCGGCCACCTCGCGCGCGGTGCGACCGTCGTCGATCGGCTGCGCGGCCGCTTCGGCACGCGCGACTTCGTCTCGCCGCGCCGCGCCGGCCCTTCGCCGCGCGGAACCGGTGGCGCGCTCGCCTCCGCCATCGCGGCCGGCGTCGCGCGCGGCGCGAGTTGGGGGCGCGCGATCGAGGCGGCGCGACGCTGGCTCGCGCGCGCCCGCGCCGGCGCGAGACCGGTCGGCGCGGGCCGTCCCTACCTCGCCCTGAAGCGCCCCTGATCGCGCCGCGCCACCCGGTCCGGCGCGTTGACATGCTCCGGAGGTCGCTCTATCTTCCCCGCCCTCTTTGCGGGTGTAGCTCAGTGGTAGAGCACCACGTTGCCAACGTGGTTGTCGTGAGTTCAATCCTCATCACCCGCTCCAAGAGCCGCGCGCCGCGCCCGCTTTTCGCGCCGTGCCCGACCCCCGTCCGCCCGGCGCGTCATGCCGGCGCGTCCATGGTCCTCGACTTGCCTAGAGGTCGACCGTCCGACCCATCGATCCAGGAGCCCGCGCCATGATCCTCGCCTCGACCGCGTGCCTGCTTGGCACGCTGCTGCCGATCCTTGCGTCCGCCGACGACGTCAAGCCCGCCGCGGAGAAGCGGCTCGTCACGGTCGACCTCTCGAAGTTCGGCGACGAGGATCCCGCGCCGACCTCGCCCTTCGGCCCGGCGAAGAAGAACTTCCTCGGCGAGCTCGACCGCCTGCGCGCCATCGCCGCCGATCCGGAGGTCGCGGCGATCCGGCTCGAGGCCGACCACGACCTCGACAGCGCGCGCGCCATCGACGTGCTGCGCGAGCTGCGCGCGATCCAGGACGCGGGCAAGAAGATCGTCTGCTTCGCGGAAGGGCTCGACCGCGGCTCGCTCTGCTTCGCCTCGGCGGCCGACCTGCTGATGGTGCCGCCGTGGGGCGGCGTCGAGCTCGCCGCGCCGTCGGCCGAGGTGCTCTACATGAAGGAGCTGCTCGGCAAGGTGGGCGTGCGGTTCGACGTCCTGCACGTCGGCGAGTTCAAGACTGCCTACGAGGACATGGCGCGCGACTCGATGAGCGAGCCGCAGCGCGTGTCGCTGACCGCGCTGCTGAAGCAGCGCTACGAGAGCTCGGTCGAGACGATCGCGCGCAACCGCGACGTCCCGAAGGAGAAGGTCGAGGCGGGCTTCGAGAAGGTGCTGCTCCAGGCGCAGGAGGCGCTCGACCTCGGCCTGATCGACGCGATCGGCTACGAGGACGAGTTCGACGCGCGCGTCGAGCAGCTGCTCGGCGCGAAGGCGAAGGAGGTCGCGGACTACGGCGAGCCCGACAAGGACGAGCTGATGAAGAAGCTCGACAGCCCCTTCGCGATCTTCACCCTCCTGCAGGAGGTGCTGGAGCCGAAGAAGAAGGAGCTGCCCGACGCGCCGCGCATCGCGATCGTCTACGCCAGCGGCGCGATCATGAGCGGCAAGAGCAGCGCCGGCTTCGGCGGCCAGACGATGGGCGCCGACACGATCGTCGAGGCGCTCGACGCCGCGCGCGCCGACGAGCAGGTCAAGTCGGTCGTGCTCCGCATCAACAGCCCGGGCGGCAGCGCGCTCGCCAGCGACCTGATCTGGCGCGCCGTGCAGCGCTGCCGCGAGAAGAAGCCGGTCGTCGCCTCGATGGGCGGGGTCGCGGCGTCGGGCGGCTACTGGATCGCGATGGGCTGCGACCGGATCCTCGCGCAGCCCGGCACCATCACCGGCTCGATCGGCGTCGTCGCCGCGGTGCCGAACCTCACCGAGCTCTTCGCGAAGGCGGGCGTCAAGGTCGAGGTCGTCGGCTACGGCCCGCACGCCGAGGAGCTCTCGGTGATGAAGGACGGCCTGCCGCCGGTCCTGCGCTCGCGCATCGAGTCGTCGATGAACGCGCTCTACGGCGAGTTCGTCGCGAAGGCGGCGAAGGGGCGCAAGCTCGATCCGGTCGCGCTGGAGAAGAACGCGCGTGGCCGCGTCTGGGCGGGGCGCGACGCGAAGGAGCTCGGCCTGATCGACGGGATCGGCGGGCTGCGCGACGCGATCACCTACGCCTGCTTCCTGGCGAAGCTCGACCCGCAGACCGCGCCGATCCGCGAGCTGCCCGAGGCGCCCGACTTCCTCGAGCAGCTCGAGGAGCAGTTCGGCGACCTCGTGTCGCTGCGCGCGCCGCTGGCCCGCGCGGCCGAGCAACTCGGCGGCAAGGGGCTGGTCGACGCGCTCGCTCCGTTCCTCGAGGAGGCACGGCCGGCCGAGCGGGTGAAGATGCTCGCGACGCTGCCCTACGTGTTGAACGAGCGCTGAGCGGGCGGACCGAGACCGGACGATCGCGCGGCGGGGAGGAGGGTCAGGAGCCGTCCTTCCCGCCGCTCTTGTTCGGGGCCGCGCTCCCCGCCTCGCCGCCGTCGACGTAGCCGAGCTCGCTCGCGTACTTCCGCCACGCCCGCTCGTCGCCGGGCCCGACCTGCTGGCGCGTGACGTCGACGAGCTCGTCCCAGCTGGCGATCCGCTCGATCTCGTGCGCGGCGCGGAAGTCGTCGGTCAGCGCCTCCTCGAGCACGCGGCCGTCCATGTCCGCGCCGACCGCGAGGCCGTGGAGGTGGAGCAGCGTCGGCGCGACGTCGACGAGCCTTGCCGACTCGAGGCGCGCGCCGCGCCGGATCGCCGGGCCGCGCAGCAGCACGATGCCGTCGATCGAGTGGTTGCCGGTGCGGTCCTCGACGTCGACGAGGTCGCCGAAGAGCCGCGGGCCGAGCGGCGTCGCCACCGGCGAGTCGCGCTCGAGGCGGGTGTCGGAGTTGACCGCGACCTCTACCTGCCCCGACTCGAGCAGCTTCACCAGGAAGACCTTCGGGCCGCCGACCACCTCGCAGCGCGTGAGGAAGTCGACGATCCTGCGCGTCGCCTCCATCGCGCCGGGCGCCTCGGCCACCGGCCGGAAGTAGCCGCGCGTCGCGACCGCCGACCAGAGGACCTCCTTCTCGCCGAGCGCGAGCTCGCTGGCGATGCGGCTCATCTTCGGCCGCAGCTCGCGCTGGTGCGACTCGCCCCCCTCGCCGATCGACGTGAAGCCGTGGTCGGAGAGGACCGCGACCGTCGTGTTGCCCGACAGCAGCGGCAGCAGCTCGACCAGCAGCGCGTCGCACGCGCGGTAGTAGTCGGTCAGCAGCGTCGCGAAGGGCGCCGCTTCGGCATGGGGGATCGCGAAGTCGTCGGGGTAGTGGTACTGCCAGAACTTGTGGGCGAGGTTGTCGGTGCCGTAGCAGATGAAGCAGGAGAAGTCGGGGCGGTGGCGGCGGTAGAGCTCGAGGTAGACGTCGCCGTTCAGCAGGAGCTGCAGCGTCCGCTTCGCCGCGTACTGCCGCTCCCACGAGGGGTCGGTCATCGCCGTGACCGCCTGGCGCGCGGCGGCCAGCGCCGTCGGCCAGCGCAGCCCGTGCGCGACGTAGCCCATGCCCCAGTCGCGCAGCTTCGTGACGAGGCGGCTCCAGTCGCCGTCCTTGCGCCACTGGTCGAACTCGCCGGTCTGGAAGGCGAGCTCGAGCTCCTTGATGAAGGAGAGCTCGGCGGGATGGGTCTCGGGGCCGCGCGCCATCCAGGCCGGCACGACGAAGGGATCGAACGGGTCGGGCGGCCACGTGACCAGCCACTGGAAGAGGCCGACGCTCCAGTGCTCCTGGAGGTGGAGGATCTCCCAGATGCGGCGCGTCTTGAGGCTCTCGTTCTGCGTGCAGAAGAAGTCGACGACGCCGTGCTTCGCGGGCGTCTTGCCGGTGGCGATCGAGGTCCAGACGCGCGGCGAGGAGGACTCGACCTCGGAGCGCAGCACGCCGCTCGTCCCCTGGTCGCGGAGCTGGCGCAATCCGGGGAGCTGATCGGCCGCCATCAGCTCGTCGAGGATCGTCCACGTGCCGGCGTCGAGGCCGAAGACGACGACCTTCGGGCGATCGTCCTGCGGAGCGGCGGGAGGCGGGCGGCGCACCTGCACCAGCGCGAGCGCGGCGACGAAGAGGACGAGGCAGCCGTAGAGGCCGCGCGCCTTGGTGCGCGCCAGCCCCGCCGCGATCGCCGCCGCGGCCAGCGCGCCGACCAGCGCCGCCAGCGCGAGCGGCGGGAGCGTGACCTGCGCCACCTTCAGCAGCGCGGCGCCGCCTGCGAGCGCGGCGCCGAGCGGCGCGACGCCGATCGCCGCCGCCGCCTTCTCGGGCAGCGCGATCCCGAGGACGAGAGCGAGCGCGCCGGTCGCGAGGCCGGCGAGGAGCGCGACGCCGAACAGCTCGCCCGCGCCGGAGAAGAGGGTCGGATGGGCGCCGTGGAGCGCGGCGCCGGCGACGGCGCCCATGGCCAACCCAAGCGACGAGGCGGTGCGTGCGGCTTTCAAGGCTCTCATGCGCGGGGGAGGTTATCGGCCGCCGGCGCGCGACAGGCCGAGCCCGGTTCTCCACACGTTCCGCTCCGTGAAGGTTGGCCGCTTGCGACCCGTTCCGGACGCTCCTATCTTCCCCCGCCTTCTCGCGCGCGGTTCGCCGACATGTCGAGCGGCGTCCGGCGCGCACCTGCGGCGGACCGCCGCGCCCGACGGGCTCATGGAGCCTTCGACGATGCTCCTCGTGTTCGGGGAGTCCGCTGCCGAGCGTGCCGCCGCGCCGATTCGCGCGTGCCCGCTCGAAGCCGTCGAGTCGGTCGAGGAGAGCGAGCCTCCAGGTAGCACGCGCGCCGCCGTCGCGACGCGCCGGGCGCGCTCCCATGGAGAGTCGAGGTGATTGCGACCGTGGGCCGGCGCAGCGGGCGCGCGCACTACTACCCCGAGGCGACCGACGCCGAGTGGAACGACTGGCGCTGGCAGTTCCGCCACCGCGTCACGACCATCGACGAGCTGGTGAAGCTGCTCCCGATCCCCGAGGGCGAGCGGGCGCTGCGCCGCGAGGTGCTGCGCGACTTCCGGATGGGGATCCCGCCCTACTACCTCGCGCTGATCGACGCCGACGATCCCGACGACCCGATCTTGCGCCAGGCGGTGCCGATCGCGGAGGAGTACGCCTGGCGCGACGTCGGCGACGAGGACCCGCTCGGCGAGGAGAAGTACTCGCCGGTGCCGGGCATCACGCACCGCTATCCCGACCGCGTGCTGATGGTCATCAGCAACTCGTGCGCGGTCTACTGCCGCTACTGCACGCGCAAGCGGATCATGTACGAGGACGCGGTGCCCGACCTCGAGATCGACCGCATGGTCGACTACATCGCGCGCACGCCGGCGGTGCGCGACGTCGTCATCTCGGGCGGCGACCCGCTGACCTGCTCGACCGCGAAGCTCGACTCGATCCTGACGAAGCTGCGCGCCGTCCCGCACCTCGAGATCGTGCGGATCGGGACGCGCGTGCCGGTCTCGCTGCCGCAGCGCATCGACGCCGAGCTCTGCGAGATGCTGCAGAAGCACCACCCGCTCTGGGTCAACGTGCACTTCAACCATCCGCGCGAGTGCACGCCCGAGGCGGCGCGCGCGTGCGACCTGCTGTCGCGCGCCGGCATCCCGCTGAACAACCAGGCGGTGCTGCTGAAGGGCGTGAACGACAGCGTCGAGACGATGCGCGGGCTGGTGCACGGCCTGATGAAGATGCGCGTGCGGCCCTACTACGTCTACCACTGCGATCCGGTGCGCGGCAGCGAGCACATGCGGACGACGATCGCGAAGGGGCTCGAGATCATGGAGGGGCTGCGCGGCCACACCTCGGGCCTGGGCATCCCGCAGTACGTGATCGACGCGCCGGGCGGCGGCGGCAAGGTGCCGGTCAACCCGGACTACCTGCTCCACTACGACCCGAAGAAGCAGACGGCGATCCTGCGCAACTACCAGGGGCGCATCTTCGAGTACCAGGAGCAGGTGCCCGAGGAGGAGTTGCTGCGCCGCAAGCTCGTCGCGGAGCGCGGCGACCCGAGCCGCCACGCGAACGGCGACCACGGCAACGGCAGCAATGGCGGCAACGGCAGCAACGGCAGCAACGGCAACGGGAACGGCCACGCGCCGGCGCCCGTGATCGGCAAGAGCCAGTGGGCCCATCGCGGCCGCTCGCGCCGCGACGCGAGCTGAAACGCGGGAAGGCGTCGCACCGCGACGAGCGCACCTTGGACATCGGCATCGCGTTCGACCTGAAGAGCGACTTCGTCGCGCCCGCCGGCGCGCCCGACGACTTCCTCGAGGAGTACGACTCGGAGCGCACCGTCGCCGCGGTCGAGGCGGCGCTGGCGAAGCGCGGCCATCGCGTCCGTCGCATGGGCGGCGGCAAGCGCTTCCTCGCCGCGCTCCTCGCCGAGCCGCCCGACCTCGTCTTCAACCTCGCGGAGGGGCAGGGGTCGCGTTCGCGCGAGGCGCACGTCCCGGCCGCGTGCGAGATGGCCGGGATCCCCTGCACCCACTCCGATCCGGCGACGCTCGCGCTCGCGCTCGACAAGGCGCTGGCGAAGCGGATCGTCGCGGCGGCGGGCGTCGCGGTCGCGCGCGACCGGATCGTGCGCAGCGTCGACGAGCTCGCCGCGCTCGATCTCCCCTTCCCGTGCATCGCGAAGCCGCTGTGGGAGGGGTCGAGCATGGGCGTGCGCGCCAGCAGCCGGAGCCGCGACGCGGCCGAGCTGCGGCGCGAGGTGGAGCGCCTGGTCCACGGCTACGCGCAGCCGGCGCTGGTCGAGGAGTTCCTCACCGGCCCCGAGTTCACCGTCGGCGTCGTCGGCGAGGGCGAGCGCGCACGCGTGCTGGCGACCATGGAGATCCGGCCGAAGGACGACGCGACCGAGCAGTTCGTCTACTCGGTCGAGGTGAAGCGGATCTGGGACGAGCGGGTCGAGTACCACGTGCCGCCGCGCCGGCCGGCCGAGGTCATCGCCGCCGTCGAGCGCGTCGCGCTCGCCTCCTACCGCGCGCTGCAGTGCCGCGACGTCGGCCGCGTCGACGTGCGGATGGGGGGCGACGGCCTCCCGCGCTTCATCGAGCTCAACCCGCTGCCCGGCATCAACCCGGGCTGGAGCGACCTCTGCGTGCTGGCGGAGAAGCGCGGCCTCGACCACGACGCGCTGATCGGCGTGATCCTCGACGAGGCGCTCGCGCGGCTCGGACGGGCGGCGGCCGCGGCGGCGGCCACCCGCGCGAGGAATTGATGCGCGTCGTCGTGCTCCACAACGCGGAGGAGCGGCTCGTCCATGGCGACGCGCAGGACGCGCTCGCGGTGGCCGCGGTGCAGCAGTGCGCGCACGCGGTCGCCGGCGCGCTGGCGCGGCTGCGCCACGAAGTGGTCGTGCTGCCGGCGCCGGACGAACCGGGCGCGCTGCTCGCCGCGCTCCGCGCCGCCGAGCCCGACGCGCTCTTCAACCTCGTCGAGTCGTACCGCGGCGACGCGGCGCTCGAGCCGGCGGTCGGCGCGCTGCTGGAGCTGAGCGGGATCCCGTTCACGGGAAGCCGCTCGCTCGCGTGCGCGCTCTGCCTGCGCAAGCCGCTGGCGAAGGCGCTGCTCGGCGCCGCGGGCGTGATGGTGGCGCCCGACGTCGTCGTCGAGCCCGCCGCCGCGAAGGACGAAGCGACGCTCGACGCCGCGCTGGCGCCGCTGGCCGCGACGATCGGCTTCCCGTGGATCGTGAAGCCGGCGCGCGAGGACGCGAGCCACGGCATCGACGCCGGCAGCGTCGTCGACGACCTCGCCGCCGCGCGCGCGCGCGTCCGCCTCGTCGTCGAGCGGTGGCGCCAGCCCGCGCTCGTCGAGGCGTTCATCGAAGGGCGCGAGTTGAACGTCGCGCTCCTCGGCCCGCAGGACGCGCCCGTCGTGCTGCCGCTGCGCGAGATCGACTTCTCGAAGTTCCCGCCGGGCCGCCGTCCGCTCGTCACCTACGAGTCGAAGTGGGTCGAGGGGAGCGGCGACTGGAACGGCACGAACGTGGTCGACGCGACGCTGCCCGACGACGTCGCCGACCGCGTGCGCGACGTCGCGCTCCGCGCCTGGAAGGCGCTCTCGCTCTCCGGTTGCGGCCGCGTCGACCTCCGCCTCGCCGGGGGCCGCCACCCGATCGTCCTCGAAGCGAACCCGAACCCCGACCTCTCGCCCGACGCCGGGTATGCCTTGGCGTGGGCTCGCACCGGTGCCACCTATGACGACCTCATCGCCCGCCTCCTCGCGCTC
>Ga0315910_10000442_pt1 | contig 41395 bp, 33 predicted proteins | sample EdamamesoilMG_FD_204470 | JGI IMG/M metagenome (GOLD analysis project Ga0315910, IMG submission 204470) | Garden soil microbial communities collected in Santa Monica, California, United States - Edamame soil | ecosystem: Environmental > Terrestrial > Soil > Garden | place: USA: California...
CCGGTGTACCTCGCCTTTGCCTTCGATGTTTCGGGCAGCATGGGCCAGCTGGATCAGCCCCGTTGGTGGCACGATCCCGAGTCCAAATGGCAACCAGTGGTCGAGGCGACGTCCGCTTTCTTCGAGGATTCATCCTCCCAGGGCCTTTCGGCGTCCATGGCGTTGTTTCCCGCCCTCGAGGATCAATGCGAGTCGGACAATTACGCCAACCCCGAGGTGAGCATGACAGCTCTGCCTTCTGACGCGTTTTCCGATGCATTTTCCGACTATGAGGATGAAGTGGGCTCGCCGCTCGCTGGCGGAGATTGGCGGGGCGGCACCCCCACCCAAGCCGCTCTGACCGGTGTGGGCACCTCGCTGGACGCCCTGCGAGGCACCGAGGAAGAAGCCGAGTTTGCCATTGTCTTGGTCACCGATGGTCTCCCGCAAGGATGCGATGCGGACATCTCGGGGGCACTGCAGGCAGCAGAAGATTTCTATGCGGATGGTTTGCCGACTTATGTGATCGGCATCGAAAACCCCACCACCCCGCCGGACGACCTTCCAGATGGCTGGGACGACTGGGGGAGCTGTGATTTCGGCGACGGCGGCGGGGACACACCATGCACCCCACCTGACACCCTCGAAGCGCTCAACGAATTGGCCCGCGTGGGCGGGACAGACGCGGCGTTCCTCATCGACACGGGGGACCCCAGCGCTACGGAGCGTGCGTTCCGCGCCGCCATCGAGGCGATCCGGGAGAGTTCTCTAGCCTGCACCATCCCGATGCCTGAAAATCCCGAGTCGGGGACCAGCTTTGATCCCGACAAGGTCGACGTGTCCGTCTCGGTGGACGGCAAGAAGATGCGGCTGAATTACGATTCAGAGTGCGAGGAGTCAGACAGCTGGCACTACGACGATGAAGACGACCCCAAGGCCATTGAGCTGTGTGAGAGCGCTTGCGCCGAGTTGCAGGCCAACCCCGACGCGGAACTGAGCGTCGATTTTCTGTGCGAGCCGCGCCCCGACATCATTCGCTGATCACGGCAGGTGAATCAAGATCAAGGCGCGGGCAAGGCCACGTCAGAGAGTGCGTAGCTGCTGGTTGTGGCTCGCACCATTGCGTCCAGCACCGTGGGAAACGCAACGCTGCCATCCACGCGCGACAACAAGCCAAAGTTGTCGCCGCCGGACTGCGTCCCGCCGTTGTCCCAATAGATGGGCACAATCCCGCGATCGGAGATCACCTTGGTGACGTACTCCATGTAGTAGCGGCGGTAGTCTTCATAACCAGCCAGGTGACTGGTGCCATATTCACCCACAATCATCGGTAGCCCCGCGTCGACGAAGGTCGCGCGCAGCTTGTCGAACTGCTCCACCACGTAGTCCTCTTGGCCCCAAGTATCCGTGCCCGGTGACTGCGCGCCCCAAGTCATCGTCGAGCCCTCGATGGTGAAGGTGTACGGATCGTAAAAGTGCACCGACAGGATCAGGTGATCAGGGGCTACATCAACGGGTGCTTCGAAGCCCGCCACGGTGTAGTCGATGTTCGTATTGTAACCAGGTACCACCAAGTGCCGCTCAGCATTGTGGCCACCGCTCGTCCGCACCAGGTCAACGAAGATTTGGTTGAGATGATTGATGATCGAATAGTACTGCGGATCTGGAGCGTCATAGCCATCGTGGATCTCGTTCATGCTCTCGAACAACAACCCTCCATCGTAATCCGCAAAATATTGCGCAATTTGTGTCCAAATGCGCACAAAACGCGCTTCAACCGCCTGGTTGTTTTGGGTCGTTATGTTGCCGTCCACGTCATTGAGGGTCAGCCACTCCACACCCTCTAACTCATCCGCACCGTCATGATGCACATTGATGATGGCGGACATATTTGCTTGCTGGACATAGTCCACCACTTGAGCCACGCGCGACAGCCAGGCCTCGTCGATCAGGTAGTCAGGACCAGGGCCTGTGTGCAACGACCAGGTGACGGGGATGCGCACCACGTCAAATCCCGCCGCGGCCACCCCCTCGAGCAACGAGGCGCTCACTTCTGGATTTCCCCACTCGGTTTCGCCTTCCGGCACGTCCAGACTGTTGCCCAAGTTCCACCCGAGGCCCCAACTGTCCACCAGCTCGGCGGCCGTCATCGCGCCATCTCCACCGCCGGTCCCCAGCGGCCCACCGCCGCTCCCTGTTGGACCGCCGCCGCTCGACACAGAGACGCTACCGCCAGCGGCCGGTCCTCCTCCACTCGCCTGGTCGCCCCCAGCGCCTCCGCTCGACCCCGTAAGCCCGCCCGAGGCCACCGCTCCCCCCGCCCCGTCGGCATCAAACTCGCCCGGATCTTGCCCCGCCGCGCAACCGGCCCCCACGCACAACAGAACAAACGAGACAACTGAGAGAGATGGGGTGGTCTTCACGGCAATGGGGCGATAGCGAGGGGCTGAAATCTTCTAGTACACCGAGCGTACCTGCTCCATGCATGACGGCCCGCGATCGATCACGCGAAGGTGGGTGGACGTGTGCGATCGTCTTCCAGCACGCCCCGCGCGGCCGTCGCGCCTACGCCCATGGCTCAGTCATCGCTGGCCATGGTGAGCGCTTGGTCCAACCAAAAAGCGCCGGCCACTGGCCCCCCATTGCACTCCCCGTCCGACTCCCCGGGTCGCTTGAGCCACAAAAATGCCTGACAAAGGTCGTCCCCGGTGTCGGTGGTGGGCACGTGGCCAAGCTTCCTGCCCGGAGGATTGCACCAGCTCTCTTCAATAGTCGTTGCTTGCTCATACGCTCCTCGACCATTGCGACTGGTGTCGATGACAAAGGGCTTGTCAAAAACCAGGCTCGACAGCTGCTGACCATAGTCGAGGTTTTCTTCGGTGGAGACGTAGTTGGAAACGTTGAGGGCAAATCCATGCGCGTGCGCGATGCCCGCTTGAACGAGCCGTTGGGCCATGACTGGCGCCGGTAGCCAGCGTGCGTGACCGGCATCAAGATAGACGGTGGTGTTCGGGTCCTGGCGCAAGACCTTGACCGCGTCCTTGAGCAGCGACAAACGCTGCCTTTGCTGGTCCTCATTCAGGCACTCCGACAACATACCGAGCGCATCCGGTTCCAGCACCACGACCGCCGGACGCTGGGCAATGCCAGAGCGCACAAGCCTGACCCAACGCTGGTACTCCTCACCGCTGGCCACGCCCCCTTGCGAGTACTGTCCACAATCACGCTCGGGGATGTTGTAGGCGACCATCACAGGTACAGACCCGTCAGCTTGGGCGCGTGACACGTAGTGATCGACAGCGCGATAAATATCGCTGTTCCATCCGCCCATCCACATGGCCATGGGCTGTTGCGCGATGCGATCCAAGAGCCGCGCTTGATCCGGATGCTCGCTCCGGAGTGCGTTCGCGCGCAGCATGGCCAAGGACTCTGGGTCGACGAAGAGCGCAGCGCCCGCGAGCGGGTTGCCCGTTGTAAGAGGAGGATCGGGCGGCTCGACGATGGGCCCCTGCTCAATGGACCTCACTTCCTGTTTGCGAGCATCCACTTTTGGCGGCTGGTCCGAATCTGGCTGTACGGAGCAGCCGCAGGCGAGCCCAACGAGCAGAGCAAAGTGAACGAGATGTACGTGATGAGTATGGCGTTTGATTCGTTTCATGATCCAAGTGTGCCCACGACGCCTCGATGATTCTTGTCGTTCGCCGACTTTGTTCTTTCGGGTCGCGCTCCGTGTGTTCTTTGTGATCCCCAGCTGAGCCGTTGCTCCGGCGCAAACGCACGGCGCCTGCTCCAAATGACAAGTCGCGGTCGCCAGATGACAACTCGCTCGACCCTGCGGACCACTAGCCCCGGAAATGAGATGGATCTGGGAAAAGAAAGAGGACCCTACCAAGAGCACGCTTTAGCCTGATTGATAACGAGGAGGGCCAAGGGATGGTCGAAACACACCTTGAGTTGGGAAAGCCCATGGACAGCCAAGAGCAGCGCATCCGCCGCGTCGATTGGCCCATTGTTCTTGGATCAACCAGTCTGCACGCACGCCCGGGGTCCCCACGGGGGGGCGTCATGAGCGTGCTGTCGGCGATTGACGAGCTCTCTTGTTACCAAGATCTCGACGTGATCTTGCGCCGGGCCGTGGAACTCCTGCGCGACCGCATCGGGCTGGAACGCGTCGGAATATTTCTCTTTCAACCCCAGGACCAACTACTACACGGCAGCTGGGGCACCGGTCTGAGCGGTCAAACCACCGACGAACATCGCATTGCCTTCGCGCTGGGTGACAACCACCGCGAGGCATTTCAGCGAGCGGAGTCGGACGGCGATCGGTGGTTGCTCTTGGACGACGCCCCACGCACCGTGCAGCTGGATGGCGAGACACGCATTCTGGAAAACGGTTGGATCGCTCTTACCCCCATCATCTCTGCGCGAGGACAGGTGGGGCTGCTCTCCAGCGATGGTGCGCTCACCGGGGCGCCCGTGGACGAATCCAAGCAGACCCAAGCGGCCGTATTTTGTTCCCTCCTGGCCAACTTGATCGAGCTCAAACGAGACGAGGCCGGACAAGTTCCGGAGCGTCCGGTGTTTCGCGCCCGGCATCCGCGGGCCATCGCACAAACGGAGCTGGTATCGCGCGCGGTCGAGCTGATGCATCAAAAGCCCAGTCTTGAGCGCGCACAGCTGGCTGCCCGCCTGGGCACCTCAGAGGGCAGGTTGGGAAAACTGTTCAAGTCGGAGATGGGGTTCTCCGTGGGGGACTACCGCAACCGCTTGCGGCTTGAGACCTTTCTGCGCTTGGTGGAGCGCAGCGGTGGCAACTTGCTCGAAGCGGCGCTCAACGCCGGTTTTGGCAGCTACGTGCAGTTCCATCGCGTGTTTCGCGCATTCTTGGGCACGACCCCGCGCGAATATCTGCTGGGCACCAAACACGCACGTCCCCAAAAGGACAGAGCGCAGCCTGCGTTCAAGCCAGGCGCGTAAGATCAGCCCCCGACGTACGTCACGACCAGCAAGGTCATGTCGTCATCCACGCTGGCCGTCCAGCCACGTACCGTTTCAGTGATTGCGTCACGGATCAAATGCGAGGCAAGTCCTCCTTTGGACTCGATGATGGCGACCAAACGTTCCTCAGAAAACTGCTCTTGGCGCGCGTTCCGTGCCTCAGTGATGCCGTCAGTGTGCAAGACCAGGGTATCACCGAGCTCCAGAATGATCTCCGCGTCTTGCGTCATCCGACGCACGCTGGGCACTGCCCCGACCCAAAACCCCGTCGTGGAAACCACCTCGCATTTACCGGTATTTTTGCGCCACACGATGATGTCTTCATGAGCGCCAGCGAAGGTAAACCGCCCATTTTTATGATACTTGAGCACAGTCAACGTCGCGTGATCGTCTCGCTTGAGGCGTCGACGCACGTTGTCCCAGAGCGCATCACCCACCGCCGACACCACGGCGCTCGGCGTCAGTTGGCAATCTTGCCGGGCCAAGCCAGCGATCATGCTTTGAATCATCAACATGACCAACCCCGAGGCCAAGCCGTGCCCGGTGACGTCACCAATGGCGAGCCAGGCGCCTTCGCGCGCGGGCAACACATCATAGTAGTCGCCCCCCGCCTCGGCCGCCGGTTCGCTCCATGCAGCAAGATCGAGCTCCGCCACGTCGAGCACAGCAGGCTGAACACTGGTCTGGATCTCAGCGGCTAGGCGCGCTTCACCTGCGATGCGCTCCTTCTCCAATCGTTCGCGGATAGTGACCTGCGCCACCATCTCACGATGCAATATCGCGCCTTTGACCGCGGAGCCCACCTGCTGACGCAAGGTCTCGTAGACCGTCGGCATAGTCCCGCTCTCAAACACCCCCACGCCGAGCATTTCCGTCTCAAAACTGATGGGCATCACGACGAAGTGTCGCGGTCGCTCACCTTCAAAAAGAGCCCGGGGCGCCATCTGATGATGGTCAAATTTGTCCTGCGCGACGGCGAGCTGGCCGGACTCAGTGCACGCGACCAATAGCTTCAACTCCTTTGAAGCAGGAGCCGTGTAGAGCGATACAGCGCAGCGCTCTATCTGCAGCTTGGCAAGGGATCCGACCAATTGCTCCCGCAACAGCGATAGGCTGAGCGAGGTGGCCAATCGCTCACCAACCCAACTCAGCCACTGCGACACCTCTTGCTGTTCGAGCTTTTGGCGACCCAAAAGGCGTATGGAGGCCGCGCCGACCAGTACGCGTGCGTTGTGCCAGACGCGATCCATGTAGCGATCCTCGTCCTTTTTCTCGAGACGAAACCGCCGAAACTCAGAGCGCAGCACCGATACCACGCGCTGAAACTCATCCAAACTTGCACCTTCGCGCTGAGCACGCTCCAAAATCTCTTCAAAGGCCTCCGAAAAACGGCCCTCACTGCCGGAGAACTCCTGATCCAAGGCATCGAGCAGCTGGCTGGGCCAATTGCCAAGCGTATCCTTGGGTACTGCCACTGCCGCGCGCATCGCCTCGGTCAAAGGTTCACGATACAAGGCGATGACATCCCGCACCGACCCGAGATCCTTCTGTTGGGGATGCAAGGTAACGCCCACTTGATAGCCACAGCCGCAGGACTCGCGACGCACCAGATCCACCGGGCCGGCCTGCAACTCTGGCACATTGCGACCTGCGATTTGGTCCAAGATCAAATCGACCGCGCGTTCACCGAGCCACCACATGGGTTGCCGCAAAGTAGACAGCGAAGGCCGGGTAAAATGGGCCGAGTTGATGTCGTCGAACCCCAATACAATCACGTCACGCGGCACGGAGATACCCGCGTCGCTGAGCACATCCAGCGCACCAAGCGCCATGTCATCGTTGGCGGCCACCACGGCATCGAACGGCACGCCGCTCTTGAGCAAGTCCCGCATCGCCAGGATGCCTGTCTTGACTGTAAAGTCGCCGTGCCGAACAAGCCGTGGGTCGGCGGAGATGCCTAGCTGCTCATGGGCTGCCAGGTAACCGGCCAAGCGATGGTTGGACTCAATGCTCTCCTTCTGTCCACCAATGAACGCGATGCGTGAACAAGCGTGCTCGGTCATCAGGTGCTCTACGCCCGTGCGCATGCCCATGTGGTTGTCGATGACCAAGCTGGGAATACCCGGGATGGCGACCCCCACGCTGCAAACGGGCAACGGAGCATAGCCGCGGCACAGTGCCAAAAGCCCCTCCTGACCGCAGTAGTGACCCATGGTCGCCGAGACGACGACCACGCCGTCAACACAGGCTGGACTCACCAATTCATAAATTTGGTTCTGGGTGACGGCAGACGCGTCGACATCACCCAGCAGCTGACCCACCACGGACAATACCGACACACCCTTCTGTGAGGCAGCTCGTTCGATAGAACGCCGCAAGTGAGCGGCATATTCGGAGCTCAGGCGGTCAAACAGCAGCGCTATGGTCTTTCTTCCCGCGGCTCCCATGGCTCAACCGGCCTTGCTGGTGATGGTCACATGTTTAGGGGCCAAGCGCTTCAGCGCCGCCAGCGCGCGTGGTTGCCAGGTCACTTTCTCATCGACCACGAACTCAATGGGCACCCCGGGGCCCTCTTCAAGATTGAGGTAGATGAAATGCACCATCGTCTTGATGCAGCTTGAATTCAGCAAATAAAGCGCACGAATGTCGACGAGCAGTTGGGTAAATATCCTGCTCTTCAGCGAGGCTCGAGCCTGCTCCAAACAGCGCTTGAGATGAGCGACCGCCACCATGTCCCCAGTTCCGGATAGACGCAGGTTCAAACGCTCGCCCTCAGCCGCAGCTTTGATTTGAAATGACTCAACATTAACTTCGTCTATTGATAACATATCCATCACGCCTTTGGGGGGTGCACAGATGCGCGCACCGATATCGTCAGTTCCGTTCCGTCGATTGTGTAGTCCATGTCGAACTCGCCCTCCGCGCGAATGCGGGCCAGTCCAAGCCCTGAACCTTCAGCGTACGGCGCCGCCTCGCGAATGAGACGATCGTAAAACTCAACCGGGTCAGACGCGCTAGTGAGTTCACGCAACTTGCGCTCCACCGCCTGCAGCTGCTCCTCGGTGCTGTGATTTTTTGCCACCAGTTGCAGCACCGCATCCCCACCCTCACTGATCACCTCGGCCGTGAGGCTCACCTGCTCGCCGGAGGAGTATTTGACTAGATTTTCCACCAGTTCTTGCGCCGCCATGTGGAAGCGGTCGGCCACATCAGGGTCTGTGACCAACAATCTGCAAAACTCCAGCACCAAATTCGAGACAGCTGTCACCATGCGCTCTCCCGGAAAGCACCGCATTGTGACGGCCAACGTTCCATTCACTTGTTGAGGGGACATATCTAGCTGGTCGGCATTACGGCCAAGGTAGCGATTGGTTTATCGCTGGGGCGCCCCGTAAAGCCAATTGTGTAATCTTTCACGGAAAACAATGGTGGGGCAAGCGTCGAAGCGTACGCGGCGCACCGATCAGTGCGCGCATGTACGCCGGGTACGTTCCACGACACACCGCCTTCAGACTCATTTCGCAGCGCGTTGCTCTTGTCCTTAGGCAGCGACTCCATGAACTAGGTGGCGTGCACGGTCCGCATCTCGGCCTGGGTGCTCGTGCAAAGACCACGCACGCCGGTGTGGTGACTCTACACCCTGTGTGGTTCGTCCTCCGCAGAGCTGCGCCTGCGCACGCTGTGCTCGGACAGTCAGCCGAGCCCATCACAACCTCTCACAACGACGTGAGGCTCGCACGCTTTTGGATGGCTAAAATGGCTTCCAAGTAATCCTTGGCCTGCGCCGGACATTGGGCCGGGCACGGTCGATTGCGGTATTTGCCGCACCCGGTCTTGGAGCCTTTGGACAGCGGTGCCAGCACCGCGACTGCGCGTGCATCACCCAAGAACTTCGCGCGGTGCAGTAATGGCAAGCGCTCCTCACAACTCCCTGCCTCCTCCAGCTCCATCGCGATGCGCAATGCAGGACTCATCATCTTCCGCACCTCGGGTGCAAGCAGCGCGCGTTTGGCCCGTTCGCTCACCTTGTCCCCGGACTTGGACAAGGTGTAGAGCAAGTCGGGCCCTTTGCTCCCCAGGCCCGTGGTCATCAACTCAAAGGCCAGATCGGAGGCCTGGCCCGGCGTGCTTGCTGCACGACGGACGATGTGCCCGAGCGCTTCGGTCTCGCGCTTCTCGGGGTCCACCGCGATCAGGCGTTTGGCCGTCACCATGGCGTCGGCCAAGCCGGTCGCCCGGCTGGCAAACTCCAGGAGCAAGGGCTGCAGCACGCGGGGATCTTTGGGATACGTTTCTGAGAGCGGCAACAGGCCATCCAAGCCGCGCTCCAAGGCGGCGGCCAGTTCCTTGTCAGACGCCAAGCGCAGGGGCTCCGGGGCATGCGTAGGTGGGGACGACGGCAGCGCTGCTGGTGTGCTGCTCGTGTTTGGCTGACGCTCGCTGGCACGTTCGCTCGTCGCTTGCGCTAGTTCACGCACGCCGTCTTGCTCCACACTAGCTTTGCGAAAGTGCAGGCCTGCCCACAGCACACCTAAAACCATGACGATCGAGGTTGCGCGCAGCGACAACGCCATCCAGCCACGTTTGGCCGCGCTAAACTCTGCGCCTTGCACGCGCGTGAGTAGGTAGGAAAAGCCGGCGGCGACGATGCACGCCACAGGCAGCACCCAGGTAAACCCTGGCCACGCCACACCGGGTGTGCGACCAAAAAGTGGATTGGGGATCAGCCGTGACAAGAACTCGTCAGCAAAGCGCAGGGCGATGGACACGGCACCGTAGGCCGTGATTGCGGCAATCGCCGGGCCGCGCAACGCCGTGAGGACGTCCATGACTTTGGCGCTGTTGGACCACACATTGCGTCTAAAATGCTTGAAGAACAGCGCCGCCGGCGTGGCAATGGTTCCCACTAGGCCCGCCATGATGAGCGCCAGCTCCGTGCGGCTGAAAACCAAGGGACCGGTGAACAGCTCAAGGCCGCTCACGCCTGCGGCGAGCAAACACACAGCCGTGAGCGTCAACAGAAACCCAAAAAACAACAGCCGCACCCGGCTGGTCTTGAGCTCGGTCGTCTGATCTTGCACGTACAAGGCAGAGCTCATGCGTGCCCGCGCCAGGCGCTGCTCAGGCACCAAATTCTCCTGCACCTCGCTGAGCGCGTCGTGCAACGCACTCACATTGCGATAACGTTCGTCAGGTTGCTTGGCCATAGCGCGCTGAATGACCAGCTCCAGCGCCTGGGGTATCTCCGAGACGAGCTTGCTGGGCCGCTCCGCCTCCTGCGTCATGACCGCAACCAGCATGCCTGGCAGGGTTTCCTCCAAGAATGGCGGCCGCCCGGTGAGCGAGGCGTACAAGATCACCCCGACGCCATAGATGTCGACGCGGTGATCACCGCGGTCGCCCGTGGCCTGTTCGGGCGCCATGTAAGCAGGCGTGCCCATCAAGGTCCCGGTTTTGGTGAGCTGCGTATCGGCGTGGTCGAGCATGCGCGACAGGCCAAAGTCGACGAGCTTGATGTGGCACTGCGGCGGAATTTTACCGCTGGGGTCGTTCAACAAGAACACGTTCTGCGGCTTCAGATCGCGGTGAATGATGTTCTGTTGGTGCGCGGCCTCGAGCGCCTCGCAGATTTGGATGGCGATGTGCACGGCCATAGCGACGCCAATACGCCCCTGTTTTTCCAGATAAGCGTCCAGATCCGTGCCGATGAGCAGCTCACACGCCAAATACGAATAACCGTCTTCCGTGCGACCTACGTCAAAGACGCCCACCACGTTGGGGTGCGACAAGCTTGCGGCCGCCTCTGCCTCGCGCTGAAAGCGCGCCAACTGTTGGGGGTCGCGCGAATGCTCGGCGTGCAGGACCTTGAGCGCGTAGTTCTTGGTGGGGATGCGCGCGTGGCGGGCGCGATAGACGCGTCCAACGCCGCCCTCACCAAGCACCGTTTCGACGATGTACGTGTCGTTTAGGCAACGCCCGATGAGCTCATCCGTCTCGACATCACGAGGAGGCGGCTCTGTGAGCGACATACTGAGCGAAGTGAATTGAGGCGAGGCCACTGGTGGAAAAACCGTAGTCCAAGGCGGACCGCTGCGCATCGTTGTTCAAACGGATGCACAGGTTACGCCTAAATGCGCGAATAACTTAAGGCCCGGCCGTAAGGTCACTGCAATTGGGCGTGAAGGTCCAGCGCGCCCAGTGTAGGGAAAACCAGTGTAGGGATACCGATCCACGCGCTGTGCACAGTGACACAACCGGGCACCATCACTTGGCTTGAACGTCGACGTAGAAATCCTTGGTCTCCAGGTTGGACACCGGGCCTTCCCAGATCTCAAAGCCCACGGCCACCGCGTTGATCTGATCGCCGGTCACGCTCAAATTGCGCGCCTGAGCATCCGCTAACAGGGACAAAACATCGAACTCGATCTCTTCGATCTCGTCGCCCGGGGCCTTGACCCAATTGATGATCGGTCGATTGTTGACCGTACCCTCCCAGATGTCCCAAACCCCGGGTAAACCTTCGACCGTCACCCCAGCGTGTTCCGTAGGCGCTCCAGCAGGTTGGTAGTCATCCGGATCGTGCAACCACACCATGAGGTACTGGGAAAATTGGGTGCCGTTGCCCAGCCAAATATCGTACGCGGCGTTGTATTGCCCCGGGCTGCCATTCTGTGCCCAACGCCAGCCCGTCTTGAGGGAACTGAGGGAGGCGATGGGCGCGGGCAAGCCACAATCAGGCACGTCTGGGACTGAATAACGCCCGCAAAAAAGCGATGGATACGAGGCGGGCTGCCCGCCGGGACCCGCTGAACCCTCCGTGCTCTTTACGATGAACGACGTGCCGCTCCAAGCGACGGTGTGCGACCCAAACCCTGGTCCCCAGCCGTTGGTGATGAGAATGTACGGTACGTCGTTGCGACTCACGAACGCCGTTTCGTACTGCATGCTGGATTCGCCCTCACCCTCCATCATGCCGTAACCCAGGCCCGAGCCTGAGGTGGCGCCGCCGCTGGCGCCGTTGTCGGCACCACCGCTCGACGAACTCCCCCCGGCACTGGCGCTACTTCCGCCCGAAGCCTGGCCACCCGTACCCACCGCGCCAGCCCCACCCGAACCCGTCTGGACCTGGCCCTGTCCGCCCGAAGCAGATGCGCCGCCGGACGAGCTGGGAGCGCCGCCGCTGGCCATGTCGTCCTGCAGCGCGCCCTCACCGTTGATGGACGAACAACCAAAGAGAGGCACGGAGAGAAGCAAGGCAAGGGATTGACGAGGAAGCATGGGAGGGTGCACTAGCCGAAAGCGGACGCACCAGAGTGAGAGAAGGGGTCAAGTTTTGCCAATTTACCCCATCATCAACCACTCACGGTGGATAATTGCAACCCAGCGAGACCGCTCTTGTTTCCGACCGACCCAGCACCGCACGCCCTGGGATCAGGGGATTGCCCGGCTCACGAACACGTCCGCCGTGGAGCCCTGTGTCAACAACACAGCGTCGGCACGGTGATCCGCATCCACGTCACCCACCAGCGCGCGCTGCCCCGAGGCCATGAAGTTCAAGTGCCAGAGGCTGCCTTCTGTGAATGAACTCCCCGTCGACAGCGCGACCCACACGTCCTTGTTGCCCGGCAAAAACGACACGATGTCATCCATGCCGTCCCCGTTCATGTCCGCGACCCCCATCGTCTCGCCGTCGCTTCCAAAATAGTCATGCCACATGGATGCATTTACAAACCTAGAGCCGTCCGATAGCGCCACCCAAGCGTCTTCGCTCGATCCCATCGTGAAGGTCACGATGTCATCGTATCCATCACCGTTCATGTCGCCGACCAACGGAACCTCCGCGTTGGGAGAGAAGTAGGTGTGCCACGTCCCCGCGGCGTCAAAGGTAGAGCCGTTGGAGAGTTGCACGAGAACGTCCGCCCCACTGCCCTTCTTGAACACGATGAGGTCGTCTTTGCGATCACCGTTGAAATCACCCGTATGGTAGACTTCACCGCTCAACACGGTGCCATTGGACACATAGGAGCTGCTGAAGGAGCTGCCTGTGGACAGCGCCGCATACACGCGCGCGTTGGCCTTCATGGTCGCCGTCAGGATGTCGTCCTTGCCGTCGCCGTTGATGTCACCCACCCGCAATTGTTCGCCATTCAGCCCAAAATAGCCGTGCCACTCGGTCAGCGAAGAGAAACCAGAACCGCTCGAGAGGCCCACCCAGGCCGACGCATCTGATCCCAGCGAGAAGGTGACCATGTCTGAGCGCCCGTCGTCATTGAAATCACCGAGCAGCGGCACTTCTGATCCGGGAGAGAACCAGTCGTTCCATTTTGATTTGGTGGTCGAAAATCGAGCAGCGTAGGGGCGAGGGGTACACATGCTTTCAAGCACTGCGCGGTGGGCCTCGCTCTCAGGCATCGTCTCACCCATCACGAAGCGTCCAACGATGCAATACATGTTGAGTTCCTCGAGCCGGGGAAAGCGCTGTCTAGTGGATTTGTTGTGGCATCCCGTGCACACACCGCCGTCCATACGATCAAGTTCGCGCCCCGGTCCCGTGTTTTGCGGCCACGACTCAGGGACCAGCGGGCGGCGCGGGCGCATCAGCCGTGGCGCAAGCGAATAACAAATCGCTCCTGAAGCGCTCAGTTGAGCGCCGTGGGGCGCGCGTGCGAAAGCACTAACAGCGTCTCCAGGGCCTCGGTCACCGCGTGCAGGCGCACAGCTGGGTCCATCTCCTCGAGCCAACCTTGGCGCAACATGGGGTCGGTGTGCACGAGCGCGGCGATGACGTCGGCCACCTCACCTGCGTGGGTGCGGTCACGCATGGCCCCAGAGAGCGTGGAAGCGACCAGCGGCTCTCGCTGGTGCATGGCCAAGATGACCCGCTGCACTTCCTCGAGCGCGCGGCGATTGTCCGCCTCGCTGATGGTAGCATCGAACACCAGCTCACCCACCACCACACGGTAGGGATGCTCCGACGCTGGTTCTTCGACAATCCTGACCCGTTGTTGTCCCAAGAGTACGATCAAGAATCGCCCGTCCGGCAACTCTTCCAGCGCGTCGATGAAGCCCACGCCCACGATAGGAAACACCGCCGGTTGACCGCCAGGCGGGACCACGGAGTCCTTCATGTGCCCGATCGCGATGGGCAGGCCGCCTGCCTGAGCATCGTGCACCATCTGCCGATAGCGCGGCTCGAAAACATGCAGCGGCAAGCGCATGGTTGGAAACAACACTGCGTCCGGCAACGGAAACAGCGGCAAGTGCCGCAAGTGGTCCTTCAAACTCTGCTGCGCCATCCAAGAGTAAGATAGCGCAGCCGCGCCGCCGAGCCAGTCGATCAATTGTCGGGCTTGAGCTCGACCCGGTAAAGGTAGAAGTTTTCCACGGTCAGCGTGGGAGTATGGGTCTGTAGCAGTAGTTGACTCTTGAATCGGGAACGGGGGGGATAAAGTGGTCCGGCGGTGATCACGGCTAGCGCATCATAGCGCTCTAACAGCTGCTCGAGCCTGCGGAAGACGTCCTTGGGTGAGCACTGAACGCGTCGGCTGTGGAACACCAACGTCTGATTCACCTCCTCTGTCTCGCAACTCAGGTAGTCGCGGGACAAATGGACCATGATGGCGGGCATGGCCCAGTCGGACGTACCAAAGATGGGGACTTGGGCGAGGTCGGGCTGGTCGAGTCGCGCCGCGACTTCCGCCGCACCGGAGAACTCATACTTCGAGGCCGTGCGCGCGGCGACCCACTCAGCTTGCAGGTTGAAGGCCCCCGCAACGGTCAGCACCGTGGGAATCAACCAACCGCGTCGCAGCGGCTTACGGCGCCGCAGAGTCCAGCACAACACCAAGAACAGCAAGTAAGTGTGCGTCCAGTGGCGCACGCCCCCAGCGTACACGGCCAGTTGAAGTACAGAAAACCCAACCACGCCCAAACAGAACACGACGAGTTCGACCGGACTTGCTACCAGGCACAGCGCCATCACGACGGGCAGCGCTACCGCGAGCCACTCCAAGAGCTGCGGGTAGTTGCGCCACACCTGCTCGGGCGCGTACCAAAAGGATGCATCTCCATCGATGCGAAGCGGTAGCACGGTCCAAACGATGCGGTGGAAAAAGTGCTTCATCCCATCCGCATTGATGTTTTCCAGCCGGATCCCGGGAGCACCTGGATTGGGATCGGGAGGGTGGCTCGCCCAGAGCGAAAAGACGATGGTGCCCAGCACTACCGCTGCCGCAATGGCGGCCCGACGTTCCACCAAAAGCGCCCATGTTCCGCCCCGCGCCGATGCAAGTCGGGTGCTTTCCGCAAGCAGCACCATAAGTAGGCACAGCGCCATCACCACGCCATACACACTGGACAACGCCAGCATGATGAGCGCGCACGCCATGAGGAGAGTGCGCGGCCGTAGCGGCCGCAAGCAACTGGCAAAAGCGAACGCGCCCAGCACACCCAGGGTGTAGTTGCGCGACATCACCCCATACTCGTAGGCCAGCATGTATCCAGCGCCCAACATCAAGCGCAGTGGTCGTGGAAACGGGGCCCAGCGCAGGAAGAGCAGCATCGACACCGAGCTCAAGAGCACCGTGGTTGCGTGCATGCCCCAGACCTCGCTTGTGAAGCAACTGCTGATGTACAGCGCCCAATACCATCCAGGTGGATGACCGTCGTAGCGACGATCACCCATCAAGACGTCCCAGAAGCCTTCTGCCTGACGCGCGACAATCCAAGGGTGCGCTTCATCACGCCATGGCACATGGTGAGCATGCGCCCAGATCAAATAAGCAACGTAAGGGAGCGTAAACAGCCAGGCGAAACGCCAATTGCTTTCATCCGAGCGCGATAGCCAGGCCCAACGAGGCAGGCGACGCACCCGCGCGGGCACACCCAAGAGCCACGATGAACAGGCAAGCAGCCCCTTGCTCACTAACCGCAGTGCCTTGACGAGCAGCTCAGCTGGTCTCATTCGTACACCTCAATGCGACGCAGATGCAGCATGGTTGGACCGGGCCGCCGGATGCGTAGTGTTCGGGTCCGCACGCCCCCCGTGTTGCAAGTCCAAGATTGAAAGGGTGAACGACGCTGGCACAACAAGCGCGGCCCGTCTGCCTCCATGACCTCCACGTTGAGCGGCAAAGCGCGCTCGCCGCAACAATCGCTGCGGTTTTCAATCACCACGCGGCGCACGCTCACCACCTTGCCAAAATCCAGATCAATGTGGGGGTTATTCTCCTGCACGGTGTGAAAGAAGATGGGAGCGTCGGAGCCTGCTCCTACGCCTGTTTTGCCGTTGCCACCCATCGCGCTGGTGACCCGCCACTGGGCGGTGCGGCCTAGATCAGGAGGAAACAACCAAGCCCGCGCCGACGGGATGCTGAGCGCGACCAGCAATCCTGCCCCACAGATCACTACCGCACCAACGACGGTAAGGAGTATCCGGCGCAACAGCGCTCGTTTCAGCGGACGGATCAACGTCTGAAGGGCGCGCCGCGCCGAGCGGCCCAGACTCTCCGTCGTCGTTTGCCGGTCCTCCGCAGCCCAGGGTTGTCCGCACTCTTTGAGAACGTAGAGGTAGAGGCGCCGCGCACGCTGCCCATCGTCGCGCAAAGTGAGTGCTGCGCGATCAGCTCGGGCTTGTACCTGATGCAGAGTTCTCCATCGTGCGACCAAGTGCAGGTTCTCGCGCAGCGTTGAACCAGCCTGCTGCTTGGCTTCGACATCCGGGACCATGCGAGGCGGGGCCTTAACATGAGCCCCCACCCAAGTCACTGATTCAGGGCAGGGCAGTCAGTCTGGCTCAGAGTTGCGCAATTCGGCGCATCTGGACACAAGACCGCCGGCTGCAGTTGAGAGCCGCCAGCAGCGGGGCGCCGCTAGCAGCTGCATCTGCAGGCAGTTTAGATCTGTTGCGCTAGGTACAGACTCAGACCCAGTTCCTTGATGAGAAACAGCTGGGACTCGAGCCACCGGATATGGTCGTTCTCCGTCTCCTTGAGCAGGTCCTCGAGCAGCGCACGACTGGCGTTGTCGGCCTGAGCCACGCACAGCTGCATGGCCTCGTTGAGATTTTTGGCCACGGTGAGTTCATAATCGAGATCACCTTTGAACATTTCCTCGACATTGCGCCCAATCTTCAAGTCGATGCGCGCGAGCACATTGGGCTCACCATCCAAGAACAGGATGCGTTGGATCAATCGATCGGCGTGGGCCCGTTCATCCGACGATTCGTGCACCAAGCGCTCCTCCAACTTGGAGTAACCCCAGTCGCCACACATGCGCCCCTGCTGGAGGTACACATCCATGGACGACAGTTCATGGGCCAAAAGGTGATTGAGCGTAGCGACAACAGCTTGTTTTCCGTGCATGGCGAACTCCCCAGTGTGATGAACTTAGCCCAGCGCGCAGCGGCTGACTACATTTTCCGTAGTGATTTCGCGAAGCTGATTTTCGTTGTCAACGTCTACTGCGCCAACGTCGGCGCTCGACCGGACCCGCGTCCTCGGACGATTAAAAACCCGGCGTCCTGGCGCCCCGTGGCCCCGTGCGCTGGCGCAGCACAGCCGCCGCGATTGATTCCCGCTTTCAACTGAGGGCCCCCTCTCCAGCATCGTCGGCTCCATGTACTCCCCCCACGTTGCTCCGCCTTGAGTCCCTCATCAAATCATCACAATCCGCTGCCGAAGGCAGGCAGCCCGCCGGGCTGTCGACCGGCAGCTGCGCGTGACGGCCCATGTTTGACGCTTACTTGGCCGCGCCTCCCGCCGCCCTACACCTGATGCGTGATGGGCCCAATTGCGCGCCCGCCCGAGCCCGTAAGCCCACCCCAGCACGGCGCCCCCACGAACCCCCGGGCGATGAGACTGTCCGCCGAAGGCCGACTCAGCGGCAGGCAGCTGACCCCCATTTCCCGACCAGCGAACCTGGTTTTGAGATGGTCATTAGTACAATTGTCAATGGGCATTTTATGCTCGATCCTGGGGCATTTTTGCGCTTCATCGTGCGGATTCTGCTCATCGTAGAATAGTCGTGTGTCTCGGCCGGGTGATTCAACGCCGTGAACAGAAAAAAGAGGTGCCCACATCAGCAGACTCTGTAAGACTCGGCTTAGGATGTCAGGCTGGAGCGCGCGGCTCAGATGATCATGCAACCTGCAGTGGATTCAACAACCCCCCAATCGGAAGAAGTGGCCCGTGCGCTCTCACGCGTCGGCAGCTTGATTGGAGGGAAATGGCGCATCGAGCGTGTGCTTGGCATCGGAGGAATGGCCTCCGTCTACTACGCCATGCACCAGCACAATCAGCGCCAGGTCGCCATCAAGATCCTGCATCAAGAGTTTTGCCATGTGGAGGACATTCGCCGCAGGTTTTCGCTGGAAGCGCGAGCGGCCAATCGCGTCAATCATCGTGGGGCCGTCCCGGTCCTGGATGATGGTGTGCTCCCCAACGGCACTCCCTACATGGTCATGGACTTCTTGGAGGGCATTTCTCTGCAGCAACGCTGGGAGAATTGCGAATGCCGGCTGTCCGTCGAGGAGGTATTTGGCGTCACCGAGCGGCTCCTTGAAATCCTGGATGCAGCCCACCACGCCGGCGTACTACATCGGGACATCAAGCCAGAGAATATCTTTTTGACCACGGATGGTGAGGTCAAACTCCTGGATTTTGGCATCTCCAAGCTAAGCGACGCTGACGCACAGTCCCACAAGACTCAGGTGGGGTCCACGATGGGCACGCCAGCTTTCATGTCCCCCGAGCAAGCACGCGGGCGCTGGGACGAGCTGGATCCACGCGCCGATCTGTTTGCGGTGGGAGCTACCATGTTCGCCCTGCTCAGCGGTCGTCCCATTCATCAGGCAGAAACGGCCAATGAGCTCTTGCTCAAGGTCATGACAGAACCTGCCCCCAGTCTGCGCGAGGCGGCCCCCGAGGTTCCTGAAGCAGCCGCGCAGGTGGTCAACAAGGCCCTTTCGTTCGACAAGAACAAGCGCTTTCTGAGCGCACACGAGATGGCGCAGGCGGTCCATGCCGTGAACGTGCACTTGCACGGCGAGTTTCGCGCCACGATGGCCTCGGGTGAGGTGCGCACCGGTTGGCACAGTTGGAGCGAGCCCATGGCTCACGACCGCGGAGTGCAGCGGCCACTGGTGTCAGCCACCTTTTCAGTGGCGACACTGACCGCCCTGACCGCCCGACTCAAATCCCAAACCTGGAGCGCACGCAAGAAGTGGACGTGGGGCGCCATGGCCGTACTCATGACGCTCACCGGTGTGGTGTCCTATTCCCATGTGCGTAGCCAGCATCAGGCGCCGGGGACCAGTTGGTCACCCGTGTATTCTGACTCCGCAAGCGTCCAGCAGCCCCAGCCGCGGCCAGCCGCACAAACCAGCTCCACACAGGGCTCACCTGCCGTTGAATTGAGCGAACTCCCGGAAGAGACGCCCAGCAAGGCACCACCCCAAGCATCAGGACGCCCTCGTAACGTGTGGACCGCACCGCATTCCAATTCGAAGAACTCAGCGAACAGCACTCAGGATGCCGAATCACCTGAACTGGATGAGTTGACCCTCGATCCATTGTCCAGGAGACGTTGATGCTGTTGCGCTCTCTGTTGCTCGGCTGGGCCCTCCTGGTCCTTGTGCCTAGTGCTGCGCTCGCCGATCCATTCGACGACGCCGTCGTGGAAGACGACACGACCACTCCCGCGCGAGACGCCGCGGCCGCGGAAATGTTGTTTCAAAAAGGACGCGATGCCATGGCCGAATCCGACTTCGACGCTGCATGCCAGTTCTTCATCGAGAGTTTGGCGCTCGATGCAGCAGTGGGCACGGTCATGAACTTGGCCGTGTGTGAAGAGGAACGCGGTCGCTACACCGCCTCCTGGGAGCGCTGGCATCAGGCGCTGCGCTTGCTCTCACCTGATGATGATCGTGTCATCTTTGCCGATCAGAAACTGGACGCCGTCGCACAAAAGTTGGCGTACTTGACCGTGCGTTTGCCGCCGGGCGCTCCCCAAGGGCTCACAGTGCGTCGGGACGGCATCCCACTCGGGAGCGGTAGCTTGGGCGAAGAATTGCCCGCCGATCCAGGTGACCACGTCGTCACGGTCGAGAGCCCCAACTACGAGACGCGCACGTTCAGCATCTCGCTTGAATCGGGCGACCACGAGACCCTTGTGGTGATGCAGGGTAACCAGAAGAAAAAGCCTCGCGCAAAGAGCAATGACAACGTGCAGGCGCGGCGCGTCGGCGGTTATGCCGCCCTGGGCGTGGGCGCCGGCGGCGCCATTTTGGCGGTGGTGAGCGCAGTGCTGCTCCCAGCCCAAGATCAAAAAGTCGAAGACAATTGCCCGAATAAGCAGTGCAACGAGACCGGGGACAAGGCCGTCGCCGAGGCGCGGACATTGCTGGCGCTCAATACGGCCGGCATCGTTGTGGCTGGCGTAGGTGCGGTGACGGGCACCGTGCTTTTGCTCACGCTGCCGAAGAAGCCCAGCGCCACGGACCCGCAAAGAGAGCGCGCTCAGCGCCGCCCGGCCGACAAGGAACAGCGCTCGGCGTTGCTCTTTCCGCTAGCGCTGAGCTGGAGCGCGACGGGGCTCAACCTACAAGGCCAGTTTTGAGACGGAGAGGCGATTACCCATGTTCAAGTCCAAGCACTCCATCCTGCTCTTGACGCTCACGGTGCTGGGCTGTGCGCTCAGCTCCGAGTACGACTACAGCGACTACGAATCGGGCCCGCGCATCGAGACGACCGCGGTCTCCACGGACAACACGACGGATACGTCACTGCCCACGACGGAGACCACCGACAGCACCGACACCACGACGATGGGTGAACCGGGGCCCACCTGCACGCCGCTGACGTGCGCAAGTTATCAAGCCGATTGTGGCAGTGTTCCTGATGGTTGTGGTGGCATTCTGGAGTGCGGCAACTGCGATAGCCCCGAGTTTTGTGGAGGCGGGGGCGCCAATAAGTGCGGCGAAGTCCCGTGTACGCCCATCACTTGTGAGCAGTTGAACGCGGAGTGCGGGCAGATCACCGATGGTTGCGGGGCGGTGGTGGAGTGTGGCACGTGCTCAGGCACCGATTCTTGCGGCGCGGAGGGAACACCCAACGTCTGCGGATGCCAACCGCTCGATTGTAGCGCCCTGGGGGTTGAGTGCGGAGAGACCACCGACAACTGTGGCGCGGCCCGGGAGTGTGGAACGTGCCCACTCAACTATGAATGTGTCGAGGGCCAGTGTGAGTGCGAACCCGAGACCTGTGAGAGCTTGGGCGCCAAGTGCGGTCGGGTGTTTGACGGCTGCGCGAGCGAGCTCGATTGCGGCAGCTGCTCCGAAGGGCAGTATTGTGGTGGCGGTGGCCCCAACCAATGTGGTGATGAGCCTTGCGATCCCGAGACCTGCCAATCCTTGGGGGCGGGCTGTGGCCTGACCGGAGACGGCTGCGGCAAGGTCTTGGATTGTGGCACGTGCGGCTGGCCCACCATCTGCGGGGGGACCGACATGGTCAATCAATGCGGATGTCGGCACCAAACTTGCCAGGAGAACGGCAAGGCCTGTGGCACATTCCGCGAACCGTGCGGACGGGATCTCAACTGCGGCAATTGCCCTGGCGGCGGCGTGTGCCTCAACAACCAATGCTGCGCACCTAGGACGTGCGAACAAGTGGACGCCGAGTGTGGGTCGATACAGAACGGATGTGGCGGCACAACAACCTGTGGCAACTGCGGCAGCGGTGAAGAGTGCAAGAGCAATCGTTGCGAATGCAAACCCAAGACCTGCTCAGAGCTGAACGCCGAATGCGGCAGCATCGATGATGGCTGCGGAAAGACCCTCAATTGCACGAGCACTTGCGACTCCAACGAGGAGTGCAAGAGCAACAAATGCAATTGCAAACCCAAGACCTGCTCGGAGCTAGGCGCGGAGTGCGGCAGTATCGATGACGGCTGCGGAAAGACCCTCAATTGCACGAACACCTGCGATACGGGCGAGACGTGCACCGCCAACAAGTGCAACTGCACGCCCAAGACCTGCACGCAACTGGGCGCGGAGTGCGGAAGCATCGACAATGGCTGCGGGACTACCCTCAACTGCACCAACACTTGCGACGCGAACGAGACCTGCACCGCCAACAAGTGCAACTGCACGCCCAAGACCTGCACGCAACTGGGCGCGGAGTGCGGAAGCATCGACAACGGCTGCGGGACTACCCTCAACTGCACCAACACTTGCGACGCGAACGAGACCTGCACCGCCAACAAGTGCAACTGCGCTCCCAAGACCTGCACGCAACTGGGCGCGGAGTGCGGAAGCATCGACAACGGCTGCGGGACTGCGCTCACTTGTACCAACACCTGCGACACCAATGAGGTCTGCACCGCCAACAAGTGTTGTCAGCCCACCACTTGTGAGGCACAGGGCGCCGAATGCGGCGACATCCCCAATGGCTGCGGGGGCACCCTGCCGTGCGGAACTTGCAAAGACCTGCTAGCAGTGTGCGGACTCTTGACGCCCAACCAGTGTGACATCGGGCTAGTCCCGTAGCTCACCAATCGCGCGCGCAGCGGATGCCATCCAAGGAGGACGTCGCGCTGCTCTCTCGCAGCCCGGTGTTCCAACCTGAGGGAGGCAGAGGCGTGCCGCTGTAGCCCGCCGCACGCGTCACCATCGCCCAGTTCGATCCGAAGATGACGCGGTCCATCGGCAGCTGGAGCTCGAAGGGGTTTTTGACGATGCTGTCCTCACCCAGACGCACCCGCGCGTCCATGACATCCAGTGTGTCATCGCGCACCCATTCGTCCATTCCACCAACCAGATCGTGGTGGCCAAACCACCCCACCGATTGAGGATGGGACCCCACCGGAATGACCAAGTATTCCCATTCTGGATCGTTTTCGAAACCGGGCTGTGGGGCGGTAGTCGGCGCCGTGGCAAACACGTCCACGGCACTTTCATTGCCCCACGGATAGGGGGCGGCGCTTGGCCCAGCCTGAGCCACAAACCGCCATTCCAGAGCGCTAGGCAGACGCCCACCGTCCCAGATGCAGAAGGCAAAGGCGGCGTGAAATGGAACACGGTTGACCGCCAGATCATCACGTTCAGCAAACAAGTAGGTCGGATTGCCCATTGTCATGATGGGGCCGTCTTCCTTCGTTACACCCAACCAGCCTGGGCGCACGCCCACCGCGTAGTCTGGCTCCAGCCCTTCGAGCCACGCCCGCTTGAATCCGCTGTCAGGAGCCAGGGGAACGGCACCCGCGCCCTCCACGGGGTTGCCCGCCTCCATCCATGCGTCGACCGCCTCCATGTACTTGCGAAAGCGGCCCACGGTGACCTCGAACTTGTCGAGGTAAAATGCTGGCATCTCGTAGTCGTAACCGTCACGGCTGACCCTGCCCGCGGGCACCAGCAAACTGGTGCAGCAGTTGCCGCCTGCGCAGGTGCTCTCGAGGTCCTCGCATGATGGAATTTGTCCCGGATACTCCGTCGGCAAGGCACCCCCGGAGCCCTCCTGGGGCGTGCCACCACTGCTGCCGCCCGCACCGGTCTGCACGCTCGCGCCACCACTGCCCGAAACCACCGGGGCACCGCCGCTGCCCATACCGAGCGCACTACCGCCGCTGCTCAGCCCACCCTCCGATGTTCGTGCAAGCCCCCGGCAATAGCCGCTCTCACACGAGTAATCTGTGCCCAGGTGGGAGCAATCGGTACTGTGCTGACAGCCGATATCACAAATCGCAACGTTTCCTGGCTCGACGCTGGTGTTCGTGCAACGAGCCGCCGGAGAAAGCGACGAACATCCGTCCGCGTCGTCGACCAAACAAGACTGGGTGCACACCCCAGAAATACAGCTCAAACCTTCGTCGCAGCTGGACGAACAGTGCCGCAGAAAATGCGACTCACCACCGACGATGGGACCAGCCAATTGACCACCGCACGCGACCGCAAACGCGCCCCACAACACCCACATACGCCGCTTGCGCTGATTTTCATCGACATGATTGTGCTTGTTCATCGTTCCCACTTTTCCTCAGGCTCGTCTCATTCTGTCTCGTTGCCATCCGCCTTGGCTGATTCACGCCTGCGCACGCATTGCCCCACGTAAGTCACCACCTCTTCAAAATCCTCCGACCTGGTGTGCGACCTGTTGTAGGCTTCTACTTGGTTGCGCAATGCGCCTAGGCGCTCGCGCTGCAGCGCCAATAAACTCTTCACCTCTTCATAGTGGGGGTGCCCGGGCCATACGTCGAAGGTATAGGTACTCCCCCCCACGACGCCCGAGGGGTCACCACCCCGCGTCGATTCCTGCAAGCGTTGGCAAATGGTCTGCACTACTGCCTGAAGATGATCGAAGACTGAGGCTTCCCAGCCACGCGCCATACCCAAAGGGATCACAAACTCTTGAGCGGAGATCACGTCGCTGTCGCGCTGCACGCGGCCCACGGCGACCAAGCGCTCGACGATCACCTCAGTGTCGACCACCGATCGCGAGAGCTGCTCGGCCAGTTCCGCCACCGTAAATGGACCGCTGCGGAAGGTGAACACCCACGCCAGCTCATCTATCCCCTCCCCCGCGCCCAATCCCGGGAGTTGGCCCAGCTCATCGTCACTGGCAGCACGGTAGATCGACGCCTGGCCAGAGCCCGAGCAAAACACCAGACCCGTTTCGCACAGGTCTTTCAAGATGGAGGATACCTCGAGCTCCCCGTCGCGGTGGAATCGGGCGAGCACGCGCTCGCGAGTGACCAGTGGCCCTTGCTTGATGAATGTGAGAACCGCTTGCCAAAGGGTTTGCTCGCTTTCCGTTGCGCTCTCCGTCAGACGACGCACCTTGCGGATGTAGGCCCGCAGGGCCATGCCAAACATGTCAGCACTGACCTTGCGGCTGACACCCTGGGCCTCCAGCTCACGCGCCAACTCCACGAACACCTGGTTGGCAACTTGCGCGAGCGGTGCTCGCACGCCACCCGACGTCGCCAGCTGAGCGATGAGCACGGTCACTTGTCGCACCGTGGAGTTGATGAGTACGTTGACGTCCATGCCCCTGAACCTGTCCCAAGGAGAGCTGCGACGAGCATGCCGGGGTCAAAGTTTTGTCGCTAGATGACTCGAGGGTCATCCACGATCGGACCCTATGCGTATGGTGAGCGAATCAGCGCTCGGACGAGCCAAAAATGCGGCCCGTGATCCGCCGTCCTGAGACGATCTCGCATTTTTGGTCAGCGCGCGCCCATCGACGCAAATGAAAAAACGGGCGGTCCATGACCACCCGTTTTTCATTTGGAGACCACAAGTGCAGAGTTATTCAACTTTGCAGGTGAACTCGTCCACGCTCAGGTTGCCGCCCGCGCCACCGTTCCAGATCTCGAAACCAAAGAACACATCGGTGAGGTAGGCCGCGTTCATGTTGTACGGAGCTTTGCGCGCTTCATTGATGAACGCCTTGAGATCGAAGCTCCAATTGGAGATGTCTCCGCGCGCAACAAACGACACGACAGGCGCGTCGTTGTTGCCCTCTGGGCCTTGACCGCGCGGTCCCACCCACACGTCGAAGGTCTTTTGATCGATCGTGAAGTCGCCTTGATCACTCCCGATGGGTTGTTGATCGCCTGGCTTGTGCGCCCACACCATCACGAAGCCATCGATGCCGTCTTTATACTCCGTAGTGGGTGGTGAGTTGGCGAACCACACGTCATAGGTGGCGTTGAATGAGCTAGTGGAGCCGCTCCACTTGAAGCTGGTAGCGATGCTGCTAATTTCATCCACGCGCTTGGGCAAGTTGTCCGTGCTCTTGGTGGCCAGCACGCCACCAGCCGTGTTGCCGTTACCGCCGATGTAAATGGACGGGAACGACGCGGGAACGCCGCCGCCCGTCGTGCTGCCGTTGCCGTCCACGATCTTGAAGCTGTTGTTGAGGTAGTCCAGGATCAAGTTGGTGCCGGAAGGGTTACCCCAGTTGTTGTTCTGGATGATGTATTGCTCGCCACCGACAAGCACTTTGGAGCGATCAAAGTCGCCGTCCGGCGAGACCTCAGTGAAGCCCACGGTGCCCTTTTGGTCGCCAATTTCGGCCGGACCATCCGGTGCGTCGTCAGCACTATCGCCCGGCGCAAAGCCGTTCACGCAGAAGTTGTATGGTACAGGGGTTGGTTTGCCTGGCACCAAGAAGACCACGGCGGAAATGGGTTGCCCGGTGTACCCGTCACCACTGTCATCCCAGCATTTGGTGTTGAAGGAATCGTAGGGGACGAAGATCTTGCCCTGGGTTTCGGTGATGGTCGCGCACCAACGATCGTTGGCATCGGTCGCCCCGTTGGGGCCCTGGATCTGCACGCGGAAGGTGAACGCCGTGTCTTCACCTTGTTTGACGATGTTGGCTGCGATGCCTGTGCCCGTCAGCGCGATGCCAGGAGGCCCTTCTGAAGTGGAGGATTCCGGATTGTACGAGCAGTCAGCGGTCGCGGGATCCTCATTGAGATTGAAGCCAAGCAGCGCCACGGACTCAGAGTCCTCATTGGCACCCACTGTCCCTTGGGCGCAGTACGGCTGCTCTGGAGTGCGGGCCTTGAAATCCTGCGGGTCGATGGTGGTCCCGGACCCCGTGTCGTCGACACCCGTCCAGGCGCAGCCCTTCATATCGTCGTAACGCCAAAACCCTGGAGGATCGTTGACCGGGTCGGTGCCGCCGCCGCCACCGCTTGCGCCCTGAATGCCTCCACCGGCGCCCAAATTGCCGCCGCCGCCGCTCGAGCCCAAAATGCCGCCACCCGTGCCCAGGTTTCCAAGGCCGCCGCTGCCGACGTTTCCAAGGCCGCCGCTGCCGACGTTTCCAAGGCCACCGCTACCGACATTGCCCGCGCCACCGGAGCCCTCCGGAAAAGGATTATTGATTGATGCAGGCGAGCAAGCGCCTGCCCCGGCCACGACTCCCAACAGCCCAAAGCTCAAAGCAACCCATTTTCTCAAATTCATCGAGCGACCCTAATCCAATCAGAAGTTCGAAAAAGTTCATCCCTTGGGGTCAATCCGTGAGCGGTCCGTGAGAACAGCGCGGTCACGGGCCATAAGCCCCGAGCAGACAGAAATGCGAAAAACGCCCAGGCAATATGACAATTCCGAGCACATCGGAGTACGCCTCGGGCGCACTTTGGGAGAAAATGTCCGCAACTGTTCCCGTAGTACTGCAGTTTTTCTCTCAAACAGGATTTAGGGGCGCTCGGTCCAGCGGATCAGGTTGCTCCACCACGCCGAAACTCAGACGGGCTGCCGCCCGTCCAGCGCCGAAACGCGCGGTTGAAAGCACTCGGCTCAGAATAGCCCAACAAAAACGCCACCTCGAACACGGCCAATTGAGGATCGTCGAGATACAGGCGAGACAAACCGAAGCGAACCTCCTCGAGCAGTTCCACGAAGGTCGTGCCTTCCTCCTGCAGGCGGCGTTGCAGCGTGCGCTCACTCATTGCACATAGTTTGGCCACCGCGCGCTGCGTGGGCTCACCCTCTCGCAAATGCGCTGTGATGATCTCCCTTATCCTGGCGCTGAGCGAGGCAGAGTCGCGCAGTTTGGCTTGGAGCGTCTCAGCGTGACGCTCCAAGTAACTGAGCAGGCCCACATGGGGCGCAACCAGAGCTCGGTCCAGCAAAGCTCGTGGCAAGACAAGGCGCGTCTCGGGGGCGTTGAACACGAGCGGGCAGCCGAGCAACTGGCTCAACTGAGCTCCAGCCTCGGGCGCGAGCGGAGGGTGCTGAAACGTGGCCTCGAGGGCGATGGTCTCGTGCGCAGTTAAACCTGCCAACTGCCTGAGCAACGTCACCATGCCGAGCGGCGCTGCGATGGACATGGCTTGTAAACACGCCAAGCGCGGTGGTTCCACACGGTGCAGCACCACTTGTTCTGCGCGTTCCGTCAAACTGGGGCCAATGCCGTCGCCCAGCAGCCGATTGAAGCGCTCCAGACAATGCAGCGCCGTGCGCACGTCCGGTGCGTGCTGCATCACATAACCCACCACCCCGAGCGCATCCGCACCGATGCTGCTGCCGAGCCAGATGCCGAGGTCCACAGCCCGGGGATCACGCTCGATGCTCTCCCAAAGCAGTACGTGATGCTCGAAGGGCACGCGCCCGTCCGGATCGGCAAAGAGAGCATCGCTCAGACCCGCTTGCTCACGCAGCAACTTTCCGTCGAATCCAAAGGCTTCCGCAGCGCGCAGGTTGCCGAGTACCAGCGCGGCAAGGACGCCGCCCTCCTGGGCAACGGGTTGGTTGGCGTCCAAGGTCGAGTTTCTGGCGTCCGTCGTCATGGGGCAGCGGGGGGGTGCCACGTATCTTCGTCGTTGAAAGGAGCCAATACAAATGGCCACAAAATCTCGCAATTCTTTGAAGACGGTCGCCCTGTTGGGCGCACTCATACTGCCGCTCAGCTCCGGCGCTGGCTGCAACCACGCCGCCGCCCACCCGCCCTCCACCAGCAAAGACGAAGCAAAAGAAGCCCTCATGAACGACATCGCCGCCCTCAAGCAAGCCGAACAAACCTGGGTCAAGTCCCTCACCAGCGCCGACGCCAAGCTCCTCGGCACCCTCATCGATGACCCCTTCACCTTCATCGGCCCAGACGCGCAGGTGGAAGAGCGCGCCGCCTACTTGGCCGGATATGAAGGCATGGCTCAGGCCGGCATCGTCGTCGACAGCATCGATCTGCATGAACTCAAGTTTCGTGTGCTCTCCGACGTGGGCATCGTCACCGGTCGCGTCGTGGCGAAGGTCAAGATGCAAGGTACGCCCTTGGTCGAGAACGTGCGCTTTACCCGCGTCTACCGACGTACAGGCGAGGGGTGGCGCATGGTGACCGGCCAGGGCACCCGCATCGTTGATCCACAAGCGCCCAGCGCTGGTTAAAAAAAAAGGACCCATCCGTCGCAGCGGGATGAGTCCTTTCTTTTGGCACGAAGCGCGCGGATTACGGCAGTTGAACCAAGGTCACCGTATCGACATACAGGTCCACGTCCGCGGCCTGACCCTCGGCGTACAACTGCAGCTGGTTCAAGCTGCAATCAGCCGGGATCGACACGGTGCCGCTCAACTGTACCCAGCTACCAGCCGCAATGTTGCCATTGTTGGCCAGCCACGCGTACCCGGTGCTCCCACCACAATTCAGAGCGCTGGTGATGTGAACGCTCGACGTCGCCGCACCTTCGGTGCGTACCCAGAAGCTGGCGTTGTAGGTGTGACCAGCAGACACCACCGACGTCACGTCCGTGGCTGCAGTCCCACCGCCCGTGCGTCGCAGGCTCTTGGTACCTGAGTGGGCATACAGAGCGCTCTGTTCGAGCACGCCCGTGCTGCTCCAACCGTACCAACCGTTGGTGTTCGTTTCGAAGTCACCATTGGCGATCAGGTTGACCGGTGCAGGGGGCGGACCGAGCACGACCACATCGTCAATGTACAGGTTCACGGAAGCGTCTTGCCCTTCCGTGTACACCTGCAGCTGGCTCACGCTGCAGTCGGCGGGAATGGTGAGACTGCCCACCAACTGCGTCCAAGTGCCGGCGGGGATAGCGCCGTTGTTGGCCAGCCAGCTGTAGCTGGTGCTGCCGCCGCAATTGAGCGCGCTGGTGACATGCACGGAGGATGAAGGCGCGCCATCGGTCAATACCCAGAAGCTCACCGTGTAGGTCAGGCCAGGTTGCACCTGAGCCGTGAGGTCGGTGGCGGCGGTGCCTCCACCGGCGCGCAGCATGCTGTAGCTACCACTGCGCACGAACGCCGGGTTGGTGTTGATGCCGAGGGTAGTGCCATTCCAGCCATACCAGCCGTTGGTGTTGCCCGATTCAAAGTTGCCATTGGCTACCAAGTTCACCTCAGAAACGGGTGGCTCGGTACCGAAGCGGAATGAATCGACGTTGGCTACGCCGTAGCCGCCGTTGAAGAGCACATAGATCTTGTGATTGCCAGCGATGGGCGCCCAAGGCACCTCGACGGTCTCAGAGCTACCCCAACCAGCGGTCGGGGGCAGAGGCACAGTCAGGACAGGCTCACCGTCCACGGTGTCGACGAAGATGGACAAGCTGCTGTCCTGGGTGCTGCCCTTGGCATACGTGACCGAGAAGGTGTCCCAATTGTCTTGGAAGAGCACGTCCTCGTACGATAGCCAGTCGCCCGAGTCGGTGTAAGCGACCACATCACCCAACGCTAACAGCCCAGAGGCATTGTCGTACTCCTCAGCCTCGAGCGTGATGCCATATTCACCGCCGGTATGGGTGGGGGGCACATACTCAGGCACGGGGCAATCGGTGCCGCCGTTGCGCTTGCATAGGATCCACTCAAACCCGGGGCGGAAGCTGCCATCCTGACGGATCAGGTAAGCGTCCTCTTGCCACATGCTTCCTTGCAAATGGCCCCAATGGGTGATGCCCACCACAGACGGATTGTTCCAGAAGATGGTGAACAGATCGCGGATGCGGTTGGCGTGCTGTGCGTCATTGGCCAGGTTCAGGTCAACTTCGGTGATGTAAATGGGCAAACCGGTGTCAGCGAGTCTCTGAAGGTTGGCTTCAACGACCGCGTTATCCGCCTTTTCCAAGAAGTGACCTTGCAAACCGATGCCGTCGACCAGGCCGCGCTCGTTGAGCAAGTTGACCAGGGTCAGGTAGTTGGTGGTGAAGTCGCCCCAAATGAGCACGTTGTAGTCGTTGAGCAACAGTTCCGACTTGGGGAAGTAGGTGCGCGCCAGCTCAAAGGACTCGATCATCCAGTCATAACCCGTCTCGCCTGCGCCACCCAGCGCCTCGGCGTAAGCCGGGGGAGCGTGCAAGGGCTCGTTGACCACATCGATCAGCGACAAGTTCGGGTAGCGCTCAGCAACTGCGGCGTACCACTCGTGGATCTCTTCCAACTGCTCGCTGGCGGGAAGCGCTGCAAGCCAACCGGGCTGCTGCTGACCCCAAACCAGGGTGTGGAACTTGAAGATGAGACCGTGCTCTTGTGCGAAATTGTACGCCGTGTCCAGCTCGGTCCAGTTCATCACATCACGGACCGCCTCGACAGAACCCCACTTGCCGGCATTGCCGGGGGTGATTTGGTCAAAGTGCGCCGGAACGTCCGCGTAATCCGCCGCGTTCGCCACCGCAGTACCCAAGAAGGGGGCACCAATGGCCACGAGCACGCGCTCGGAGTCGCTCCCCTCATTGCCACTGGGGTCGATGGCCTTGGCCGTGTAAACGTGACGACCGTCCTGAGCCTCCGTGAGAGCAACATCCAAGGCATATGGTGCGGTCTTGTCCTCACCGAGGACCGTTTCGCCATCCAAAAACACGACCTTGCGCACGTTGATGTTATCGCTCGCCGTTGCGGAAAGAGTCAGTGTGCCGTCAGCGGTGAAGAAGTCATCATTGACGCTGAGGTCAACGCTAGGGGAGACAGCGTCACACGCTTGCTCGTTGATGTTGGTAACGAACGCCTGGAGCCCGGCGTAAGTCCCCGTCGCGACGAAACCAAACTGATAGCTCGAGCCCTTGGGGATCTTTTGGTACTGGAGCCAACTCGGCTCGGTCGCCAAGTAACCACCGCTCACAGGGGTAAACGTGGCTTGATACCCACTTTGAATGCTGGTGCCGGCCAAGTCCAAGACCACGTCAAACCCAACGCCCGTAGCGCCAGAAACGTTGGTCACCTTGACCCACGCTTGGTAGCCACCATTCCAAGTGGAGTGCGTGCCGGTCTCGACCCGGTAGCCGCAACCTTCATTGGGTGCGGGTGCTGTCGCAGCTTGTGTGCGCTGCGAGAACTCTCCCTGCTCCTCTTGTTGAACCGCACAATGGGTCAAAGAGAACAGAGCGCCCAGCATGGATACGCAACGACCGGCTGCTCGCAGCAGGACCGGTCGGTCTAAGTTGAATGGGGAGGATATTCGTTTCATCGGCTGCCTTGAGAGATTACTGTTGTTCTCACGCGTCATGCTCGGAAGAACATCGCGGGGGTGACGCGTGCGCGGCGATGCTAGTGCATCGTGGAGCATCGCGGAAGAGCGGAGCAGTGTGACATCTTCGCCATGCCTCAGTTGAGCCAGCGGAATTCCGGTGCCACCGCCGCTGCATGAATTGCTGCTTGTGATGAATCTATGACTTGTCGCGTTTCGGCTGTGCCGCCTGCGTGTCATCTGTGCTGCGCTGCGCTCCAAGCCCAGCGCCAGCACCATTCACCGCCAATGACCACGGAGAGCCACCCGCACTGGGCACTGAACCCACGCGCCCGTACGCTCACACTAAAAACTGCTGGGTCAGCGCCAGATGAGCCGCGGGTGCACGCCCAATTGTTGTCGGAAGGCGCCCCCACGCGAACAAGCGATGGTTCCAGCTCATGATTCACTCATGATGCCCCTTGCAGGTCACGCCACATTCACAGATCGTAGGGCGCAATACAACACCCACATTCTGGAGCAAATTCGTGAAACTGGCCCTGTTCCGTCCCCTCATCGCCCTCGCCCTCGTCGTTGCCACCTTCGTCACCTCAACTGCGTCAGCTGACGGGTTGGGTCACCGCAGCGTGGCGGCACTCACGCCTACGCTGCAGGCGCCTACCTTGTCTCCCATCACAGCCACTTGGGCCCCCGCGCTCCATGCCGCGCCTTCACGGCTCGTTGGCTCACAACTGCTGGCTCCCTCACTCCACCAGCCGTCGCTATTTCCTCAGGGCATGTCCGGCTCGCCCTTTCTCGCAACTCCTGACGCGGATGAACCCTCGTCTGGCTTGGGCTTCATCATCTCCGGTTGGATCTTGACTGGTCTGGGTGCCATCAATTTGGCCACGCTGCCGCTGTGCTTCACCAGTTTCTACGTGGACGCGGGGGTCAAGGGCGTCTGCCTGGGTGTCAGCGCCGCATTCATCGGTGTGGGCCTGGGCGTGGGTGTTCCGTTTTTGATCGTCGGCTACAATCAACGCAAGAAGCACCAGGCGTGGGAAAAGGACCATCCGACGCTGGGTCACCTCGCGCGCACGCGCCTCACCGCGCTCCCGGGTGGCGCCGCCGCCCTGTACACGGCAACATTCTGACAGCCTGGACTGCCCAGCGCCGTGCTCCGACAACCTGCGCGCCGAGGGTGACCGCTGCACTACCAGACCTTCTCGGTTGCGCACGATGAGGTTTGGAAGACTGCGCGTTCCAGGAGTTCAGATGTGTTGACCAAAGGGGACAGGCCCTCGGGAGCGCCGAACGCCCTAGTTGGACCCCGCCAGCAAGCTGAGTGAGCACACCTCCCAGGTGCAGCTCACCTCGATGTCCGTGATGGGTAACGTGTAGTCGTAGCGCGTTTCCTCCTCCACGCGCATGAAGAAGAGTTCTCCATCCTTGTAGCGCTCCTCAATGACCGCGCCATCCCAGCGGTACACGTGCAAGTCCATGCCTTCGGGCCTTATGTGCGCCGACCAAGAATCGCCCTGACGCACGGCGCTGGTCACATAATTCACCTGATTGTCGTAGCCGCCCAAGCGCAAGTCCAAAGGAGCATCGACCTCGGGTGAGCCGCTGGGTGACCCGCCAAACGTGGTCACGGTGAGCTGACAGAGCTCGGTGTCGTCCTCAGCTGGTTCACAGGCCTCCAAGAGAAAGGTCAAACTCCCCCCGACACCTGTGCGCAGGATGATGTCGTCGAGCGTTGCCTCGACCAACGTGTTGTCCGGCAGAGTGACTGGCGAGTAATACGTGAGCGGCCCGGACTCTCCCGGATAGGCCAGCAGCCCCTCACCCTCGAGGCGAAAGGAGTTGGGGGTCGTGGGTTCATCCAAGTTGGGCGCGCCGGCCATGCCCGGCTCTTCTTCACTGTTTGCTCCGCCGCTACTGCTCGATCCACCACTGGCCACAATGCTCGATCCACCACTGGCCGTCAGGTTCTCCTGCCCGGGATCCTCGTCGTCGTCACCAGGGCAGTACCCGGGATCGGCGCGGCACGAAACCGTTTCCTGGTGGTCTCCTTCGGGCGCTGGTTCCTCGCCCATTTCTCGAACTCGTCCGCACCCAACCACGAACTCAACGAGCGCTCCCAGACCCAACAAGATGATCCGCGAACGTCCAGTAAGAAAGCGCATGAGCGGAGTGTACCCCAGGAATCTCGCGCCGAATAGGCCTCCACCAAGCTCTAGGCCTGCAAAGCAAACCCCGCGCGAATGAACAGCGCGTCGCGCTCTTGTCGCGGCACATGCTCCACCGGGCGACCGAGCACGTCGAGCGCATTGCGTAGGCGCGCGGCATCGGTCTCAAAGAAGTGCAACAAGGTCTTGAGGTGCTCTTGAACGTCCGCAGCGTTGCGGCGCGCGCGAGGATGCGCCAACAGGAGCCGCGCCAGCACGCCCGGTAGCCGCCCGTCGTCCCCGGCAAAGAAGCTGGGAATGAGCTCCTGCACCGCGGCCGGGACTTGCCGGAACCCCACCAAGCGTGACCCCCGCAGGCGCGGCGCCGACGGAAGGCGACTTGTCTTTTCGCGGTGACCGAGCAGGCTGAGCAGTTCGGTCAAGGCCTCAAAGGCGTTCACGACGCGCGGGCGGGACCGGAAGCAGCCGTAGAACGAGAGCGGTAACTCATCGTAGCGCTCCGGCTGCGTCGTCGCGCAGAGCAGCACATGTTTGTCCCAGCTGCCCACGCCGATGGATGGGTACAAGAACTCATAAGCGCCGTCCACGTTGTACGGCGGGCGCAAGCTGCGGATCAACTCCCCTTCGAGCAGCAGAGCCTCCTGCTCCGTCGCCACGGGTTCGATCTCGAGGCGAGTGGCGACCCGCACCAGCGTGCGCATCTTGCGATGCCGCTTCTTGCGTGTGGCCAGCCGGTAGTTGCTGAGGCGTCGCCGCAAGTTCTTGGCCTTGCCGACGTAGAGCACCTCGCCGAGAGCGCCCAGATAGCGATAAATCCCAGGGCAGAGAGGCACCCCGTTCAAGAAGTCCGCACCGAATTTCTTGTCGAAGAGCTCATTCATGGCGCGCGCAGGAGACGTTCCGACCGATCTCCTAACCGAAAGCGCGCCCCTGGGTCCAGAATTCGCCGATTTTCATCTGCCGGCTGACGTGCGATTGAGCAAGAATCGTCAGGAACCTGGCGGCGCAATCCTCCACGATGGCCCTGGTCAGCAGATGAACGCCTCTTTCATGGACGCCTACGCCGAGCGCATTCAAAGAACCATCTCGTACATTCAGGACCATTTGGACGGCGACTTGTCGCTGTCCGTCTTGAGCGAGGTGGCCGGCATCTCCAAGTTTCACTTCCACCGCCTCTTCTCGGCTTACACCGGGCAGAATGTGGCCAAGGTGATCCGCGAGCTACGCCTGCGCCAAGCCGCCTATCAACTGGCGTTTCGGCCGCAGATGAAGGTCATCGAAGTGGCGCTCAAGGCTGGCTTTTCCAACCCAGAAACGTTCGCCCGCGCCTTCAAGAGCGCGTACGGACAAAACCCTTCAGAATTTCGTACCCATCCCCAACCGACGAAACCCTATGAATTTCGGTTGGTGGTGCGGCCGGAGGAACACCTCATGACGCCAGCAATAAAAACCATGGATTCAATCAAGGTCGCTGTTCTCGAACACCGCGGGCCACCCGCCAGTGTGCTTTCTACAGTGGGCCGCTTCATCGAGTGGAGGAAGCAGAGCAACGCCTCGCCCGTGGCCGAGTCACGCACGTTTGGCATCCCCTACGACGACCCTGACGCCGTCGAGCCCGACGCGTTTCGATTCGACATCTGTGGCGAGCTGAAACGCCCTCTCGAAGAAAACGACTTTGGCGTGGTCGAAAAGCTCATCCCCGGGGGCCGGGTCGCGGTGGTGCGCCACCTGGGTTCCTACGACACCATCGGCGCCACGGTGCGGGACATGTACTCCAAGTGGCTTCCGACCAGCGGCGAAGAACTGAGAGACTTCCCGCGCTACTTTGAGTACGTCGCGCGCATGCCCATCGTCAAAGAGCATGAACAGATCACGGACGTGTATTTGCCGCTGAAGTGATAGGCCGGATTCGCGCTTGCGCGGCGCGGGCGGATTGCGCAGAATGTTTGACGATGTACATCCTTCGCGCCTCGTCGCGCACGCTTGTTCTTGGTGCTTTTGCGGTCGCTACGTTCGGGATCAACAATGCAGGCTGTAGCCCCGCCTGCGGAGAGACTTGTGGAGACGACGGGCCGGCTTCCGGCGGGTCGAGCGACTCTAGCTCGGGCGGTGGCGATGGTTCGGGCGGTGGCCTTACGTCGAGCGGGGCTGGGGGCGAAGACTCCGGCTCCGATCCCGCTGCGGCCGGGGGAGCCGGGGTCCAGTCAGACGAACCGGTGATTGAGTTCCAGATTGCGTCATTGCGTTCATCTGGACCGTCGGGGCAAGCGACCTTGCAGGTGCGCAGCGTCGACACCACAGGCACAACCTGCACGGAGCGCAGTGCCGGGGCCTGTAGCCTGAGTACATGCGACAACCAAAGTGAGAGTGATCCCACAGCAGGTTTTCCCCGGGTGGGACACGTTGAGGCCACCATCGAGGAAGACGCCGTGATCTCGTCTGCGGTAGTGGACGTTGACGGTTCAGAACGCAGCAGTAGCGCTGCGTTTTCGCCGTCGCTGTTTCTCACGGGGGAAGAGCGCATTCAGCTAGACGTCAGGGGCGGCGATCTGGGCCCGTTGTCGCGCGAGGTTCAGTTGCCGCTCTACCTCATCACGACCAATCCGCTGTCAGATGACAGCGCGGAGGAGCCAGATGTCGACTACGTCGAACTCAGTCGCAGCCAGGGTCTCCTGCTGACGTGGGAGCGCGGAGTCTCCGGGTTCAGCTACCATGTGCAAGGGAGCACGTTGAGCACGGAGGATCCGGAGGGGCCACGCACCTGGCTCAATTGCGCCTTTCCTTCCACTGATGGCCAAGGCTTCATCGATCCATCACTCTTGGGCACGTTTGAACCCAACGACGAGTTCTTGACGCTGGGGGTGTTCGACGACGTGTCGGACTGGGGCGACTATCAAGCGCGGGTGCGCCTGGTGGTGAACACCGTCACTCCAGCCAAAGACCAAGCAGTGACGCTGCGATTAGTGGAGTAGGGTGAGGCTCACTGAATTGCCGCGATCGCTCCGCTCGGAATGTAGAAATTGGCTGGGTCCTTGGCGATGATGCCGGGTAGAGCTACCGCAACGAATTCCCCCTCTGGGGGACTGAGCAACGCGATGGGCACCCCCGAAGCCACCTCCATGCCCAAGGGCACGCGGCGCTGAGCATCGTACAACTCCGTCACCTCGGTCGTGCGGTGCGTCGGCTCAACCTGAACGTTGTAGGGTGCCCACATGGGCTCGTACGGTTGGGCAACAAACCTGTCAGCTTGCACTCAACCATCAAAATGCTTGTAGACCGAGCGCGCGTCCCGCACGTGCACCCAGGTTCCTTCCGTTGCCATGACAGTCACCGCGGAAGTCACCCGGAGCGCAGGAGGAAGCAATTCTGTCTCTTGGCGCATGACAACCTCACCGTCAGGTGCGGCGTGCAAGATAAAGTCACGAAGGTGTCCATCAACGCGTGAAACTTGGCGTACCGGCGGGGAAACATGCAGCTCAGGCGGGTCAAGGTCGGAGCAAGCGACTTGCTTGGACCGTATGCCGCGGAAGCCGATTGTCACACGATCTTCAGTGCGGCTCTGAACACAGATCGAACCGTGTGCGTCCACCCAGACGTGACCCGGTACAAGATCCACAGGCTGGTTCGGCTGCACGTACAGGGTGCCCTGAGTGGTGAACCTTCCCTTCACCGGCCATATGCTGGTCAGTGATAGCCGAGGGGTCGTGGTCTCGGTGATCGCAATCTCCGAGGTCAGGAGGCGATTCCCGTAGACGGTCACGCCCGCCTCAGAACTAAGCAAATGGTCCGTGGCAAGACCAGGCCGGTTGCTCCACACGCCCGCCCAGGTACACGGACCGATCACGCTCGCCGGTTCTGCCGACCAATCGAACATGACCTCCTGCAAGCGACTGATGGACTTCACATATTCATCATATCCTACAGAAAACTTAGCCACATCAGGAGGCAACCCATTCTTGCTTGTGCGTGCAGTTTCATGCGCCTTTTGCGACGCCCCGCAGCCAAGCATAAAAGCAAGACTGCCCACGTTGGCCCAACGTATGAGCGCATGCCGAGTCAACAGGCGTTGAACAACGCCAAAGATCGAAAGTTCCAGCATGCCAGATGCATAGCAAATGCGCCGTAAGACTAAAGCACCTGGCGGTCCAGTCGGCCCCCACGCACACACGCCACTCAGGAGTGTGCGCACGACGCCCCCACTCAAACACAAGGGTCGAACAAAGTGAGTCAAAGCCGAGACGAGCGACAGCGGCATTTTCATGTTGCCAAGAGCTTGTCGGCCCCGTTCGCGCGTCGTTGCGAAAAATCACCAACAACTTTTTTCAGGCCATGCGTTTGCTTCCCAGCACCACTCCGAGACGTCAGCAGACCTCCCTCTTGCAATCATCCACCATCCCACCAGTCACACCCACCAGGTTCTCGAAACCACTCGGCTCCGGATTGCTAAAAGGTTTATGAGTTGGCCCCCTTGCGACATGTGCTCGGTCACCGACTTTGCGTAGCAAAGGCGCAAAATCGAGCCCTGCGGCCCTGCGCGCATGTCGATTCCCCCTTACGCGGGCTCGCTAGCGCTGCGCGCGCTTGGGAGAATGCTCCCAGAAATCACGCTTGCTTCGTTACCTTCAACAAGCGGCGAAGACCAATGAGTACGATGTGAGCGACATGGCGCTTCTGAAGAAGCTAGCTGAGTTTGTTCCCCGAGCGGCTCAGCTGTGGGGGTTCCAGAGGCCCAACCAGCGCAGGGAGTGTCAGAAATCTTGTGTAAGTTGACGAAGGTGGGCGACAAGAAGGAAGTCACTCATGGAAACACATAACGAAACCAAGACGAGCAACAAGGACCGGCAGTCGACGAAGGCTGCGCTGATCGAGGAGCTGCTCCGGGGCTGCTCCACAGAGCAGGACTTGTTTGGCCCGACAGGGCTGTTCACCGAGCTGAAGGGCGCCGTCATGGAACGGCTGCTCGAGGCGGAAATGACCGAGCATCTGGGCCACGAGCGCCAGGCTCGCCGACGTGGCAGCAACGTCCGCAACGGGCACTCGACGAAGACCATCGAGACTGAGTCGGGTCCGGTCGAAGTGCGAGTGCCACGTGACCGAGAAGGCTCGTTCGAGCCGAAATTGGTGCCCAAAGGGCAGCGTCGCCTCGAAGGCTTCGACGAGAAAGTCGTCGCGCTCTACTCCCGAGGCATGAGCACGCGCGACATTCAGCGCCATCTGCGTGACCTCTACGGCACCGACGTCTCGCCCGAGCTCATCTCGCGTGCCACCGAAGGCGTGATGGAGGAGCTTCGTGCATGGCAATCGCGGCCACTCGATGTCGTCTATCCCATCGTCTACATTGATGCGCTGTTTGTTAGCGTCAGAGAGGACGGGCAGGTTAAGAAGCGTGCATTTTACGTCGCACTCGGCGTGCAAGCCGACGGCACGCGGGACGTCCTCGGGTTTTGGGCGGCGGCGTCCGAAGGGGCCAAATTTTGGCTCAGCGTGCTCACTGACCTGAAAAACCGCGGCGTCAGCGACGTGCTGTTCATTTGCGCTGACGGCCTTTCTGGGCTGCCCCAGGCCATCGGCGCCGCATTCCCGAACGCGGTGCATCAGACATGCGTCGTGCACCTCATTCGCACGGCCCTGCGCTTCGTCAACTGGAAGGACCGAGCTGAGGTCACCAAGGCGCTCAAGACGGTCTACACTGCACCGAACGTCGAGGCGGCGGCCGACGCCCTGGACATCGTCGAAGCGCGCTACAAGACGCAGTACCCGCGGGTCGCACGCGCCTTCCGCGACCGCTGGGAGGATTTCGTGCCGTTTCTGTCCTACCCGACGGAGATTCGACGCATGCTCTATACGACCAACGTCATCGAGTCGCTCAACGCACAGCTTAGGAAGTTTCTCGGCAATCGCGGGCCGTTTCCGAACGACGACTCGGTCTTCAAGCTGCTGTTTCTCGGCATCCGAAACGCAAAACTTCACTGGAAGCGCCCGATTCAGTGGCGTACAATTCACTCACAGTTCGATATCTATTTTGAAGGAAGACTCCCCGCCTGAGCGTCAAGTTACACAGGCAATCTGACACTCCCGTTGTCCAACGAGTTCGAACCCTTCAATGCCAACGATAAATGCAGTTCGTCTTTCACACTCCAAAAGGAATGCATCGACGTCCTCTGCCTTTATCAGCAGCAAACTTCCCTTTTCAACAGGTACGATCCCTGCTCCTCGTGCAATTTCGCGAGCTAGTCCCATGGCGCTACCCATCAGACCTCCGCTCTCTCTTAGATTCCAACAATATTCCGTAATTCGATCATATCTCACGACATGACTGCGTCGCGCGACGCTGTCGAAGGATGCGCAGATGAAGTCTGGACGCCCGCTAATCAGCAATGGCAAGGACACCCACACATCTACTTTGGGCTTCACGCAGAAGCCGAAGCATTCCGTCGACCTCATTCATAGTTTCGGGAGAAAGCGAAGACCTCATATTCTCTAATTCGAAACGTAGCGCCCGTGCTTCTGCCTCATCAAACGCGACGTCTTCGTAATATTCGTGCATCCGCAAAACTTGAATCGCTTCCTGCTTCGTAGCCACTGTGATCAGCTCAACATGAGCCGCAACGCCAAGGGCAGCAGACAACGTTGGAGCACCATCGTCTCCTAGGATTGCGAGATCCAGACTCATCGCGGCACCCCCGGAAATGCTGTCACGAGATCCCCGCGAGCGTTTGTGATTATCGTCATCATCGAAGTTTGTCCCCCAGTTCCACGGTCGATGCCAACGCTGCGCCCGACATTGAAGGTACGTGCATAATTCCCATTGCCCTGACGTACCATCGGCATCTGCGTACCTGAACGAATTAGTTGACCTATGTCTTCACCCGCATTGAACTTGGACTTCCCGGCAAACTCGGCAATTTCACTATGCGTGTGTCGTGCAATTGTATGGCCCATCCCTTTTTCGGTTAGGTTGATTCCAGGATTAAGCAGGTTTCCTCCGCCCCTACTCGCACCCTTCGCCCACCCAGCAAAAGCGTTACCTATCTTAGCGCCTGCGTCGGACAATCCACCAACAGCCGCAGCGACAATCTTCGTGTCGCGCATGGCGCGCACACCGCTCGTCGCGACTCTCCCGCCGAAAATCCCCACCACCCCAAGCGCCGCCTGCCCGTAGTTCCCTTGGTAAATGTCGATGCCTACTAGGGTCGCAGCCGCCACAGTGCCTATCGGCCCGGGGATCCAGGAGGCTGCTTCAAGGCCACTGCGCATAGCGCCCATTGATGGTCCACCCCCCGTCCCTTGCGGAGAGTGGCTCTGCGCAGCTTGCACGCTCATGGCCTGACCGCCGGC
>Ga0315910_10000443_pt1 | contig 41379 bp, 35 predicted proteins | sample EdamamesoilMG_FD_204470 | JGI IMG/M metagenome (GOLD analysis project Ga0315910, IMG submission 204470) | Garden soil microbial communities collected in Santa Monica, California, United States - Edamame soil | ecosystem: Environmental > Terrestrial > Soil > Garden | place: USA: California...
ACGCCCGGATGACTGAAACCGCGTTTGTCATTGCTTAATCACAAAGTGGATGCGCCAATCATAGGCTAGTAATCGTTCCACGCCAAGGCTTCCTGCTCGACCACCGGTTCCGGTTCGGCCGATTCCGCCCGCCGCAGGCCGCCGTTCAAGCAGAGGCTAATGCCTACCAATCCGGTAAAGACAAACACTTCCTGATAAAAGCTCCCGAAAATGAAGATGAAGTAAACGATTCGGACCAAAAAATATGCCAGCAGAAACCGGTTGATCGTCCGCAACTCGTCAAGCCCATGCCGGTAGTTTGCCCAGAGCACCCGCCCGCCTGCGATGAGAAACCACACGAATGCCACCACCCCCAGCCCGCCCAGCGGAATCACCAGGGATAACGGCCCGTTGTGATAATCACCCGCCAAGGCCGCTGCTTCCCAGCGGGAACCCACACCCCGGACCAACGATTCAAAGCCAAGGCTCAAGGCGTTGGCGTCGATCAGATAGCCCTTGCCCATGAACCAGTAACGCGGCACTTCCGGCAGCAGACTACGCCACATATCCACCCGCCAATCCACGGAACTTTGTGCTTCCTGCCGGACCATGGGATGCACGTCCAGCGGCAGAAAACTGATCGCGCGTTGGACTGGCAGCGGCAGGTCAGAAACAAAAGCGGCTAACAAGCCCACCACCAAGACGGCCACTGCGGCTACGACAAACAGCATCTTTGTCCGGTGAAGGCCTTCCATGAAAAAAAGCACCATCAAGGTGAAGACGCTCAATAAGAGCAGGGACCGGAAACCCGAACAGGCGCCAAATCCGAAGGCGACGGCTACAATCAAACCCCGCCAGGGACGTTTGAAGTCCAGCAGACCCTTGACGCCATAGACGCAGAGCATGCCGGTCAGAACGGCCACCATGGCCAGCCCAAAGCCACCGATCCGGATGTTGTCCTGCAAGTTGATGTCTTCCGAGGCTGCGGCCAGCGACGAAGCGTTGCCTGCCGGGAAGATGTATAACAGCCCATACGCCTTTGGCCCGATGAAGTAAACCAAGTCACTTACCGCCTCGGTGATTCCAGACATGAAAAACAAGCCGGCAAACAAACTGGCGCGCTGCAAAGGGATCCGCTGGCTTACAAGTCCGAAAAATCCGATGACCGCAAAGGCGATGTAGAAATACCCTTTACCCCCGAACTTCGTGCTGCCAAACGCCCGGGCGCCCATGCCCCCGGTGCTGATCATCGTGCCTGCCACAATGACCAACAGAAAGATCAACGGGATCACGACCGGCATCGGACAAAGGAATTTGTTGGCTGGACTGGTCGCGCGATTCAGCACGCCAAAGGCGAATGTCACCACCCCCAGCGCCATCCACAACGACATCATGCCGGGGAACACGAACGGCACAATGGCGGCGTTCCAGGTGAGGACCAGCAGCGTGTGATGCCATTTCAGCACCAAAGGCACGCTCAAGACCGCCGCCAACAGGACGAACACCGCCAGACTTCCCTGATCCACCGGATCCGCCAGCAAGTAGCCGACAAGGATCGCCAATGGCAGACAGATGCCCCAAATAATATGGGCTCTGGATGCGACGAAGGTGTTTGCCATTTAGACTCATATTCCAAAATAAACCCACCCGTTTCGCAATCTCTTTCTGATTGGGTCCTCTGCCGATGGCGCATCGGCTATTTGCCCGTAAAGAGGACTTCCGGATGCGAGTCCGCAGGTTCGCGGCTTGTCCGGCCTGGCCGGTTCAATTACAGTGACCCTGTGAAAAGAGGTGCGGGTTCAATCTTCATCCCAGTCCTGGTTCTTGGCTTTGCGCTAATGGCCAGCGCCGCGACAGACCCATTCCTGCAACTGAGCCCTCCTGTCGTCACCAACGGGCAGGTGCAATTCACGCTCACGGGTGAGAGCGGAGTGCGGTATGTGGTCGAATCCTCGACCAATGCGCAAAGCTGGTTGCCCATGTGGACCAATTCAGATTCCAGCATCACACGGTCAATCACGCTTCCTGCCTCTAACGCGCCGACATTCTATCGCGCTTGGCGCTATCGGCTGCCTTTGTTTCCTGGAGCCATCACCGCGAAGCAGAATATCAACCTGCTAGGCAGCAATGTTTATCTTGATAGCTTCGATTCAGCCGATCCGGCCAAGAGCACCCTTGGCGAGTACGATCCGACCAAAGCGCAAGCCAACGGCGATGTCGCTGGCGAACTTGGGCTCATCAATGCGGCTGCCTACATTCACGGCAAACTTAGGATTGGCCAGAACGGAAGTTATGACTTGGGAACCAACGGGCTGGTTGGCCCAATCGGTTGGTCCGGCCCGGGTATCTTCTCGCCCGATTGGATTCAAAGCGATTTCAGATTCACCATGCCATCGGTGTCGCCGCCTTACACGGGCGGGTTTGGCGTTCCCGCTGGATCGGGAACCAACTACACGATCCTTATGACAGCCAACTATTTTGTGAGTGGAAACTTCAAACCAACCGGATCACCGAAGGCGATTCTTGTCGTTGGGAACGCGAAGTTATACGTGACTGGTGATTTCATTGTTCCATCCACTTGGGAAATCAAAATTGCACCTGGAGCTTCGCTCCAAATCTATGTGGGCACAGAAAGCGGCCCGGCGGTCACAGGCGAGTTTTCCAGCGTAAACACCACGACTGCCTCTGACGCTGGCGCGTTTGGATATTACGGCCTCCACTCAAACACTTACGTAGTGTGGGCTGGCAACAACACGTTCAAAGGAACGGTATACGCCCCACAGGCAGCGGTTGCCTTTGGCGGCGGCGGGAGCACCGTTTTCGATTTCCACGGGGCCGTTGTCGCCGAAACGGTCAGCATTTACGGCCACTTCAATTTCCACTACGACGAAAACCTGAAAAGGAAGCCGCCGCAGCGTTAACAAACGACCGGCAGTTTATTTCTTCTCTTCCTTCTTTCCCTCGAACTGCAACGACGCAGAGTTGATGCAGTAACGCAGGCCTGTCGGTTTCGGCCCATCTTCAAACACATGTCCCAGATGTCCGCCGCACTTCGAGCACATCACCTCCGTCCGCACCATACCGTGCGTGGTGTCGTGCGCTTCAGTGATGTCGTTGGTCGTCGCCGGCTGGTAGAAACTTGGCCAACCGCAGCCGGAATCGAACTTCGTGTCCGACACAAACAACACCTCCCCGCAGCCGGCGCAGCGGTAAGTGCCCTCGTCCTTGGTGTTCCAGAACTCGCCGGTGTATGGGCGTTCCGTGCCCTTCTCCCGCAGCACCCGGTATTGTTCGGCCGTCAATTGCTGCCGCCAGTCGGCATCAGTCATTTTCGCAGGATCTCTCATGGCGATGGATTTGTTCGGGGAAGCAGTTTCACCAACCGGCGACGAACCACAACCGGCCAGCAAAGCGCCGGCGGCGATACCGCAGAGAAGCATGACCAGTCTCATATTCGTATGATGTCATGTCGGGGCCGGATGTTCAAACCTTACAGCCGATCTCAAAACCGGAGATACATCCCCTTCAGATACTCTGCCTCGTGGAAAGTGGCCTGATGATCCGGCGCGTGGTGGGTGGTCTGCAACTCACTGAAACGCCTGCCAGTATTCCGTGCCGCCGTCCGCACTGCGCCGAAAAACTCTTCGGCACTCACGTGCGCCGAGCAGGAACATGCGACCAGGATTCCTCCCGTCGTTAGATGTTTGATGCCCGATTCGGCCAGTTTGGAATAAGCACGGATCGCCCCGGCCCGTTCCGTCTCCCGTTTCGCCAGCGACGGCGGATCGAGCACGATCAAATCAAACTTTCGATTGATATTCCCGGCCAGCCACTCGAACGCATCGGCTTGAACGGATTCATGTCGGCAGGGCTGCGCCTCGGGCGCCGGCCAGTTGAGTTGAAAATTCCGTCGCGCGGATTCCAGCGCGTGCTTGCTGAGATCGAGGTCAGTCACCGACTTCGCGCCACCGCGCGCGGCATAAACCGAAAATCCACCGGAGAAGCTGAACGCGTTGAGCACTGTCCGCCCATGTGCCAAAGATTCCACCAGCCGGCGGTTCTCCCGTTGGTCGAGAAAGAAACCAGTCTTCTGTCCGCGCCACACATCCGCCTCAAATCGCAAACCGGATTCACAGAATACCACCGGAGCGCCGGCATCCGACCCAGCCCGCTTTGAAAACACCACTTCACCATCACACCAGTTGCGCGAACCCACTGGGTGCGATTCTCCCTCTCCCAGCGGGAGAGGGCCGGGGTGAGGGAGAGCTGTTCGACTGCCTATCATGGCTTGAATATTCCGACTCATCCGCAGCACCACGCGCCCCGGCTCCATTCGTCCCACGATCAACCGGGTGATTTCTTCCAACCGCGCCAACCACGCCGTCGTGTAGATCTTCAGCACCAGCGTAGCATCGTACCGATCCAAAACGAGTCCGGGCCAGCCGTCGCTCTCGCCGTTGATGACGCGATAGCCCGTTGTTTGTTCGTCAAACAATCCCTCACGCCTGGCCAAGGCCGCGGCCAATCGTTCTCGCCAGAACGCTGCATTAATCGTCAGGGGTTTACCCGTATGCAGCACGCGTAACCGGATCGGTGATTTAGGATCAAAGAATCCAACCGCCAAAAACTTATCCGCACGATCAAACACCACGCCTACTTCACCGGTCATGCCTTCGCGATTCTGTTCCCGCACGCTGTCGGCAAACACCCATGGATGGCCGGCGCGGATCTTTTTCTCCGCCGCCGCCGTGACGCGGAGTCGCAATCGCGTCGCCGCCTTCGTCGAGGTGGTTTGACGTTGAGTGTTCGGGGTGGACATGTTCGCGCGCTCATTAAACAATTCCCGGCGACGGTGAACAAGAATCCTCACATTGTCGTGCTCGGCGCGGGTTTCGGCGGGCTGACTTTCTGTCAAAGCCTCAAGCACGACGCGCGCATCACATTGGTGGACCGTACCAACCACCATTTGTTCCAGCCGCTGCTCTATCAGGTCGCCGCCAGCGGACTCTCTGCGCCGGAGATCGCGCAACCCATCCGCGCCATTCTGTCGAATCGGCCAAATGTCACCGTGCTGCTGGATCAAGTCACAGACATCAATCTCAGTGAACGCCGCGTGACTCTCGGGAAAAGTTCGCTTACCTACGATTACCTTGTAATCGGACTCGGTGGGGTGACAAGTTACTTCGGTCATCCCGAGTGGGAGGAGTTCGCGCCGGGCTTGAAGACGCTGGATGATGCGCTGCGCATCCGCAGTCGAACCCTGCTGGCGTTCGAGCGCGCTGAGAATACTACCGATCCTGCCGAACGCGGGCAGTTGATGACCATCGTCATCGTGGGTGGCGGGCCGACTGGCGTGGAACTGGCCGGCGCATTCGCCGAACTCGCCCGCACGGTGTTGAAGCGCGACTTCCGGCGCATTGACCCGGCGCAGGCGCGGATCATTTTGCTGGAAGGCGCGCCGGTCATTCTTTCGCATCTGCCACCCGATCTTTCCGCCAGCGCTTCGCGTCAGCTTAAACGCCTTGGAGTGCAGGTGCGCGTCTCCACTCGCGTGAAGGAAATCCGCCGTAGCGAAGTCGAGCTTGGTGGCGGGGAAGTCATTCGCGCCGATAACATTCTCTGGGCGGCCGGCGTTTCGGCTTCCGCGCTCACGAAGAAGCTCGGCGTAGAACTGGATCGTGCCGGGCGTGTGAAGGTAAATCCTGACCTGAGTCTGCCCGGGCATCCGGAAGTTTTCGCCATCGGCGACATGGCGTTTGTCCCGCAAGCTGACGGGAAGCCTGTGCCTGGCGTGTCGCCCGCGGCCATGCAAATGGGCAAATTCGTTGCGCGCCTGGTGGATGATGAATTATCCGCGGGCCGGGTGTTGATCGAGCGACCGCAGTTTCAATATTGGGACAAGGGCACAATGGCGACGATTGGTCGCTCTGCCGCCGTAGCGCAGATCGGCAAGGTGAAGCTCTCTGGTTTCTTTGCTTGGCTGGCGTGGCTGTTCATCCACCTGCTTTTTCTCGTCGGCTTCCGCAACAAGCTCGCGGTGCTCCTTCAGTGGACTTACTCCTATTTCACCTACAGACGAGGTGCACGCATCATCACCTCGGCAGAGAAACAGGAAAATTGAACAAGCTCAACGCCACGGATCGAATGGTTCGTTCGATTTCGGATCTGGGTCGGCAAGGTCGCCGGCTTTGCGCCGGATACGATAATCAATTCCGAGGCTGATGCCATTGCGATGCGGCAGCGTATAGAGAAATAGAAACAACAGTGCGCCGGAGATGACCCACGTCCACGGTGAGTCCGGGTTGTTGATCCGGAAGTAGATCATCACCACGAGCGGAAAAAGAAACAACGCGCGATCTAGTAGGATCAGATACGCCCAGAGGTCGCCTTCGTTCGCAAGATACTTCAGACCGCAGCGATTGCACCGGTCGTACATTTTCACCCAGCCTGAGAATACCTTTCCCTCGCCGCATTGCGGGCAGCGCTTGCGGACACCGCGTTTAACGAGCGTTTTCCAGTCGGGGATGGGATTCGGCTTTTCCATGTCAGGCTATTTTCTGTTTGAACCGCGCCACGCACAAGCCGAACAAGACCGCGCCCATGATCGCAAGCATCGTGAGATGAAACCAGAAATCAGAGACGTTCGCGCCGCGCAGGATGACCGCGCGTTCCAGTTCGATGTAATACGTCGCGGGGATCACTGTGCTGATGAGATAAAAGATCTTCGGCATCGTCTCGCGGGGGAAGATGAAGCCGGAGAAAAACACGCTGGGCAGGATGAAAATCATCGTCATTTGCAGCGCCTGCATCTGGTTCTGAGCGCGCGTGGAGATCAGCAGCCCGAGGCTCAGCAGGCAGAACACGTAGAGCAACGAGCCGAGCATCAACACGCCGACGCTCCCCGCAATCGGCACGTGAAACACCCAGCGCATCACGGTGAACAGGAACGCTGCCATCATGATGCCGATGATGAGATACGGCACCAGCTTGCCGAGCATCAGTCCCCAGCGCGACAGCGGGCTGACGAGCAATTGCTCCAGCGTGCCGCGCTCGCGCTCGCGCACCAGCGACATCGCAGTGGCAAAAGTTGTCGCGATCTGCAGCACGATGCCGATGACGCCGGGCAGAAAGAAATTCGGACTGCGCATCTCCGGGTTGTACAGCACCTGCGGGCGCACTTCGACGGGCAACTCACGCAAGCCGAAGCGCGTCGCCATCGCTCTCAGGCCATTGAGGAATCCCACATTCAGCGAGGTGTTCAGCGCGGACGAAGCGATGGTGGAGTTCGAGCCGTCAATCAACACCTGGAGTTGGGCGCTGCGGCCCGCGTGCAAGTCGCGCGTGAAGCCCGGCGGAATCTGGATGCCGACGTAAGCCTTGCCGCGCCGGATGAGTTCCGCGAGCTCCGTCACACTCTGGGCATCGCCGACGACCTTGAACGTGCCGGTGTTCTCAAATTGTTTCACCAGTTGCCGGCTTTCCTCCGTGCGATCCTCGTCGAACACGATGGTCCGCATGTTCTTCACGTCCGTGTCCAGCGCGTAGCCGAACGCGATCATTTCCACCAGCGGCGGGAACATCATGAAGAACAGCGTGAACGGATCGCGCAGCACCACGAGGAATTCCTTGTAGAGAATCGCGCTGAAACCACGGAAGGGCGTCTTCAATTCGTACCTCCATTGGTCCGGTTGTTCGTCAGCGCCACGAACACATCCTCCAGCGACGGCGCGATGGGTCGGATGTCCACCGTCGAGATCTTCACCTTCGCCAGTTCATCGCGGATGACCTGTTCGCTCATGCCTTCCTCCACCAACAGGTGCATGGATTGCCCGAACACCGTCGCCGTGCGCACGCCCGGCAGCCGCCGCAACGCCTGCAAGCCCGTCGTCACATGCTCGCACGTCACGTCCACGCGGCGCGTGCCCGGCGGATTCACCACCGGCAGATGCTTAAGTTCATCCGGGTCGCCGCACACGACGAGTTTGGACAGATGAATGTAGCCAACGTGCGAGCATCGCTCCGCTTCGTCCATGTAATGCGTCGTGACGAACAGCGTGATGCCGTTGCTCGAAAACTCGAACAGCAAATCCCACAACTCGCGCCGCGCCACCGGATCAATGCCCGCCGTCGGTTCATCGAGGAACAAAACCGTCGGTTTATGCACCAGCGCACAGGCCATGGCGAGGCGTTGCCGCCAGCCGCCGGAGAGCAAACCCGCGCGCCGTTCCAGATACGGTTCGAGATGCGTGAGCGCGACGAGTTCCTCGCGCCGTTTCGTCAGCGCCGCGCCGCGCAGTCCATAGAGCCGGCTGTAAAACGTCAGGTTCTCGTGCACCGTCAGCTCGTCGTAGAGCGAGAACTTCTGCGACATGTAGCCGATGAGATGCTTGATCTCCTCCGTCTGCCGCGCCACGTCGAAACCCGCGATGCGTCCCACACCGTCGCTTGGTTCGAGCAACCCGCACAACATGCGGATGACCGTGGACTTACCTGAGCCGTTCGGCCCGAGGAAACCGAAGATCGAACCCTTGCCGACAGAAAACGAAACGTGATCCACCGCCGTGAAATGGCCGAAGCGCTTGGTCAACGCTTCGCATTGGATCATGGTTTCAGGGGGCATGGTTAAAAGACGATTGGCTTTTGAACTACCAGGGCCGCCTCAACCAATTCGGACATTGATTGACGGAACACACACATAAATTTGCCCGCTTGCTCGCCCGATGGATACCACCCAATGCCGAGGAGTTTTTCCAAATGTCGCATAGGAGACAACCCGGGCGGGTTACCGACACACTTGAAGTCGGCCAACCGCAACAATTCATCTCTTAGCTCCATAATCTGCGGGAGAGTTAACCGATCTCCAGCGTGGCATCCGCTATACACGACCTTTTGACAGAGAATTGGAAAGCTAGACGCTTCACGTGCAAGCTCCCCTCGGAGCAACCCAATCAACGTGATGTTACCAAGACGATAATGAAGCAACTCCCTTCGTTCATGAATGCAGGCAAAGTCGCTCCAGTCGGGATGATCAACGTGTATCTCTTCATTGCCCTTTACAACCACAGGATAGCCGTCCTCGCCGACTTTTACTGAAACTGTGGCCGGCAATGGATTTCGCAAGCGGCCTTTTTCAAGGCAGTCGCAATAAACACATGCATCGAGTCCCATGGACTTTTCCTATTTCGGCACATTCGGGAAAGACACATCCGCCGCCATGCCAGCGCGGAGCTGGCCTTCGGAATTATCCAGCTTCACCTTCACGCCGAAGACCTGTTTCACACGTTCACCCACGGTCTGCACGTTGCGGGGCGTGAACTCGGCGCTGCGCTGAATCTGCTCCACCGCGCCGACGAAATCCTTTCCCGGAAACGCATCCACGCGCACCTTCACCGTGTCGCCGAGCGCGATGTGGCCCAGCCACGGCTCGGGCACGAACACGCGCACCCAGATGTGATTCGTGAACAGCAGCGTCGCGACGGTCTGATTCGGCGCGAGCACGTCACCCAGTTTCACGCTCAGGACTTCAAGCACGCAATTCGTCGGCGCGAAGATTTGCATCTCGCGCACCTGGGTCTCCAACTCTGCCAGCTGGGCGCGGACAAGCGCGATGCGTTCGGGCCGTGTGCCGGCGAGCAATAGGTCGTAGCGCGCCTTGGCGGCGGCCACGTTCTGGGCGAGAGCCTGAGCATTCGCCACGGCGCGATCGTATTCTGACTTCGAGATAGTCTTATCCTGTATCAGTTCCGCCGCGCGCTGCCGTTCAAGATTGGCGAGATTCTGCTGGGCAGATTGCGCCTCCCACTCGGCCTTGGCGGCGGCGATCTCTTCCTTGCGGGGGCCGGCCACCGCTTCGTCCAGTTGCGCGGCGAGTTGATCGCGCCGGGCGCGAAGTTCAGCGGCATCGAGTTGAACGATGACCTGTCCGTCCGTGAGCGGCTGGCCATCCTGCGCGAAGAGTTTTTCCACGCGTCCGCCGTAGCGCGATGCCACGCGCGATTCATCCGTCTCAATCGTGCCGGAAACTGAGCCGGCATTCTGGGCGGGCTGGCAGCCGGCAAACGCGAGCAGGAGAAAAGCGGCGGTGGCGAGGAACGGGTTCGTTTTCACGCGCGCTCAGGGTAGCAGTCCAGCCGGCGGGGTTCAACCGGGGTTCGACTGCGCGTGCGCAATGCCTGACCGAAATCGGAGGTGCAAATCAGCGCTGCTCGACTTTGAAGCCCTTCTTCTTCAGCAAATCAACGACGCTTTCCTTCCCGATCAAATGGGCGGCGCCCACCACCACGAGCACGTCCTTGTCAGTGCGCAGGTATTTTTCGATCGAACCGATCCAGGCACGATTGCGATCGGTCACAAACTTCTTCTGGAGTTCTGGGAAATCCCGAAAATTGTCAGTGACCAGTTCGTCCATGGCCTTTTCGTCGCCTGTGGTCCAGGCCTTCGCCAGGTCATCAAATTGTGTTTTCCAGATCTTCATGTCCCGCAACGCCTGGGCGAGGACTTCTTCCGATTCCTTAGCTGTCAAACCGGTCAACAGGCTCATCTGGAATTCCGGGGTTTCAAACGTGTCGAGCTTCTTCCCGTCGGCCAGGGCGCGCTTATGGAAGTGCCGGTCCACGCCGTTCTCGGCGTCGAATCCCTGCTTCTGTAATTCAAGCACGACCAGGGTCATGGCGACCATCCAGGGTTTGAACTGTTGGAGCGCCTCGATCCCAACCATAGAGTGTGTCAGATTGGAGGCGAGCAAGGAATAGGTGGCTGGAGAGAGGTGCTTTTTCAGGGTGTCACCTTCGGGAAAAGTGGCTTGGGCCATGACTTTCATCGCGAACTCCGGTGACTCCGTCGCTTTGATGTCCATTTCGAAGATCACCGTGCCTGAACGCTTGTACGCGGCTTCGATCTCGTCAGCCAGTGGATACATGCTCGGCTTCATCATATGCATCGAACCGAGCAGAAACACCGTGTTGCTGCTGCCGCGCACCGCCCACAGGCAATGCTTCGATGCTTTCCCGGCGATGGATTTCTTCAGAACGGTATTGGTCGCCTCGGGACTGGCTTGAATACAAATGACGCCGGTAGCGAGGACAAACGCGACGAGGAATCGCAGGAAGTGTTTCATGCGTGAGAGCGTATTTGAATCCGTGGCAATGGCGAGAGAGGATTTCAAGCCCGGCCAGTTTCCTGGCGGGCAGTGCATTTCTCACAGCGGATCAACGCCACGCCACCGGCGAGCTTCGCCAGGCGTTCCTGACGACCAATCAACGCGCGCGGAAAACCTGATCAGCCGGGATACCACCATGAAGAACACGGTTTGACGCGGATGTCTTGTGAATCGGGCAGAAGAGCCAAGTTGTCGAAGGTGGCGAGCCGCGGTTTGGGTCTTGAAAGTCCCACTGGTTGTAGCTGGGCGTATCAGCAAGTCGCACTCGATAGGAAATGTCCTTGAGATCGAAATCGATCCACGACGTGGGCAGTCCGCCCGGACGAGACGCCGGACATATCAAGATCATAGGCGCCAGATATCCCCTCAATTCGGCAAGATTGTGCGGCAACATTCCGTCGTGCGCAGCCGCCCATCTCTCGGTGGCCATGGTGATCTCAAGCATCTGGTTGCTGCACCGATAGATTTCTAGCTGGAGCTCAGTATAAGAATTCGATTCGAGGGCGGGAGACTCTGTAGCGGGTAAGTTAGACGGCGGTGTAGACGTCTGCTCCGGGACAGCGGCGGCGAGGGACTCAGAACTTGGATTGGTGTTCAGCACGTTGGTCGCGGACGAGAAGCCTTCGGTTGGTCGAGGGTTTGATTTAGCTGCCTCCCCAACCACCGACGGCAAGTTTGCTTCAGCTGCTTCCGGCGCTCGCTCGCCGGGCGCTGCGGTGTGTGTGATTGTTCCCTGGCGTATCCCTCCAATTTGGCGGCAAACAAGTCTCGCTCATGGATCGCCTGCTGTGCCCGTTGTCGCTCTGCGAACCAAGCAACCATGAGGCAGGCCGACAGCCCGCCAACGAGCATGGCGGCCCAAGTATTTCCTTTCACGAGCGAATCATCAGTGTCGATGAGCCGGCAAACAAGAATTTACACTGCGCTTATCAAGTAAAAGCCCGGCCAGTTTCCTGGCCGGGCAGTGCATTGCTCAGTTCCTCCGAGTAGTGGCTTAGTAGTCCATGCCGCCCATTCCGGGAGCGCCGTGACCCGCGGGGGCCGGCTTTTCCTTCTCCGGAATCTCGGTGATCAGGCATTCGGTCGTCAGCAACAGGCCGGAGATCGAGGCCGCGTTCTGCAGCGCGCTGCGGGTGACCTTCTTCGGATCAACCACACCGGCTTTCACGAGGTCTTCGTACTCGCCCGTGGCGACGTTGTAACCTTCGTTGCCCTTGGCCTTCTTGACCTTGTCCACGATGACCGAACCTTCTTCGCCGGCGTTCGCCGCGAGCGCGCGGAGCGGAGACTCCACGGCGCGCTTGATGATGCCGACGCCGATCTGTTCGTCTTCGTTGGCGCCCTTGGTGGCTTCGATGGCCGCGATGCAGCGGATCAACGCCACACCACCGCCAGGCACGATGCCTTCTTCCACGGCCGCACGCGTCGCATGCAACGCGTCTTCCACGCGGGCTTTCTTTTCCTTCATCTCGGACTCGGTCGCGGCGCCGACGTTGATGACGGCCACGCCCCCGGCGAGCTTCGCCAGGCGTTCCTGCAACTTCTCGCGATCGTAATCGCTCGTGGTCTCTTCGATCTGGCGGCGGATCTGGTTCACGCGGCCCTGGATCTCGGAGCTCTTGCCGTTGCCTTCGACAATCGTGGTGTTTTCCTTGTCCACGACGACGCTCTTGGCACGGCCGAGGTCGCTCAGTTCGATGGTCTCGAGCTTGATGCCGAGGTCTTCGCTGATGAACTTGCCGCCGGTGAGGACCGCGATGTCTTCCATCATGGCCTTGCGCCGATCACCAAAGCCCGGCGCCTTGACGGCGCAGACGTTGATCGTGCCGCGGAGCTTGTTCACGACGAGGGTCGCGAGCGCTTCGCCTTCGACTTCTTCGGCGATGATCAACAGCGGCTTGCCGGTGCGCGCGGCCTTCTCCAGCAACGGGAGCAGGTCCTTGAGCGAGCTGATCTTCTTTTCGAAAATCAGGATGTAGGCGTCGTCCAGCTTCGCTTCCATGCTTTCGGCGTTGGTCACGAAGTACGGCGAGAGATAGCCCTTGTCGAACTGCATACCTTCAACCACGTCGAGCGTCGTCTCGATGGACTTCGCTTCTTCCACGGTGATCGTACCGTCCTTGCCGACCTTGTCCATCGCGTCGGCGATGATCTCGCCGATGGTGGTGTCCCAGTTGGCGGAAACGGTCGCGACCTGCTTGATCTCTTCCTTGTCCTTGACCTTCTTGGCGATCTTGTCGAGCTGGCCAACGGCGGATTCCACGGCCTTGTTGATGCCGCGTTGGATGCCGATCGGGTTCGCACCGGCGGTGACGAACTTCAAGCCTTCGCGATAAATCGCTTCAGCGAGAACCGTCGCCGTGGTCGTGCCGTCACCCGCGTTGTCGCTGGTCTTGCTGGCGACTTCGCGAACCATCTGCGCGCCCATGTTTTCGTACGGGTCTTCCAGTTCGATTTCCTTCGCGACCGTGACACCGTCCTTGGTCACCGTCGGGGAACCGAATTTTTTGTCGAGCACGACGTTGCGGCCTTTCGGTCCGAGCGTGGCGACGACTGCCTTGGAGAGCTTGGAAACACCACGCAGGATGGCCTGACGCGCTGCTTCATCGAACAATAATTGTTTGGCTGCCATAATTTTGAGTCTTTGGTTATTGGTTACGAATTGCTGGTTAGTTCAGGATCGCGACGAGGTCATCGGAACCAAAAATCTTGTATTCCTTGCCGTCGAGTTTGATTTCCGTGCCGCCGTACTTGCTGACGAGCACGCGGTCGCCGACCTTGACCTGGAAGTCGAGCTTCTTGCCGTCGTCGTTGACCTTGCCGGTGCCGAGCACGCGGACGATGCCCTCCTGGGGCTTTTCCTTGGCGGTATCGGGGATGATGATGCCGCCCTTTTTGGTTTCCTTCTCTTCGACCGGTTCAACGAGGATGCGGTCGCCGAGGGGTTTGATGTTCAGTGCCATATTTGGTTTCTGTTTGGTTTGTTTGTTTGACTTAATCAACTCCCGCCGCCCGAGCGGACGGGAAAATTCTTTAACGCCGCCCGTCTCGCGTCGCGTACGCCAATTCAGGCAACCTGAAAGGTTGCAAGAATTCAGCCCAGGGTTGAGCGAAGCGATACCCTGGGTAACGATTCAAAATGATTTCTGCGCCCTGAAAGGGCGCGAGGCAGACGCGCGCAAGACTCTGCAACCCCTTCAGGGTTGTGACGAAAATGGCCATTAACCCAGGGTGGCGGCCGGCGGCCTTACCCTGGGCTGAGTTCTTGCAAGCCTTCAGCTTGCTCATAATGGTTTGCGCCAGATTCATTCGCGAACAGAGTCCTCAAACCATTTCTTCATGTTGGCTTTGGACTTCGCCCCGATTGTTTGCCCAACACATTTTCCTTTCGTAAAGGCGAAAAAAGCAGGGACTGAGCTAACTCGAAAAGATGCGGCCAGAGATGCCTCTGCCGCCGCATCAATCTTTACCACTTTGAATGTGCCGTTCGCTTCGGTTTCCATTTCTTGAAGCACCGGCGTCATCATTCGACACGGATTGCAGGTATCAGTGTAGAAATCCACCAACACCGGTTCTTTTGAATTTAGAACCTCGGCTTCGAATTCCGTAATTGTGATTTGCTTCATCGGAACTCGTGGTTACTTCTTCTCGTCCACGACTTCGGCGTCAATGATCGGACCTTCGTCCTTCTTCTCGCCGCCCTTGTCTTCGGGCTTCGCTTCACCGCCGCTCGTGCCGGACTGCGTCTTGGCCTGTTGCGCTTGCGCGGCGGCGGCCTTGTAAAGTTCCGCACTTGCCGCCTGCCATACTTCGTTCAGCTTCTCACTCGCGGATTTGATCGCGGCAGCATCGCTGCCCTTGAGCGCTTCTTTCACGGCGTTCACGGCGTCTTCGATCTTCTTCTTGTCGCCTTCCGAGATCTTGTCGGCGTTGTCCTTGAGCATTTTCTCGGAGCGATACACCGCGTTGTCGGCCTCGTTGCGCGTCTCGACTTCTTCCTTCTTCGCCTTGTCCTCGTCGGCGTGCGCTTCGGCGTCCTTGCGCATCTTCTCGACTTCTTCCTTCGAGAGCCCGCTGCTGGCCGTGATGGTGATCTTCTGTTCCTTGCCAGTGCCAAGGTCTTTCGCCCCGACGTGCAGGATGCCGTTCGCGTCGATGTCGAACGTCACTTCGATCTGCGGCACGCCGCGCGGCGCGGGCGGGATGTCCGCGAGCTGGAACTTGCCGATGGTCTTGTTGTCCTTGGAGAACTGGCGTTCGCCCTGGAGCACATGGATCTCCACGCCCGGCTGATTGTCGCTCGCAGTCGAAAAGATTTCGGATTTGCGCGACGGGATGGTGGTGTTGCGCTCGATGAGCCGCGTGAACACGCCGCCCAATGTCTCGATGCCGAGGGACAACGGCGTCACGTCGAGCAGGAGCACGTCCTTCACTTCGCCCTTGAGCACGCCGCCCTGGATGCCGGCGCCGATGGCGACGACTTCGTCCGGGTTCACGCCCTGATGCGGCGGTTTGTTGACGAGGGTTTTCGCAGTCTCCACCACGCGCGGCATGCGCGTCATGCCACCGACGAGCACAAGTTCGTCGATCTTCGCGGCGTCAATGCCCGCGTCGCTAAGGCACGCCTTGACCGGCTTGATGGTGCGCTCAAACAAGCTGTCCGTGAGCTGCTCCATCTTGGCGCGCGTGAGATTTTTCTGGATGTGCTTCGGATTGCGGTCTGCGTCCATGGTGATGAACGGCAGGTTGATGTCGTAACTCACGGAACTGGACAAGGCGATCTTGGCTTTTTCGGCCTCCTCTTTGATGCGTTGGAGCGCATCGGGTTGCTTGCGCAAATCCTGCCCCGTGTCCTTCTTGAAGTCGTCGAGGATCCAATCCATCAGCGTGTTGTCCCAATCGTCACCGCCGAGATGCGTATCGCCATTCGTGGCTTTGACTTCAAACACGCCATCGCCGATTTCCAAAACTGAAATATCGAACGTGCCGCCGCCCAAGTCGTAAACGGCGATCTTCTCGTCCTTCTTCTTGTCGAGACCGTAAGCGAGCGAAGCCGCCGTCGGCTCGTTGATGATGCGCAGCACTTCGAGGCCCGCGATGCGCCCGGCGTCCTTCGTGGCCTGACGTTGCGAGTCGTTGAAGTAAGCGGGCACAGTGATGACCGCCTGCGTGATCTTCTCGCCGAGACGCGTTTCCGCGTCGGCCTTGAGCTTGGCGAGAATCATCGCGGAAATTTCCGGCGGCGAAAATTGCTTGGTCTTGCCCTCGACTTCGACTTCGACCGCACAATCGCCGTTGGAGGCCTTCACGACCTTGTAAGGCATGCGCTTAATTTCTTCGCCGACTTCGTCGAACTTGCGGCCCATGAAACGTTTGATGGAGTAAATCGTATTGCGGGAATTGGTAACGGCCTGGCGCTTCGCTGCGTCGCCGACGATGCGTTCGCCGCTCTTGGTGAACGCGACGACGCTGGGCGTGGTGCGTTTGCCCTCGGAGTTTTCCAGAACGAGCGGCTCGCCGCCTTCCATCACGGACATGCAGGAGTTGGTCGTCCCCAAATCAATACCTAGAACTTTTGCCATAAAATCTAATTGGTTTAGCTGCCGCAACACGTGCGGCGAGACGTTCAATGCCACAATCATGCCAGCGGGATGAAATGGGCTTAAATCGCACGAATCGCTAATGAAAGTGATGAAATCAAACCAAGTCAGGGCTACGCTGAGTTGTGCCACGGGTGACGCAGTGGCACACAGGATTTCCGGCTGGCACGGAGGCCGTGGCGCAACCAATGGAGCTAAACAGAATCGGCGTTGAAGGCTGAGCCATCAACGCCGGTGGGAGATTGAATCGATTCGAACGGTTCAGAGCTTCAGCCGGGAGCGGATCTTCGCAAGCAGCTTGGCGCCGACCCCTTTGACGCGCACGAGTTCGTCCAACGTGAGGAACGGGCGTTCCTTGACGATGCCCTTCGCGACTTTCTCGGGCATGCCTTTGATTTCGGCGAGTTCGCCAACACTGGCCTTGTTCACCGAGACAAGGTTCTTGTCCTGAGCCGCGCGCTTGATTGTCGGTTGTGCTGGCGTCACCGCCGCTTTGATTGCGGCTGGCGCTTCGGCCTTCGCGGGTTCTGATTGGGTGAACAGTTGATTGAAATTCACGTAGTCCCGCGTGACGTAACCCGCGGCTGTCCATTCGCGCAGCATCAACACAAGATTCCACTGACCAGCACCAGGCGCGACGAACGGGAGATCAAACGCGCGATTGTGATACTCACATTGCCCGGCGAGCGGATCGAAAGCCACGCCAGCGAGCGGCCGGCCGTTGAATGCCCCGCCGTTGTAGCGGGTCGGCAACGCCCAAAGCTCCAGTGCTAGCGTGCCGCTAAGATTTTCGGTGCCGCGCGGGTTTTCGATGCGTTCTGCCGAAAGCACAACACGATCACCGGAAATCGAATAGCCCACATTGCCACCCAGCCGGGGCAGGCAAAACGCTTCGCGCCGCGGATAAACGATGGCGTCGTGGACTTCGCTGAATTGACCGTTGTGCCCTGCCACCAACACGAGCAGCAGCGGGTGGTTTTTCTGGCCGGCGGGCAGAGACGCAGGAACGTTCACCTCGAAGCTTTCCTTGTCGTCCGCGATCTCGCCGATGGGCGGTAGTGTTACTTGAGCGATGAGATGACCAGGCGTCTGGTTCTGGTTGAGGGTTTCCGGGCAGCCCCAGAGTTGCAGCGCCCACGAGCAGGAATGTGCGGCGGCATCGGTGACCGTGAACATGACGTTGAGCCGGACAGTGTCCGCGTCGAAAAGGTAACCGTGACTGTGACCGAAGCGAGCGAGCGAGCCGCCCGTGTTCCGGGAAGAAATCGTTTCAATAACCGTTTGATTCATAAGGGAGCAGGATTTCATCCCAAGGTACGGGGTGAGTCAACGGTGTAGCCGGCTTTTGCCATGCGATCTTTTCATGCAAGGTCGCAGGGTGCGGGAAATCGACCGCAGCTTGGGCTTGGAGTTTGCCGGCGGGTCTGTTATCCGAGACGGAATGACTAAGCGGGACGCGAATTGCGTCAAAGTCGTATGACGGAAGCCGGTCCAGGCCGTTCACGAGTGCGCGTGGACGGCAAATTCTTTCGCCGCGGCGCCGGGAAATTTCATCCCCAGGGCGTCGTGTATGGACCATTTGCGCCCAATGCCGCCGGGGAACCGCTTCCCAGTCCGGAACAAACCGCACGTGATCTGGCCCTGATCCGTGAACTCGGCGCGAATCTCATCCGCATTTATCACGTCCCGCCCCGCTGGCTGCTCGACCTTGCCTTGCAGCATGACCTGCTGGTGATGGTGGACATTCCGTGGGACAAGCATCTGTGCTTCCTGGATGATCCGGCGCGCCGGAACTCGGCCCGCGAATTTGTGCGCCGCGCCGTCAGCACCTGCGCGCAGCACCCGGCGGTCTTTGCGTTCAGTATCGCCAATGAAATCCCGCCGGACATCGTGCGTTGGAGTGGAGCGGCTCGCGTGGCGGATTTTCTCGATGAACTGGTCCTGGAAGCGAAACGCGTTGACCCTGATTGCCTTTGCACCTTTGCCAATTACCCACCGACTGAGTTTCTTCGACCTCAGGCCGTGGACTTTGTTTGCTTCAACGTCTATCTGCACCACCAACAGCCGTTCAAAAACTATCTGGCCCGGTTGCAGATGATGGCGGATGCCAAGCCGCTGGTGCTCGGTGAATTCGGAATGGATTCCATCCGCGAGGGTGAGCGTGCCAAGAGCGAAACCCTGAGTTGGCAGATCGAGTATGCGTTTCGCGGCGGACTGGCGGGCGTGGTGTTGTTCAGTTTCACGGATGAGTGGTACAAGGACGGCCGCAACGTTGAGGGCTGGGAAATGGGACTCACCACTCACGATCGCCGACCGAAGGAATCATTCCTAGCGGTCCAAAAAGCTTTTCAGGCGGTACCCAGGTTTCCGTTGCCACGCACGCCCAAGGTTTCAGTTGTGGTGGCAAGCTACAATGGCGACCGCACGTTGAACGCCTGTCTCGAATCACTGGAACGGCTGAATTATCCAGACTTCGAGGTCATCCTAGTGGACGATGGTTCCAGCGACACAACGCCACAAATCGCCAAGAATTTCCCGCGCGTGCGGTTCATCCGACACGAACGCAATCGCGGGCTCTCAGTCGCCCGTAACACCGGCATCACTGCGGCGACGGGAGAGATCGTGGCATTCACCGACTCCGACTGCCGGGCCGACGAGGATTGGCTGTATTACCTCGTCGGGGATTTGCTGAGCGGCGAATTTGCCGGCATGGGTGGACACAATCTGCTGCCGCCCGATGATTCCGCAGTAGCGGCTGCGGTAATGGTTTCGCCCGGCGGTCCGGCGCACGTGATGCTCGACGACCGGCAGGCCGAACACATTCCCGGTTGCAACATGGCGTTCTTCAAGGCTGCGCTGCTCGAAGTGGGCGGATTCGATCCTATCTTCATGAAAGCCGGCGACGACGTGGACATCTGCTGGCGGTTGCAACAGGCTGGGATGAAAATCGGGTTCAGTCCGGCGGCGTTCGTGTGGCACTACCGGCGTTCGAATGTTGCCGCGTACCTCAAACAACAGCGTGGCTATGGCGAAGCCGAGGCACTGCTCGTGCGGAAGCATCCGGAGTATTTCAACAGCTTCGGCGACAATGTCTGGCGTGGGCGGATTTACACGTCGGCGAAATTCGGCGTCATGCTCCATGCGCCGATCATCTATCGCGGCGTGTTCGGCAGCGCGATGTTCCAGACGCTTTACTCTGGGCAGCCATCGGTCTCGCTCATGCTCTTCACCACGCTCGAATACCACTTGCTTGTGGCGCTGCCGGTCTGGATTTTTGCGGTGACGTTTCACTATCTGTTGCCGCTGGCGATTGCGTGTTCGCTGCTGCCGATGATCGTCAGCGCCGTGGCGGGGGCCCAGGCGGATCTGGTGAAAAGCAAACGGCGTTGGTGGTCACGGCCGCTGGTCGCATTGTTGTTCATGTTGCAACCCGTTTTCCGCGGGGGCGCCCGCCACGCGGGCCGCCTGCTCCTCCGCGCTCCGGCCACGCCCGCCCGTCCGACATTCGACTCGGCGAGTCTGGAGCATGCGGAGGTTTCGTTGAATCAAGTCGAGTACTGGTGCGAACGGCGCGTCGAACGGGTGGCTTTCGTCAACGCCATCCTTGAAGCACTGACCTGCCAAAGCTGGCCGCATCGCTCTGACATCGGCTGGAGCGAGTTCGACGTCGAGCTTTACGGCAATCGTTGGAGCCACGTCCAGCTGACAACGGTGACCGAGGACCATCCCAACAACCGCCAACTCCTCCGCTGTCGCCTGCGCGCGAACTGGTCGCTGCAGGCGCGCGTGGCTTTCTGGTCGCTGGCTGCACTGGACCTGCTTGCGTTTGGCTTCCTTCATGATTGGTCAAACTGGTTCGGGCTAATCTTGCTCACGCTCCCGTTGTTCGCGTATTTCCTACATCAACAGAAGCGGAATCAACAAAGTCTCGTAGTGGTGTTTCTCGATCAACTGGCCGAGCAATGGAAGTTGATCAAGATTTCCGCTGATTTCCGCGAAAGACCCCAAGCGCAGAAATCCGCCACGATGGCCCAGCCGCCGGTGAATTCACCCTTTGCTGTCCGCGTGGATTCGCCCTCTGAAGTCGCGAAGTCCTGACCGTTGCAAGATTGCCTGTCCGCCAAGGCTCGCTTAGCTTGGTGGGAGTGTCGCAGAAGAAATCAGAATCCCAACCGCTCCGCGTGGGCCTCATCTCGCTCGGGTGCGCCAAAAACCTCGTGGACGCCGAGATCATGCTCGGCTCGCTCCTGAAGGACGGCGTGCAGATCACCAATGACGCGGCGCAAGCTGACGCCGTGATCGTGAACACGTGCTCCTTCATCGACTCTGCACAGGAGGAAAGCGTGGATACGATCCTCGAATCCGCTGAAGTCCGTGACGCGCGGAATCGCGGTCAGGCGCTGGTGGTTTCCGGTTGCTTGAGCCAGCGCTTCCGCGATGAACTGCCCAAGCTCTTTCCCGAGGTGGACGCATTCATGGGCATTGACCAGGTGGCGAACGTGGGATCGATCGTGAAGTCAGCACTGGCAAGACGCGCAGAAAAAGTTCAGAGCTCGAAGTCCAAGGCTCAAAGCCCGAAGTCCAAAGTCATTGCCAAGCTGGTCGAGTTGGAAAAAGGCCGAGCCATCACGGATCACGAGAAGGAAGAATCGCTGCGTGGTTCGGAAAAGTTTGGGAGAACCAAGACGGTTGTTGGCAGCCGATCGTCGACCGCCAATCAGCAACCACCAATTCTCGACGTCAGTGCGCGGCCGATATACATACCGGATTACGAGACACCGCGTTTTCGGCTCACGCCTCGGCACTTTGCCTATGTGAAGATTGCCGAGGGCTGCAATCATCCGTGCAGCTTCTGCATCATCCCGCGCATGCGCGGTTCGCATCGCAGTCGCGCGCAAGGCGACATCGTTGCGGAAGCGAAGGCGCTGCTCGCGGACGGCGTGAAAGAGCTGAATCTCATTTCACAGGATTCAACCTACTACGGACTTGATCTGCGGCCGAATCATTCGCGGGCGATTTCGTCGCCGGAGAGATTCACCGCCGCCACGCGTTCGCTGACGGCTGACGCCACGACGATTTGCACGTTGCTGCGAGAGTTGAATGCATTGCCAGGCGATTTCTGGATCCGGCTGCTCTACACGCATCCCGCGCATTGGACAGATGAACTTATACAGACCATCGCCGAATGTCCGAAGGTCGCGCGTTATGTGGACATCCCGCTCCAGCACATCCACGAGAACATGCTTGAACGCATGCGCCGCGAAACCTCGAAGCAATACATCGTGGATCTGCTCGCCCGCATCCGCGCCGGCGTGTCGGGCATCGCGTTGCGCACGACGTTCATCGTGGGTTTTCCCGGCGAGACACAGGCTTGCTTCGACGGTTTGCTGGACTTCATCAACGAGACGAAATTCGAACGTCTCGGTGTGTTCACTTATTCGAAAGAAGACGGCACACGTGCCGGTGCGATGGCGGGTCAACTGACTGACAAGGTGAAGCAGCGTCGCCGGGAACTCGCGATGGCCGCACAGCACAAGGTGGCGGTGAATGTTGCCGAATCATTTGTGGGCCGGACCATCAAGGTGCTGGTGGAAGGCGAAGCCAATGCAAAGCAACTACAGCAGGCAAACGTGAATTCCTGGGAACACGGTTTCATTCGCGAGACGGATAAGCACACGTCGCAACTCAAAGGCCGCTACCTCGTCGCGCGTGGCGAGGCGGATGCGCCGGACATCGATGGGCGCGTGTATGTGCGCGGTAAACTGCCTGTCGGTGGCTTTGCCAAAGTGAAGATCATCGGTCACACTGACTACGATCTGATCGCCGAGCCCGCATGAACCTGCCCAATAAACTGACCGTCTCGCGCTTCGTGCTTACGGGGGCGTTTCTGTGGGCGATGTTCTCGCGCTCACCGGTGAACGATACACTCGCGCTCGTGTTTTTCGTTGCCGCCGCAATCACGGATTATCTCGACGGCGAAATCGCCCGGCGGCACAAACTCATCACCAGCTTTGGCACATTGATGGACCCGCTGGCAGACAAGGTGATGACGTGTTCAGCATTCATCGCGTTGATCGAACGGCACATGCTCACGCCGCCGCCGGAGGTTTTCAAGATCGGGGCGGTGAGTTTTTCCGCCAAGGTGCACGCGTGGATGGTGGTGATCATCGTGACCCGAGAGCTGGCGATCACCGGATTGCGGCTGCTGGCCGCGTCGAAGAACGTCGTGCTGGCAGCGGAGCGTTACGGCAAGCACAAGACCATTTCGCAGATGGTGGCGATCATCGCGCTGCTGGTGATGGATGCCTCGGTGGAATGGTGGCCGTGGCTGCGGGATTTCTTCAAACCATGGGTGTCGAATTTCGCGATGTTCACGCTCTGGCTGACGGTGATACTGACCTTTACATCCGGCGTGTTGTACTTGTGGCGAAATCGCGAGATCTATCTGAAGGAGATGTGACCGCACCAAAGGTGTTCGCGCCACGCTACTGTTTGCGCGGAGTCGGTGAGGGTAGTGGCAGCGTGTCGCCGCGGTTTGTCGGCGCAGGCTTGTAAACAGCCGGTGGCACTTTGGCGAGCGGATCACGCGCCTGGAAATGTTTGAACACCCAGACCCCGAAAACCACCAGCCCGGCCAACAGGACCACGGCCAGCAAAGCGGCGCCCTTACGCCAGTCCACCTTTGAAAGTTGCAGCATCAGGAAGTCCAGCACCCCGCGCGGCGGACCGGAAAGGGCCGGCGGTTCGCTGAATTTTTCGGTGCGGTTGAGTTCGCCATCCAGGTCGGCCATCAACTTGGGCACATCGAGTTTGAGCAACGTGGCGTAGGTGCGGATGAAGCCGCGGATGTAAACGGGCGCGACGAAGACATTGTAGTTACCCTCCTCCAGCGCGCGGATATGGTCGCCGCGGATCTTCGTCGTTTCCGCCACTTGACTGACGGTGAGATTCTTTGCCTCACGCGCGGCGCGGAGTTGTTCAGCCACAGATGCCATGGCCACCCATTAAGCGTGGGCGCGGCGGGTTTGGCAATCTTGGAAAGCGCCGGCTAGTTCAGCTTGTGGCCGATCAACACGGCATCGATTTTCTTCCGCAATTCGGCATTGATGACTTCCACCGGGCGATGCGCGTCGATGATGTGGAAGCCGTAGGTCGCTTGCAGCCGGCGAAACTGTTCCGCCATCAACGCCTGATACTTGAGGAAGCTGGCGAAGATGTCGCGCTCCAGGCCGAGGTCCATGCCGCTTTCCCAGTAATCAAGCTTGGCGTACTTGGAGAAGGTGCGCTGCACGAGATCATCGGGGCGCACGTTGAGATAGAACACGGCGTCGGGGACCAGCGCCAAGCCGTAGAGATTTTTCACCCACTTGGCGTCCATCCCGCGCACAAAGTCCCGCGCCATCAAAGTGTAAATGTAGCGATCCGACAGCACCATCTGGCCGGCGCGCAAGGCGGGCAGGATGATGTTCTCCAACTGATCCGCAAAATCCGTGGCGTAGAACAGACTGAGCGTGGTGCGGCTGAGAATGTTCCCTTCCTGCGCCCGGTCGAGTTCTTCACTGACCAGGGTAGAACGTTTCAAACCCACCTGCACCGTGGAATGGCCGGCGCTCTCGAGCCAGTCCACGAGCAATTGGATCTGCGTCGAACGGCCCGAACCGTCCGCGCCTTCGACCACGATGAGCTTGCCGGCGAGCTTCGCGACTTCCACACCCGGGATGCCCTGGCCGTAGAAACGGCGCTTTGAGCGGTGTGGCACGATCACGCGCGCGGTCCGCGCGCCCAGTTTGACCGGACGATTCTTCATACGCATGGCAAATCAGGTTCAGTTCGCCGCCGCAAACGTGGCGAGATCGATCTTCTCCGCCGCGAGCGCGCGCACGATGTTCTGCTGTTCCTCGATGGGTTGATTGGCGTCGATCATGATGAATTTGAACTCGTCACTCATGGCGAGATATTGCTCGAGGATGCGGCCCTGGAAAATCTTGAAACTCTCGTACGGATCGGGCGAGAGCCGCAGGTCCATGCCGGCTTCGAAGTATTTCAGCTCGGGCCGTCCGTCCAAAATGCGGTTCAACGACACTTCGAGGTCCGCCTTGAAAAACAACGTGAGATCCGGCAGCGCGGCAAAGCTGTAGATGTCCCGCACCCATTGCGGCGCGCAGCCGCGCACGATGTCGCGGGCATAGGCGGTGAACACGTACCGGTCACACAATACGAGATAACCCGCGCGCAGCAACGGCACGAGCTGGCGCTCGTAGCGGTCGGCGAAGTCCGTGGCATGGATCAGGCAGAACGTCGTGGGGGTGAGCAGTTCCTGTTTCTTGCCTTTGCTGGTGGCGCTTTTGACCAGCTCGGAGGAATTCCATTCGGAGAAGAACACCTTCAGCTTCTGTGCTTCCAGCCAGCGTTTGAGCAGGTAGATTTGCGTGGACTTGCCCGAGCCATCGAGTCCTTCGACGGCGATCAATCGTCCGGGAAAACCTTGTTGCGCGAACGTCTTCATTTCCGCGCAGATGCAAACACAATGACGGCGGCGGGAAAAGCCACAAATTATGGCGATCGCCAGCCTAGGTGCGGTTGGTCGTGATCCGTGGCGTGGGAACGGTCGGCGGCGGCGGTGGCGATTTCGGCCTGCCTTCCAGAACCGGCGGCAGGATCTCGACGTTCTTCACCACTTCACGCCACTCCTGGCGTTCCTTGGGTGACATCTTTTCCCAGGTCTGCACGTTGTGCAAAAAGAGCGCGCGCTCCACCGGGGTCATGCCGGCAAATTTTTCATACGCGCGCACACAGGCTTTGCGTTGCGTCGGTGACAACAGGCTGAAGGTGGCAAGCGTTTTCTCCATCTGCTGCTTTTCCAGGTCCGACATCACCCGCAGATGCTTTTGTTTTTCCGCGGTCGTCATGTTGAAGACATTCTCGAACACCTCGAACGCCTGTTTGCGCTCCGCCGGGCTCATGGCATCGAGCCGGGCAAGTGTGCGATGCAATGCATCGCGCTGCTCCGGCGGCACCGAGGCCACGAGCTTCTGTTGCAAACGATCGCTGGCCTGCCCGATTTTCAACAACAACCCAAGTGCCTCCTCGTTCTGGATGAATTGCTGGCGCAACTCCTCGGGCAACGCATCCCAGCGCGCCAGCCGGCTGTCAATGAGCGGGCGCAGATCGGGGCGGATTCCAGCGAGCCGGTCGGCGCGATGGGTGGCCGGCAGCTGCATGAGTTGGGGGATGTACCAACGCAATTCGGTGGTAAGCAGACGCAACTCGCGTTCGTCTGCGTCCATGAGCTTGTATTCGTTGATCTTTTCTTTGAGGCGGGCGCGGGTCTGCTCCGTGCGATTCGACAGCGCCGTGCGCAGCGCCTCCGGGTCCATGCCCAGCAATTCCCGAAAGGCATCCACCGGCGACTTGGCAACCGGTGCCGGTGGCGGAACGGATGGCGGGTTGGTCGGGCCTTGAGCCATCGCTGGGAACGAGACCAGCACCAGCAGAAATGCCGGCAGCATCACGGAAAGATGACAACGAAAGCGAGTCATTGCATCAAGCTCAGCAGTTCAGTGTCCGGTTGCACCCGCGGGCCGAGTTCAGCGATGGAATCAAAATCCTGCAACACCTCTACCGGTAACACGTCCTTGGCCCCGCTGACGGCGATCAACCCGTCGGCGACATGCTTTTGCTGGATGGTCAACTGGCGTTGGTAAACAAACAGGCCTGCCGCCACCAGCACCGCTGCAAACGCGAGGCGCGGCAGCAGAACACGCTGCCACCAATGTGGCGTCCGCGCGTGCTGACGCTCTGCCGCCGCGGCCTCACGTTCAATCTCCTCCATGACGCGGCTCGTAAAATTGGTCGGCACGGGCGCATCCGGCAGCCGCTCGACGAGGGCGTTGAGCGTGGCTTCTTCGGCCCATTGGTCGGCGGCTTCGGGATGCTTTTCCAGCCAGGCGCGCAGTTCGACCTGCTCAGCGGCGGACAACTTGCGCCGCCAGCTGAGTTCGCGCATCCGGGTTTCGGTGGGGTCTTGGTTCATGTCACACCTCTTGAGTTAAAACCGGTTAAGTCACAAAGTTGCTGGGTCATTTTTCCTCCCGCCAGACGCCGGTTTGCAGATACGGCTTGAGTTTTTGTTTGATGGTTTCGCGCCCGCGATGGATGAGCGATTTGACTGCCGAAACCGAGCATTCGAGGATTTTCGCCATCTCCTCGTAGCTCAATTCGTCCTGCCGGCAAAGCAACAGGGCCATGCGCTGGTTTTCGGGCAGACTCAGGATGGCTTCCTCGACCTTCTGCTCCAGCTCTCCCCGCAAGAGCTGGTCAGGCGGTGCGGTCACGCGACGGTCTTCCACCTGATGCATGGGCTGATCGTCAGAATCCTCGTAAGTCTGGTCCAGCGAATCCGCCGGGTGGCGTGAGCGCCGGCGGATTTCGTTGAGACAAAGATTGCGGGCGATGGTGAACAACCAGGTGGAGAACTTGGCCGAAGGTTCGTAGCGCGACGCGGATTTGTAAGCCTGCACGAACGCGTTCTGGGCGAGGTCCTCAGCTTCGGTGGCGTCGCCGAGCGTGCGCCAGCAGAGATTGATGATGGGTTGCTTGTATTTCTCGACCAGACTGGCAAAAGCCGCCGTATCGCCCCGTTTGACGCGGAGCATCAGGGCGGCATCGGGATCCAGCTCGGCAGGCATGTCGCTTGAAGTTAAGTGAACACCGGCACCGGCTCAAGGTTGCGGGGTGGTGGACGGCCCGGCGGTGAGGATTTCTGGGGCGATCTGCAAGACTACATTTGTCGCAGCTTCGCGCACGATTTCATCTCCATGATTGAGTGCTTCTACAATCAATGGGAGATAAGTGTTGGTGTCTCCTTCTTTGACCATCGATCCGAAATCCCAAACAATACGTCCCCGCCAAGTTTGATTCGTGTCGTCGAGCGCGGCCTTCAACGCGAGCAGGGCTGGTCCTCGGATGTTGGCGAGCGCGTCGATTGCGTTATTTGCGGTCTGTTCCGTGGTGGAGTTGCGCATCACTGCCTCAAGTTCAGGGATAGCGCCTGCAGCATTGGTTCCCAGAATCCAAAATGCCCAAGCTGCAGATTGGGCACGCCTTCTCGGACCGACGAGCCACTCCTTGACGACGTGGGTGTTCTTAATTCCATCGGAAAGATCGTCGTAAAGCCATTCGCGCCACCCCGGCTCGTGCCGTATCCAACCAACCAGATAAGGCACAGCGTTAGTGCCTATCGCCAGGATGGCTGCTTTGGCCTCGGCTTCCTTCGGGCTGCCCTGGTCCGACTCTCTATAGCGCTTGAGCCAGTCCGAAAGTCGCCTACCTTGGTAGCCCGGCTCATTACGCGGCCACATTGCAAAGCACACCGCCGCCACCGCAATCAAACCTAGGATGACCAGCACCTTTCTGCGCTTTCGCATGGCGGCATTGTGTCACCACATCATTGGTTGAACGAGCAAATTGGCAGCACAGCAGATTCGGGCGTGGGCACTTGCACTAATCAGGCTTTGTCACCAACCTATGCGCCGCGCGATGCAGGAATTGCTGAAGAAAATCGAAACGCACGCGGCGGAACGGCTAGGCCTTCCGCCGGGTCGACGCGCTTCGGAGGAAATGCCGCGCTTCAAAACCTTCCTCAAGGTCGAGACGCATCGTCTCAAGCTCGCCCACAATTCCGGCTACGACGGGCGCGATGTTTGCGCGGCCCGTGCCCGTTTGATCGATGTGTTGCTGCAATCGCTGTGGAACGCCGCCAAAGGCACGCTCAGCGAACAGGCGCAAAAGGAATTTCCGTCGCTCGCACTCGTGGCTCTCGGTGGTTACGGCCGCGCGGAACTCAATCCGCACAGCGACGTGGATTTCATGTTCCTGCATCACGGCCAGGTGGCGTCGAGCGGCAAGGCGATGCCACATCTCGCGCGGCTGGTGGACGGCGTGTTGTATCCGCTCTGGGATCTACGGCTCAAGGTCGGTCACTCCGTGCGTGGGCTGGATGATTGTGTAAAGGAAGCAAATCGTGACATGCAATCGAAGACCTCGATGATCGAAGCGCGATTGATCATCGGTGACGAAAAGTTGTTCGAGAAATTTCAGCGCCTATTGCTAACCAAGTGCATCTACAAGCACGAGGAGGAATATATCGCTGCGCGACTGACGGACCAGGCGGAGCGCCGGGCCAAGTTCGGCAACTCCGCCTGCATGCAGGAGCCTAATCTCAAGAACGGCTGTGGAGGGTTGCGTGATTATCAGAATCTGCTGTGGATGGCGTTCGTGAAATACCAGACGCGTTCGCTGGCGGATCTGCAGAAGCATGAGCTGGTGATGGGCGCCGAGCGGCGGCAACTGGAAGACGCGTACGAGTTCCTGTTGCGCACGCGCACAGAGCTGCATTATCACGTCAATCGGCCGGTGGACGCGCTGACGAAAAGCATCCAGCCGCAGATCGCCACCGGCATGGGGTTTGGCGATCGCTCGCCGAGCAAGCGCATCGAGAAATTCATGCGGCAGGTGTACACGCACATGCGGAACATCTATCTCATCACGCGCACGCTGGAACAACGCATGGCGTTGTTGCCGCCGGTGCAGAAGAGATTTTCGCTACGCGCCCTCCTGCCCAAGGGCCGTCCGCCGCAGGTCGAGCCGGTGGACGGTTTCAAGTTCATCAACGGTGAGATCCATGCGGCATCGAATCGCGTTTTCCGGGATAGTCCGCGCCGTTTGATGCGGGTTTTCCTGCACGCACAACAACGCGGACTGAAGTTACATCCTGATCTCGCCCAGCTCATCCGCAACCAGCTTGCGCTGGTGGATCGCGATTTCTTGAACAACGAACACGTCAGCGAGACGTTTCTGGAGATCCTCAACCAGCGCGGCAATGTCGGCTCGACGCTGCGCGCGATGCATGAGGTGGATCTGCTCGGCAAATACATTCCCGAGTTCGGCAAGCTGACGTGTCGCGTGCAGCATGAGTTTTATCACCAATACACCGCCGACGAACACACCTTGGTCTGCCTGGAACAACTTGACCGCGTGTGGGCCGCAGAGTCACCGATGTATAAAAGCTATACGCCGCTGCTGCAATCGGCCGAGCGACCTTATCTGCTCTACCTCGCACTGTTGTTGCACGATACCGGCAAGCCCGAAGGCCACGGCCATCACGAGGAGTATGGAGCAAAACTTGCGATGCGAGTGGCGCGGCGGTTGGGCTTGGAGGAATCCGCGCGCGATACTTTGCGGGTCATCATCGAGCAGCATCTGTTGCTCCCGAGTGTTTCGCAGCGGCGCGATATCGACGACCCGCGCGTCATCGAGCAGGTCGCCCGCAAGGTGCGGACACCGGAGATCCTTTCCCTGCTCACGTTGCACACCTTTGTGGACACGCAGGCGACGAGTGACAAGTTGTGGAATGGATTCAAAGATTCCCTGCTCTGGCAGCTATATCAGCGCGCGATGCCATTGTTGAGCGGCGATACGGAATTCATCCGGGCAGAAAATGAGCAACGCGAACGGCGACTGACCGAAGTCGGCAAGGCGGTCTCGGAGAAGATGGAGCCGGCGGAAGTGCGCGCGCATTTTGATGCATTGCCCGCGCGGTATTTCCAGATCCACTCCGTTCCTGAAATCGTGGACGACGTGGAGTTGATCCATGAATTCATGCGCCAGCAAGTGCTGGCCGAGCAACCGCTCGCGCCGGTGGTGCGCTGGCAGAACGATCCGGATCGCGGCGGCAGTTTTTCCAAGACTTGCACCTGGGATCGCGCAGGGCTGTTTTGCAAACTCGCCGGATCGCTCAGTGCGGCGGGACTGAACATTCTAAGCGCGCAAATCTTCACCCGTAAAGACGGCATCGCGCTCGACACATTTTTCGTCACGGATGCGCGCTCTGGTGCGCTCGCCGAACCGGAACAACGCGAACGTTACGCCGCTTTGGTCGGGCGCATCCTGACTGGAGAGGAGATCGATCTGCATGCACTGATCGCCCGACAGCAATCGAATCGTCCGCTCTATCAGGCATACGCCGGCGAAAATCTGCCCACTCAGATTGTTTTCGACAACGACGCCTCGGAAACGCGTACGCTGTTGGAGATCGAAACCGAGGACCGCATCGGCCTGCTCTACACGCTCGCCCAAACACTCGCTGAACTGGGCGTTGATATTGTCACCGCGCGGATCTGCACCGAAAAGGGGGCGGCGATCGACACGTTCTATGTGCATGAGGTAGATGGCGGCAAACTCACCTCGCCTGAACGCCAACGCGTCATCGAACGCCAGTTGCGGCATGCGATCCACGAATTAGACGCGCGCCCGCATCGGGTTTGATCCGTTCACTTCCTGCTTTTGCGCCGCGTTGCTTTTGCTTACCCTTGTTCGGTTGAGAGAAGTTTAAGCATTGAAATCGTTAATCGAAACCAGAGATCGCCGGACGGAGCGAGCCTTTCTAGTCGGCGTGGAGTTGAAATCCGGGGACACCAGCGCCACACGCGAGTCGTTGGATGAGCTTGCCGAACTTGCATCCACCGCAGGCGCGGAGATCGTGGGTGAGGGCACCCAGAAAGTGGAGTCCCCGCATGCCGCCACTTACATCGGCAAAGGCAAGGCGGATGAGTTCGCAAAGTTCTGCAGCCAGAACGAGGTGGACACCATCATCTTCGATGACGAACTTTCCCCGGCCCAGACCCGCAACCTCGAGAAGATCTTTAACGCCAAGATCCTTGATCGCACAGCGCTCATCCTCGACATCTTTTCGCAGCGCGCCAGAACCCGCGAAGGCAAGTTGCAGATCGAGCTTGCGCAGTTGCAGCATTTGCTGCCGCGGTTGACGCGATTCTGGGGACATTTGTCCCGGCAAAAAGGCGGCATTGGTATGCGGGGTGGTGAAGGTGAATCGCAGCTCGAAGCGGACCGGCGCAAGGTTTCCGAGCGCATCGATCGCATCACCCGCGATCTCGATACCGTGCGGCGTCAGCGGGAAACGCAACGGGCCGGGCGCAAGCGCAGCGAGTGGCCGCTCGCGTCCATCGTGGGCTACACGAACGCGGGCAAATCCACGTTGCTCAACAAACTCACCGGTGCCGACGTCCTGGCGAAGGATATCTTGTTTGCGACGCTTGATCCCACCACCCGCCGGTTACGCCTGCCGACGAACCAGAACATTTTACTGACGGACACCGTGGGATTCATCCGCAAGCTGCCGCACGGATTGGTTGAAGCGTTCAAGGCGACGCTGGAAGAAGTCGTCCAGGCAGATTTACTGTTGCATGTCGTGGACGTGAGCCATCCGCTGGCGGACGAGCAGATCGCGGCGGTGAACTCGGTGCTCAATGAAATCGGCGCCGGCGACAAGCCCACGATGATGGTTTTCAACAAGGTGGATCAATTGAACGGCGGCGGCACGTTGCCGCGGTTGCGCGAATTGTATCCGAATTCAGTGGCTATCTCGGCGATGAAGGGCACGGGCACGGATGAACTGCTGGCTGAGATCGGCAGCCAGATCCGGCCTGAGCGCGAGTTGCTTGATCTGAAAATTCCGCATGAGCAATCGGCGGTGATCGCGCGCTTGCACAAAGTCGGACAAGTGCTTGAACGCCGCTATACCCGCAAGACCGCGCGGCTTAAAGCGCGCATTCCACCTCACTATCACGCGGAGTTCGCGGCGTTCATCGTCGCGTAAAGGCGGGAGCGGAAGCGTTTCAATTCCAGAAAATTTCTGCGTGTCTTTCTTCGCATTCGGGTTTAATCAATCCGTATGTCCCGAGTTCTGCGTATCAAGGATCAACCTGCCAGCGAACGGCCGCGCGAACGGCTTGCGGCCAAAGGCCCGGGGGCCCTCACCGATGCGGAGCTGATTGCCATTCTGTTGCGTACTGGATTGCAAGGCGCCAACGCCGTTGAGATCGGAGCACAGTTGGTTCAGAAATTCGGATCCTTGCAGGCCCTAGCGCGCGCTTCAGTGGACGATTTACGCAAGGTGAAAGGCATCGGGCGCGACAAGGCGGTGACATTGTTGGCCGCCTTCACGCTTGCAAGGAAGATGGCGGAGGAACTGCAACGTGAATCGCCGGTGCTCGACAATCCGGAAGCGGTTGTAGAGTTGATCAAGGCGCAAAACCTTATCAAGGGAGTAGAGACGCTCCAGGTGCTACTGCTAAACACGCGACGGCGGTTGATTCGCGTGGAAGAGATTGCCGACGGCACGGTGGACACGCTGCTCGTTCACGCGCGCGAGGTTTTTCGCCCGGCCATCGCGGCGAATGCTTCTGCCATAGTTCTGGTGCACAATCATCCCAGCGGCGATCCGACACCGAGCGAAGCGGACATCAAAGTGACGCGCGATCTTATCCGCGCGGGCCAGTTGCTGAAGATTGATGTGTTGGACCACGTGATCATCGGGCGGGCTACGCCAGAGCGGGCAAAGGGTTATGTTTCGCTGCGGGAGCTGGGATATTTTTTCAGCTGATCAGTGCGTCGGGCGGCTGTTAAGCCAGGGCGCTTTCATCCGCTGGCCGCCATAACTAAGCTGTTTATTCAGTTGCTCCGGCTTGGTAGTGTAGCGGCCTGTATGACAGAATCACAGATTCAGAGCTGGAAACGCTTCCAAAGTCTCTACTTCGAATTTCCGCAAGCAGGTTTGGCGCTTGACCTAAGCCGGATGAATTTTCCGGACAGTTTTCTTGAATCACTTAAGCCGCGATTTGAAGGCACTTTCAAGGAGATGCAGGAACTTGAAGCGGGTGCGATAGCAAACCCCGATGAGAAGCGAATGGTGGGTCATTATTGGTTGCGAAATCCTAGCCTCGCGCCGACTCAAGAGATTCGTCAAGGGATTGAGGATACGCTCACAGCGATCGAGCATTTCGCCGGCAAGGTCCACTCTGGCGAGATTAGAGGAGCTGGTGGTGCTTTCACAGATCTGCTTTTGATTGGAATCGGGGGTTCCGCTTTGGGGCCACAGTTTGTCTCCAATGCGCTTGGCATCCCGTCGAAGGATAAGCTCCAGATTCATTTCTTCGATAATACGGATCCAGATGGAATGCAACGTGTTCTGGATGGCATTGGAGGCCGTTTAAGTCAGACTTTGTGCGTTGTCATTTCGAAATCTGGTGGCACCAAGGAGACGAGAAATGGAATGTTGGAAGCCAAGGCTGCTTACGAGAAAGTGGGTTTGGAGTTTTCCAAGCATGTTGTTGCTGTAACTCAGGAGGGCAGTCAGCTGGATAAGCTGGCTGTCAGCCAAGGGTGGATTGCGCGGTTTCCCATGTGGGATTGGGTCGGAGGCAGGACGAGTCAATTGTCCGCAGTTGGGCTTTTGCCAGCTGCTTTGCAAGGGTTTAAGATTCGTGAACTTTTGCATGGTGCGGCTAGTTGCGATGCCGTTACGCGTGTTTGGTCGCTCAGCAAGAACCCGGCAGCGCTATTGGCAGCAACTTGGTTACATGCAACTGGCGGGTGTGGCGAAAAGAACATGGTCGTCCTGCCATATAAAGATCGTTTGGAGCTTCTATCCAAGTACTTGCAGCAGTTGATTATGGAATCACTTGGAAAGCGAAAAGATCGAAATGGAAAAGAGGTTTTTCAAGGAATAACAGTCTTAGGTAACAAGGGTGCAACAGATCAACATTCTTACATACAACAACTTAGAGATGGTTTGCCGGATTTTTTCGCGGTGTTCGTTGAGGTTTTGCATGATTCTGAAGCGTGTCTGATTGAGGTTGAGCCCAGCACCACGTCCGGGGACTACTTGCATGGCTTCTACTTGGGGACGCGAGCAGCGCTGTCTGAAAGTGGTCGTGAATCCGCCTCGATCACCATCAGTTCAGTTAGTCCATTTTCTATCGGAAGCTTGATAGCGCTGTTTGAGCGGACGGTAGGATTCTACGCATCTTTGGTGAATATTAACGCCTACCACCAACCAGGTGTGGAAGCAGGCAAGGTTGCTGCGAGCAAGATTATTCAGCTACAGGTTGAGTTAGTGAATCTGTTCAAGACCAATCCAAGAAAGGAGTTCACCGCTCAACAGTTGATTCACCAGTTTGCTGGCCACGGATCGCCGGATGAGGTTTTCAAGGTTTGTGAACATCTTGCTACAAACCCGCAAAAGCTCATTGTAAAGATGAATTCTGGTTGGGATGCCGCTTACGTCTTTAATGGCCGAGAGAGCTAGGTTTCTGATGTTTGTTTATCCCAAGAGTTATGACGTAATTGTGGTAGGTGGCGGACATGCAGGAATTGAAGCAGCCTTGGCTTCTTCTCGAATCGGCTGTCAGACGCTTCTACTTACCGCCAATCCCGACACAATTGGTCAGATGTCGTGTAATCCAGCGATTGGCGGTTTAGCTAAAGGGCATCTGGCCCGGGAAATTGATGCACTAGGGGGTGAGATGGGTAAGTGCACAGATATGACCGGTATCCATTTTCGCTTATTAAATACTAGGAAGGGGCCAGCAGTACAGGCTCCACGCGCTCAATGCGACAAGAAAGCATACCAGCTTCGAATGAAGCGTGTCTGCGAGCAGCAAGAGAATCTTGATATCAAGCTTGGGTCGGCTAGTGCGATTGCCAGCAGGGGCGGTGTTTGCCAGGGAATTGAGACTGATCTAGGAGTTCGTTTTCTAGGAAAATCTGTTGTCATCACCACGGGGACTTTTCTTCGCGGCCTGATGCACGTCGGACAAAATCAGAAAGCGGGGGGGCGGGCAGGTGAAGGGGCATCTTTTGGCATAACAAGGTCGCTAGAAGACCTAGGGCTGGAGATTGGACGCCTTAAGACCGGGACACCACCACGACTTCACCGGCGGAGCATTGATTTTTCCAAAACCGAAGCTCAGCCAAGCGACTCGGCAATACCTTGGTTCACATTTTGGAAGTCGGATTTGTTCCACGTGGAACAAGACTCAAGTGTGCAACCACGCTATCCAAGCGGTTCTGTTTTGGAGCAGTCCGGACCACAGCAATGCTACATAACAAAAACCACTGAATTAACCGCGAAGATCATTCGTGATAACATCCACCTATCGCCAATGTATTCTGGTGTCATAGAAGGTGTTGGGCCTCGTTATTGCCCATCGATTGAAGATAAGATAGTTCGTTTTTCTGAGAAGCCAACGCATCAGATTTTTCTCGAACCAGAAGGTGTCGCTACAGAGGAAATATATGTGAATGGGTTTTCTACTTGTTTGCCATTTGAGGTCCAATACTCCTTGGTCAGAACCATTGTTGGTTGTGAGCACGCCGAGATAATTCGTCCAGCCTATGCTGTGGAGTATGATTTTGTTTTTCCGACGCAATTGACCGCGCAACTTGAAACGAAGGTCTGTAAGAATCTTTTCTTGGCTGGGCAAATCAATGGCACTTCCGGATATGAGGAGGCAGGCGCACAAGGCATAGTTGCTGGAATCAATGCAGCAAGAGCCGCGATGGGTTTGCCTGGTGTCACGTTTGGAAGAGATCAAGCCTACATCGGAGTGTTGATTGATGATTTGATTTCCAAAGGGACGGTTGAACCATACCGAATGTTTACTTCGCGAGCAGAGCATCGATTGCTGTTGAGGCACAACAATGCTGACCTCCGGCTTTCACGGATAGGTTACGAGGCAGGAGTGCTGGCTAAAAGTAAGTTAGATATTTTAATTAAGAAAAGTAATATTATTAATGAAGAACTACAGCGATTGAAGACTACCCGGCATGAAGGCCAACAGCTTTCCCAACTACTACGTCGCCCGGAGCTTCATTATCGTGACTTGCCAGCCCAAGACCCAGCTTTGTCTGACGAGGTAATTGAACAGGTTGAAATCATCATCAAGTATGCCGGTTACATCGACAGACAGGAGCAAGAAGCTGCCAAACTAAAATCGGTAGAATCCAAACAGATTCCGGCAGACTTCGACTATTCTTCCATCAATGGGTTACGAAGCGAGGCGAAGCAGAAGCTGCAAGCGATGCGTCCGGCTAACCTCGGCCAGGCGGCACGCATCTCAGGGGTTTCACCTTCGGATATCTCTATCCTGATGATTTGGCTCAAGAAAATCGGGCAAAGAAGTGTGCAAGCTGCAGACTAACGACAAAAGGCAAACACTGGCCTTGGCCAAGAATTGAAAATCTAACACCCTTGCGTTTGGTCTTTGCGCCAAGCGCGCCCGCGGATCCCATCCCAGAACAAGTATCCGAGAAACAGGGAATTGTACTTCAAATAGCGCGGCAACAATCGCCGTGGCTCAGAACATAAGCGGTAAAGCCAGGTCAAACCGCAACTTTGCATCCAAGCAGGTGCATCTGGTTTTGTGCCGGCGTTGACATCGAATGCGAAGCCGACAGCGAAGATGACGCCGCGTTTGATGGCCGATTTATTGCGGTGAATCCAATCCTGCTGCTTGGGCGTGCCTAGCCCAACCCAGATAAAATCTGGTGATAGCCGGTTGATCTCCGCCAAAATCTCAGGCTCGTCGGCGGGCTTGAAATATCCGTTACGCGAGCCAACGAGATGCAGACCAGGGTTCAAAGAGCGAAAGACGTCCTCCAGTTTCTTGAGGCAGTCAGCTGAGCCCCCCAGAAAATAATGTGTTATTGTAGCCGGGCTGTTCGTCACGCAATGACGCATGAACGTTGGACCGTAGGTGCGTTGCGCGATTTTCCTCCCCTGCGAATTCAGACACCAAATCAACGGCGAGGAATCGGGAACAAAGAAATCAAACTGGCTGGTGATCTTTTTAAACGGCGGCTCATGCCGCCGCATCGTGACAATCTGCGTGTTGGTGAAATCTACCGCTATGGCGCGACTGGTGCAGGCCAAAGCTTGCGCCCGGGCGGTGAAGTTTTCGTAGCTGGTGCACTCCAGCGTTGTGCCCAGCACACCACGAGCCGGCAGAATATCGGGCGCAGGTTGTGAATCAGCGAGCGGCTTCATGGCCCGGTTTGGAATGCACGATTCTTTGGCTTGCCGGCATCACATCGGTGCTTGCGCCATTTTTTCTAAAATCCGGTCGAGTGAAACGGTGATCTGCCAGTTCGGGAAATGCGCTTTCAGCTTCGACAAGTCGCTGATGTAGCAGATGTGATCTCCCACTCGATTCTGGTCGAGGTAACGCGTTGCAATCTTCTTGCCGAGCAATGCCTCAATCTTTGCGATGCACTCGAGGATTGAAGCGCTGTTTCCGCGCCCGCCCCCGAGATTGTAAACTTCACCTGGCCGGGGATTCTTTGTGAACTCCGTGAACGCCGCGATTACGTCTGTACTGTGAATCTGATCGCGCACCTGTTTGCCCTTGTAGCCGATGATGGTGTAAGTCTCTCCCGAGCGTGCGACCTTGAACAAGTAAGATAGGAACCCGTGCAATTGCACCGCGGAATGATGTTCTCCTGTCAGACAGCCACCGCGAAAGACCCCGACTTTGAGCCCGAAATAGCGTCCGTATTCCTGGGCCACCACGTCTGCCGCGGTTTTGCTGGCGCCAAACAAACTGTGCAGCGTGCGATCGATCCGACAGTCTTCCCGGATGCCATGGTAATCCTCCGGTCGCGAGTAATCCCAGCGCGTCGGCAATTCTTTCAACGGCACTTCATTCGGCGCGTCCCCATAAACCTTGTTGGTGGACATGAAAATGAACACTGCCTCGGGATTCGCCTGGCGCGTGGCCTCAAGCAGGTTCAACGTCCCCACCGCGTTCACATCGAAATCCACGAACGGAATATCCTTTGCCTTGTCGTGCGACGGCTGCGCTGCGCAGTGAATGATGAGATCGAACTTCTCGCGCTTGAACAGGTCCAGGACTTTCTCCCGGTCACGGATGTCGAGTGTCAAGTGAGTGAAGCGGCGGGTGGATTGCTTGAGCCGTTCCAGATTCCACAATGTGTCGCCGGCCGGGCCGAAGAACTCGCGCCGCATGTTGTTGTCCGCGCCGAAAACCTGATGCCCTTCCCGATCGAAGTGCGCGACGGCCTCCGAGCCGATCAACCCGCTCGAACCTGTTACCAGAACTTTCATGACATGCTCGATCAACGCGACGAATCACGCGTTCCACGAGCGCGGCAGGATGGAAGCGCCCGCCAGATTAGGCAAGAATTCTTGCCGCCAAGACCAAGAAATCCTTTCTCCGTCGCGGCCGATGGGTTAATCCTGAGTCATGGCCGAAAGGCTGCACAAGGGCGAAACTGTTTTGCGCGGCATCGCGGCGTCTGCCGGCGTGGCTCGCGCAAAAATTGTCGTGCTTGAAAAGGTCCGCCACACCATCGAGCGACGCACCCTCACGGAAAGCGAACTCGCTGATGAAGTGAGCCGCCTGCAACAGGCGTTGCTCCGCACCCGTGCCCAGGTGCGCGAAGTGCAGAAAAAACTTGCCCAAAACATCGGTACGGAACACGCCGGCATTTTTGAAGCCCACCTGCTCGTGCTTGAAGATCCTTCGCTGATCGACGAAGCGGTGCGCATGATCCACCGCGACAAGGTCAACGCCGAGCACGCGTTTCATGTCGTGGCCGAACGCTACGCTTCCGCGCTTGCGGCAGTAGACGACGAATACCTTCGCGAACGCGCCGCGGATTTGCGCGACGTGGCGTCTCGTGTGTTGAACGAGTTGCAAGGCCACGATCACGATCACGACCTGCGTCATCTCAAGGAACCGTGCATCATCATCGCGCACGACCTCACACCTTCAAAGACGGCGCAACTTGATCGTAAGAATGTGCTCGGCTTCGCGACCGATGTCGGCAGCAAAACTTCACATAGTGCGATTCTCTCCCGTTCGTTGCGCATCCCCGCGGTGGTCGGCCTCAAGACGGCCACCGAAGATCTGGAGACGGGCCAATACGCGTTGCTTGATGGCTACAACGGATTGATCATTGTCAATCCGACGGATCAAACGCTTTTTGAATACGGCCAACTGGTCCGCAAACGGATCACGCTTGAAGAAAAACTCCACGAAGTCCTTCAACAACCCGCCATCACCCTCGATAATCATCGCGTCACGCTCTCAGCGAACATCGAGCAAGCCAGCGATGCCGAAGCGGTAAAAGCCAGCGGCGCCGAAGGCGTGGGTCTGTTCCGGACGGAATATCTTTTCATCAATCGCGACTCGCCTCCGACCGAGGAGGAACAATACCAGGCCTATCGTGATGTCGCGCGCGCGTTGGCGCCGCACCCGGTCGTGATCCGCACGCTTGATCTGGGCGGGGACAAATTTCTTTCGCATCTTCATGTGCCGACGGAGATGAATCCGTTTCTCGGCTGGCGCGCCATCCGTTTCTGCCTGGCGCAGCGGGACATTTTTGGCGCGCAACTTCGGGCCATTCTGCGGGCCAGCGCCGAGGGTAACGTCCACATGATGTATCCGATGATCTCAGGCATGGACGAACTCAACCAAGCCAATGCCATGGTCGAGGAGTTCAAGGCAGAGTTGCGGGCCAAGAATCAACCCTTTGATACGAACCTGGGGGCTGGTGCGATGATCGAGATCCCTTCTGCGGTGATGATTGCCGATTCGCTCGCCAAGCGCGCCCGCTTCTTCAGCATCGGCACCAACGATCTGATCCAATACGCGCTCGCCGTGGATCGGATGAATGAAAAGATCGCGCATCTGTACGAACCAACCCATCCCGCCATCATCCGCCTGCTAAAGAATACCGTGGATGCGGCGCACGCCAATGGGATCAAGGTGAGCGTCTGCGGTGAGATGGCGGGTGATCCTGTATTCACACCGCTGCTGCTGGGACTTGGCGTGGACGAACTAAGCGCGGCACCGCCTTTGATTGCCCAGATCAAGTTCATTGTCCGGCGGCTAAAGCTCACTGATTGTCAGGACCTCGCAGCCAAGGCGCTCGGGTCTGAATCACCGGCAGAAATCCTTTCGCAATGCGCCGAGCTCGCGCAGCAGTGTGCGCCGAGTTTGTTTGATAACCAGGCGTAACCTTGGGTGATGTTTGGTCGGTTTTTTGGCTGACACTGACGCTCAGGCGGGCTGTCCAACCCATGATTCAGTTTGACTTGCATCACTCAAAAGAGATAATCGCCGCACACAAGCAGATATGGCCAAACTCGTTATCCTCAGCGAAGGAATGACCGGCAAGACGCACGAATTAAGCGTCGAAAAGACCACCGTCGGTCGAGTGGAGGATAATACATTACAGATTTCGGAAGCTTCCGTTTCAAGTCACCACGCCGAGATACTGCTCCGCGGCTCAGATGTTGTCATCAAGGACCTAAACTCCACGAATGGCACCTTTATCAATGGCGAACAGGTCAATGGCGAAGCGACGCTCAAGCCCGGTCAGATCCTACGCTTGGGCAAGATTGAGATGCGATTGGAGACCGCGACCGCCGGTGCCAGCTCAAAAAAGCCCGCTGAGAGCACGATGATCATGCAACGCGGCGTCAGTTTGACGGATCTGGAACAGGGAGCGCGTTCAAGTGGTTTTGACACCGCGGGCAAGGGCTTTTCCAAGAAGACCAATCAAGTGAACAAATGGTTCCTGATTGGCGGCATCATCATCGGTGTGATCATCCTGGGTGTGCTGGTTTACGCTTTCTTCGCGGCCGGCCAATCGAGTTCCGGCCAGTAACCAGCCGCCGTTCTGTTGGTTATTTCTCCCGCAACCACCCTGCGACTTCCCGCGCCGCGTAGGTGATGATGATGTCCGCGCCCGCTCGTC
>Ga0315910_10000444_pt1 | contig 41351 bp, 36 predicted proteins | sample EdamamesoilMG_FD_204470 | JGI IMG/M metagenome (GOLD analysis project Ga0315910, IMG submission 204470) | Garden soil microbial communities collected in Santa Monica, California, United States - Edamame soil | ecosystem: Environmental > Terrestrial > Soil > Garden | place: USA: California...
TCGCCCGGGTCGTTGGTCAGCTCGGCGTTGTACCAGGTCGTGAAGCTCAGGACCCCGCCCGTGGAGAGCGGCGTGTTCACCGTCAGGTCGCCCTGCGTCACGGCTCCCTGGGACAGCGGCACGCCGCGGAACCAGTGCGCCGAGGCCACCGTCTGGGCCGTGGTCACGCTCGTGCGCTCGCTGCCGCGCAGCGCCTCGCAGGAGGAGAGCACGGCCAGGGCGGCCAGCGCGGGGACGAGCTTCGGGGCCATGCGGGGGGCAGGGGCACCGGCCGGGGGGCCGGCGGGGGGTGGAAGGGCTTTCGGGTGTCGTCCGGAAAAAGTTGAGCGCCCCCCTCGGGCGGCCGTCCCGGGCCACGCGCGCGCCTCTGGTAGCCTCTGGGCTGGCACATGCCCTCCTCCGGCTCCCCCACCCTGGTCCTGGTGCCGACCGAGCTCGAGGAGCGCCGCCTGGCCGAGCTGGGGGGCCTCGGCCTCGGGCTGGTCGCGCGCTGCGGCTTCGGGCCGCTCGCGGCCGCCGCGCTCACGGCCGAGCTCCTGGCGCGCCTCCGGCCGCGGCGCGTCCTGCTCGTCGGCATCGCGGGCAGCTACCGGCCCGAGGTCTTCCCCATCGGGACTGCGCTCGAGTTCGCGCGCGTGCGCCTCGACGGCGTCGGCGCCGGTCGGGGGGCGGCCTTCGCCTCCCCCTCGCAGCTCGGCTTCCCCCAGGCCACGGGCCCGGACGGGGTGGCCCTGGGCGAGGAGCTCGCCCTGGACGCCGCTCCCGGCGCTCCCGCCCTCGTGACCGTGTGCGCCGCCTCGGGCTCCGAGGCCGAGGCCGAGGAGCGCCGCGCGCGCCACCGCGACGCCTGCGCCGAGGACATGGAGGGCTTCGGCGTTGCGCTCGCCTGCGCGCGCGCTGGCGTGCCGCTCGCGATCGTGCGCGGGCTCTCGAACGCGGTGGGCGAGCGCGACGGGCGCGCCTGGCGCGTGCGCGAGGCGCTGGAGGCCGCGCGCCTGCGGGCGCGTGCGCTCCTCGCGCGCTGGGAGGAGGAGGCGTGAGACCCCTGCGAGTGGGCCTCTCGACCTGCCCGAACGACACCTTCCTCTTCCACGCCCTGCTGACGGGCGCGGTGCGACCGCGCGGGCTCGCGCTCGAGTTCGAGCTGGCCGACGTCGAGCGCCTGAACGAGCGCATGCTGGCGGGTGAGCTCGACCTGGCCAAGACGAGCTACCACGCCATGCTGGCCCTGGGCGAGCGCGTGATCGTGCTGCCCTGCGGCTCGGCCCTGGGCTTCGGCGTCGGGCCGCTGCTCCTGGCGGCGCCCGGACGCGCGACCGGGCTACCGCTCCCGCCCGAAGCACGCGTCCTGGCGCCCGGGCGCTGGACCACGGCGGCGCTGCTCTTCCGCCTGCTGCACGCCCGGCCCCTGGCGCTCGAGCAGGTCGTGTTCTCCGACATCCTGCCGCGCCTCGCCGCGGGCACGGCCGACTACGGCGTGTGCATCCACGAGGCGCGCTTCACCTGGCGCGAGCACGGAACGGCGCTGGTCGCCGACCTGGGCGAGCTCTGGGAAAGGGCGACGGGCAGCGCGCTCCCGCTCGGAGGCCTGTGCGCGCGCCGTGAGCTCGGGCCGGACACGCTGGCGGCGCTCACCGCGGCCGTGCGCGCCTCCCTCGAGTGGGGCCTCGCGCACCGCGAGGCCTGCCTGGAGAGCATGCGCGCCCACGCGCAAGAGCAGGCCGACGCCGTCCTGTGGGCGCACGTCGACCTGTACGTGAACGAGTGGACCCTCGATCTCGGCGGCGTGGGGCGCGCGGCCCTGCGCGAGCTGGCGCGCGTGGCGCGCGAGCGCGGGGTCCTGCCGGCCGACGCGCCGGACCTCGTCGTCGCCGGCGCATCCGCCGGACGGGAGCCGCAATAACGACGACGGACCGCGGGCCCGGCTCGGGCACCGCGGTCCGCGGGGTCGGGACGGAACGGTCTACTGGGTTCCGCCGGCGTCGCGCATCTCGAGCATCTCCTTGCGGATCTCCTGGGCGATGGCCTTGACCTCCTGCATCGCCTTGCGCACGCGCGACGTGGCCGCCTTGTTGCCTTTCACGGCCTTGTCCACGTCACCGCGCGCGGCCTCGACGGCCTGCACGAGCTTCTCGAAGTTCTGAGTCATTGGGCTTCTCGATGGGCTGGGACTGGCTTCTCTGGGTCTCGCCCGGGGCTCCGGGACGCCTCGAAGGGGCCCTTGGAGACCAAATCCGGCGAAATGGATCAAGGCTCTTCGGTGCCCGCCGGCCCGGGCCGGGGCCGGGGAGGGTCCGCGTTCCGGACCGACGTCCAAACCTCAACTCCATTGTGACAGCGGAGTTAGCTGCACGGTTACCGCTCCCTTCCCGGGGGTGGTCGGGGGTCGGGCCCCGCTCAGGAAAGGCCGCCCAGTTCGACTACGAGTTTCCATTCCGCGGGGGCGACCGGCTGCACGGACAGGCGGTTCCCGCGCCGCAGGAGCGCCATCCCGGCCAGGCGCGGCTCGGCGCGCAGCGCGGCCAGCGTGACGAACGTGCGGCAGGGCTTCACGCCCTCGATCTCGACCGCGAACCAGCGCGGCGCGTCCTTCGTGCTGGAGGGATCGTGGTACGGGCTCCGGGCGTCGAACTGGGTCGGGTCGGGGTAGCCCGCGCGCGCGACGCGCGCCAGGCCGGCCACGCCGGCGGGCTCGGTGCTCGAGTGGTAGAAGAGCACGCCGTCCCCGGGCGCGAGCTCGTCGCGCAGGAGGTTGCGCGCCTGGTAGTTGCGCACGCCGTCCCAGGACGTGCGCCGGCCCTTGGCGCGGCACAGGTCCTCGAAGGAGAACACCTCGGGCTCGGATTTCAGGAGCCAGTAGCGCGCGGGCATGGTTCGGGTCCCTCAGCGCATGGAGACGGGCGGGCCCAGGATCTCGCTGTAGAGGAGCGCGCGCCGCAGCTCGCCGCGCCCGAGCAGCAGGCGCGCGCGCGCGCCGGCCTCCGGCGCGAGCGCCTCCTCGGGCGCGCTCTCCAGGGCCCCCAGGGGCTTGGGCTCGGCCTCGCTCTCGAGCGAGACCTCGGCCGCCTCGGAGGGCTCGCGCACCTCTCCCAGCATGGAGAGCGGCGCAGGCTCGAGCGCCTCGGCGCCGGGCTCGGGGCAGGCCTCGTCGGCGAACACGGGCGCGGGCCGGGGCGGCGGCGCGGCCGGCTCCTCGCCGCGCAGCATGCGTTCCCAGATGTCCTCGCCCACCTCCTCGCTCTCGCGCTGGGCCGTGCGCGCCTCGGCCGGGCTCGGCGCAGGCCGGGGCGCCGCGGAGTTCGAGTCCGCGCGCGCCTTGCGCTCCTGCTCCTTCTTCTCGCGCGACGCCTTCCAGATGCGCGCCACGAAGGGCACGATCACGAACAGGATCCACAGGAGCCCCGTGAGGCGATCCGGATCGCGCACCGCGAGCAGCACCGGGCTCACTTGGGCTCGGGCTCCGTGCCCTTCTCGCCGCCGCCCAGGGAGTCGCGCATGCGCGTGTCGGCCTGGATGTTCTGCATCCGGTAGAGGTCCATCACGCCCAGGCGCCCGCTGCGCAGGGCCTCGGCCATGGCCAGCGGCACCTGCGCGTCGGCCTCGACGACCTTGGCGCGGTTCTCCATCACCTTGGCCTTGAACTCCTGCTCGGCCGCCACGGCCATGGCGCGGCGCTTCTCGGCGTTGGCCTGGGCCACGCGCTTGTCGGCCTCGGCCTGGTCGGCCTGCAGGCGCGCGCCGATGTTGTTGCCGATGTCCACGTCGGCGATGTCGATCGAGACGATCTCGAAGGCCGTGCCCGCGTCGAGGCCGCGCGCCAGCACGGTCTTGGAGATCGAGTCGGGGTTCTCGAGCACGTCCTGGTGCGAGCTCTTCGAGCCGATGGTCGAGACGATGCCCTCGCCGACGCGCGCGATGATCGTCTCCTCGCCCGCGCCGCCCACCAGACGGTTGATGTTCGTGCGCACCGTGATGCGCGCCTTGGCCAGCACCTGGATGCCGTTCTTCGCCACGGCAGCGACCTCGCTCTTGCCCGAGGCGGGGTTGGGGCAGTCGATCACCTTGGGCGTGACGCTGGTACGCACGGCCTCCAGCACGTCACGGCCGGCCAGGTCGATGCCCGCGGCCGTGCGGAAGTCGAGGCCGATGCCGGCGCGGTCGGCGGCGATCAGCGCGCGCACGACGCGCTCGAGGTTGCCGCCCGCCAGGAAGTGCGCCTCGAGGTCGCGCTTGTCGACGTCGGTCACGCGTGCCTGCACGAGGTTCACGCGCGCGTTGACGATCGTGGCCGGGTTCACGCGCCGCAGGCTCATGGCCACCATGTCGAGCAGGCCCACGCCGGCCTTGGTCAGCACCGAGCGCACGTACAGGTTGGCGTAGCGCAGGAACACGAACAGGAAGATCAGGAGCGCGATGCCGGCCAGCACCGCGCCCACGACCTTCCACAGCGGGATCAACGACTCTTGCAGCAGCAGCGCGAACGACATTCGTTGTGTGTTCCTTTCTCCTCGCCCGGCGCGCGTGCGCTAGGCCTTCTCCCCGGCCCGCGCCACCACGACGCGGTTGCCTTGCACCTCGACCACGCGCACGCGCGCGCCGGCCGCGACCCACTCGCCGCGCGTGACCACGTCCACGCGCCGGCCCTCGAGGCGCGCGATGCCGGCCGGACGGCAATCGGACTCGATCACGCCCTCCTTGCCGACCAGCTCGACGTCGCGCGGATCGTGGGCCACGCTGCTCGCGAAGCTCAGCCCCGGCGCCACCATGTGCTTGCCGATCGGGCTCTTCGGGAACAGCTTGAAGCCCGTCAGGATCACGGTCGGCACGAGCACGACCGTCGCGACCAGGAAGCGCACGCCGAAGGCGCTGCTCTCCTGGAAGGCCATCACCAGCGCGCCCACGATGGCGGCCGTGGCCAGCACCGACAGCAGGCCGAAGCTGGGGAAGAAGATCTCGGCCACGATCAGGCCCAGGCCCAGCGCCAGGAGCAGGATCGCGGCCGTCACGCGGGCTGCTCCTCGTCCGGGCCGACCACCAGGCGCCCCGAGGGCTGCAGCTCGACCACGCGAACGCGTGCGCCGGCCGCGATCCCGGCGCCCTCGGCGCGCGCCTCGAAGTCGAGCCCCGGCGCGGCGTCGAGCACGACCTTGCCCACCGGCCGCAGCGCCGTCAGCGCCTGACCGAGCGCGCCCACGCGCGCCGCGGCCGCGTGCGCGCCGGCGGCGTCGGGCATGGCGCCGGCCGAGGCCTTGACGCCCGGAACCAGCACCATGTGCGAGAGCACGGGCGTGTGCGGCAACAGGCGCGACAGCCCCCAGATCACGAGTAGCGCCACGAAGCCGGCGCTGATGACGCGGAACGACTCCTCCACGAGGATCGCCCGATCGAGCCCGTACTGGAAGCCGATGCGCGCGCCGGCGAAGGACCAGATCAGCCCGAACAGGATCGCGCCCGCGCCCAGGAGCCCGGGCCACAGCGTGCCCGGCATCAGGAACAGCTCGACCGCGATCAGGGCCGCGCCGCCGGCGATGAGCAGGACGTGCGGGATCTCGGCCAGCCCCACCAGGTAGCGCCCGAACAGGACCACGCCGAAGACCACCAGCGCCAGCGCGCCCGCCACGCCGAAGCCGGGCGTCTTGAGCTCGAGGTACAGCAGCACGAAGCCGCCGATCAGGAACAGCGGCGAGAGCGCGTACAGCCAGGCCGCGAGCGAGTCCGCGCGCGAGCGCGGCACCTCGCTGATGCGCGCGCCTGCGAGGTCGAGCTTGGCCGCCAGCTGCTCGCGCGACTCGCACAGCCCGTCGGCCAGGCCCAGGGCCACGGCCTCGCTGCCGGTGGCGTTGAAGAGCGAGCCGCGCGGCACGACCGTGCGCACGAACTCGAGCTCCTCGCCGCGCTTGCGCAGGTCGTCGAGCTCGACGTCGGACAGCAGGCGCGACTCGCCCGCCACGCGCACCTCGACCACCTCGATGTCGGGATCGACCATGGCCTCGGCCAGGATGCCCGGCCGGCCGCGCTTCTCGGCCACGCCGCGGAACTCGCCGCGCAGGGCCGAGGAGAGCTTCTCGCGCACTTCCTCGTCCTCGGACACGGGCACGAGCCCGCCCGGCCCGACCTGCACCGGCAGGGCCGAGCCGATGGTGGCGTGCGAGCGCATGTACACGCGCTCGCAGGCCAGGGCCAGGAGCGAGCCAGCCGAGAGCGCGCGATCGTGCACCCACACCACGGTCGGGACGCCGCGCTCGGGCGCGTCCAGCAGCGCGTTGGCGAGCTGCCACATGAGCTCGATCCCGCCCCCGGGCGTGTCCAGGTCGAGCACGAGCTTGTCGCCGCGCGCGGCGGCCTGGTCCAGGGCGCGCTCGAGCTGCGCCTGCGTGCCCACGTCGAGCTCGCCCTCGATGCGCACCAGGGTCAGACCCTGCTGCGCCGTGCCCTGCTGGGCCGTGCCCGCCGTGCCCACCGTGATCAGCGCGAGCGCGCAAGAGAGCGGGAGCCACAGCATCGCGCGGTCGAGCATAGCGTTCAGAGCGCCAGGGTGTCGGCCAGGGTGGTCCACCAGTGGTCGCGCAGCCACACCTCGTCGTACTTGCGCGCGAAGCAGCGCGCGGCCAGCACGGCCTCGCTGGCCACGACCCGGAAGCCCGCGCGCTGGAAGGCCTCGAACCAGGGCGACCACTCGGGCAGCGCACAGGCGAGCTCGCGCTGCCCGTCGGCGCGCGCCGCGGCCAGGGCGTCGGCCAGCAGGCGCTCGCCCACCTGGGGCTCCTCGGGCGGCACGATCCACTCCACCAGCCAGCCGCCGCTGCGGCCGCCGAAGGCGCCCGAGCGGTACACGTACAGGCCGCGCAGGATGCCGTTCGCGTCGCGCAGGCCGCGGCGCTCGTAGCGCACGCCCGGGCGCTCGACGAAGCGCCAGTTCAGGTAGCCCTCGTCGCGGATGGCGGCCGCGCCGAACGCGCCGCTGCAGCGCTCCCACAGCCACTTGGCCTGGTGGTCGAAGCGCGCGAGCTCCTCGAGCGCGGGCACGCCCGCGTCAACGCAGCCGCGCACGAGCAGGCACTGGTTGCGCACGACCTCGAAGTCGAGCAGGGCGTTGGCCATGCGCCACTCGGCGCGTCCGAAGTAGCCGTGGTGCACGAGGTCCTCGGGATGCGCCTCCGAGAGCGCGTGCCCCAGGCGCGCGTAGGGCCCCTCGCGCTGCAGCCCGTGCGCCTCGGCGCGTGGCGCGAAGGCGTCGAGCACCTCGGCGAAGACGGCCTCGCGCGCGGCGATCCAGGTCGTGCGCGGCACGCAGGCGTAGTGGCCCAGCACGCGTCCGTCCTCGGGTAGGACGGCGACGCGCGCGCGCGCCGCGCCGGCGCGCGCCGCCAGCCACGCGCGCTCGGCGGCCGTGCGCGTGCAGCCCAGGGCCGCGCCCGCGGCCAGCAGCGCGCCCTCGTCCGCCGGACGCGGAACGCGGATCTCGAGGCCCGTCACAGGAGGTCCGTGTCGCCCAGGGTGTAGTACCAGTTCCGGTTCATCCACTGCACGTCGTAGCCGCGCACGTACTGGCGGCCGATGAAGAAGTAGCGCGAGGGGTACACGCGCCAGCCCGTGCGCTGGAACTCGAGCCACTCGGGCGCCGTGTCGGGCAGGAGCGCCGTCATGCGCTCCAGCCCGGCCGCGCGCGCGCCCTCGACCAGCCAGGCCGTGAGCGCCGCCGCCGCGCCGTCCTCGCCGGGCGCCACCAGCCAGTCGCACAGCAGCGCCTCGTCGCGCGCGCCGTCGAAGTCCCCGCGCGTCCACACGGCGTAGCCCACGACCGTGCCACCCCTACGCGCCAGGGCCATGTGGCAGCGGCGCTCGGGATGGTCGCGCCAGCGCCAGTCGAGCTGGGCCTTGTCGCGCACGGCCAGGGCGCGGTGGCGCGCCGAGGCGCGCTCGAACACGCCCACGATCTCGGGCGGGAACTCGCGCAGCTCCTCGAGCACGACGCCCGGGGCCGGGCCCGGCCGCAGCGCCCCCGGCGCCGCGCACAGCTTGAGCTGCGTGCGGATGATCTCGTAGCGCGCGAAGGCCTTGCCCGCGCGCCAGGCCGCCGGCACGGGCGCGCCCCAGCCCAGCGAGTCCTGCGTCGGCCCGGTGCCGGCGTAGAGCTTCACCATCGTGTTGCCGAGTACGCCCACCAGGCTGCCGCGCTTCAATCCACCGCGCAGATCGTTGTCGCTCATCTGGTCGACGCCCTGGCTGAAGCACGACGGCCGCCCGTCCAGACGCACGCGCTGCACCAGGCAGGCGAGCTGCCCGGCCACGCGGCCCTCGGGCGTGAAGGCCAGCAGGATGCGCGAGCCCGATGGGTTGCCGAGGAAGCGCCAGCGCCAGAAGGCCTCCGAGCGCGGGCGGAAGGTGACGTCCACGCGCCCGAAGACGCGGTTGAACGTCTCCAGGATCGCGCGCTCGTCGCCGGGCCGATAGGTGCGGACCGTGAGCTCGCCGTACTGGGCCGGGAGGGCGTCGAAGCCGAAAAGCCGGGCGCGCATCGCTGGATCGGGTGGCGGGAGTGCATGGGAATCGAACCCACCGGCCCCGCTGTTCACGAGGCCCTACCGGCTTTGAAGGCCGGGCGGCACACCAGCACCGATCCACTCCCGTCGAGGCGTTCTTTGGACGCGGACGGTACAACGCCCGCGCCCGCGCGCTCAAGCCCGGGCCGTCAGCACGAGCCGGCCGGGCGCGCCCGCGCCCAGGCCGTAGGGCAGCCCGCCGGCCCAGCGCAGGGTGCGCGGCGCGCCGGCCTTTTCGCCGTCCCCGGAGCGCTCCATCGGGCGGCCGGTGAAGCCGACGCAGAAGGGCACGCCCTCGGGGCCGACTTCCTCGGGCAGGCGGATGCGCACGCCGCGCCGGCCGGTGCGCACGCGGTGCGCCACGCGCACCTGGCTCGCGACGTCGCTCCAGCCGCCGCTGTCCTCGACCCAGGCGATGAGCTCGCGCCCGCGCCGGCGCACGGTCATCGTGGCCGGCGGATCGCCCGGCCGCTCGCGCAGGAGGCGCACGCGCTGCGCGCCCTCGGAGAGCTGCAGCGTGCGCACGCGCTCGAGCGGCGCCTCGAGCACGAGCGCCTGGGGCGTGCGCCCGCGGCGCCAGGCGTAGCGCACGCGCACGAGCGGATCCTCGAGCGGCGACCAGGAGCCGCCGTGCAGCGTGAGCGCGAGCTCCTCTTGCGCGCCCGGGTCGAGGGCCAGCGTGCGCGGCAGGCCCGTGACCTGGAACGCGCCTCCGCGCAGATCGAGCCCCAGCGCCGCCTGCACCGGGAACGGGAACGGGTTGCGCACCCCGAGCACGACCTCCCAGGCGCCGCTCCACTCGCCGTGCACCGCGCGCGCGTCGTCGGCCGCGGCCGGCACCTCGAGGCGCGGCACGCGCAGCGGATAGGGCCCGCGGTCGTCGGGCGCGAGGCGCACCAGCGCGCGCACCGCCAGCGCGCGCCGCGGCTCGTTCGTGTTGATGCCGGAGAGCGGCGTGCGGCAGGCCTCCAGCAGGTCGGCCGGGTCGTCGACCGACCACGACCAGCGCGCGCACGACCACTCGGCCCGGCCCGCGGCCGTGTGCCAGCCGGCCGGCGCGGTGCCGTAGGCCGAGATGCGCTCGTCGCGCACGAAGGCGCGGTCGTCCTCGCTCGCCTCCTCGGTCAGGAGCATGCTGGCCAGGCCGGCGTCGCGCGCCTCCAGGCACACGCTGCGGTGGAACGAGGCGACGTGGATCGGCAGCGGGCGCGCCAGGCGCGCCAGCGCGCGCGCCACGGCCGGCACGAGGGCCGGGTCCTTGAGCTCGATCATGTGGTGCGCGCCGCGCTCACCGCCATCGAGCTCGAGCGCCTCCTCGAACAGCGGCAAGGGCTCTCCGGCGAAGCGCTTGGCGAACCAGCCGCCGGCGTCGACGTGCACGAGCTCGGCCTGGGAGAGGGCCGAGACCGGGCCGCTCTTGTCGGTCGTGCGCTCGAGCGTCTCGTCGTGCAGCAACACGGGCTCGCCGCTGGCCACGGCGTGCAGGTCGTACTCGACGCCGTCCAGGCCGAGCTCGAGCGCGCGCCGGAGGGAGGAGAGCGTATTCTCGGGTGCTTCCCTGGGCGCGCCGCGGTGACCGAGCACGAGCGGCGGCCCGCCGACCCCCTGGCCGTACTCGCCCGCTTCCTCCTGCGCTGCCACGCGCGGAGGATGCCAAATGGCGCGGCCGGGGGAAGGGCGCTTCCCTTCTGCGTGCGCGCCGGGAAGAATCCCCCGCCCCGTGACCCCCGAGCTCCCCTGGCAGCGCCTCGCATTCCGCTGGTGCGGGCTGGCCTGCCTGCTGTGCTCGGTCGCCTTCCTGGGCTGGGTGGCGAGCGAGCGCGGCATGGCGGCGCTGAGCGAGCTCCTGGCGCAGGCCGGCATCTCGCTCGTCCTGGTGGGCAAGTTCATCATCTTCGCCGGCCTGCGCGAGGGCGAGCCCGCGCCCTGGGTGCTGGCGGTGACGACGGTGCTGATGGACCTGTGCTTCGCCTTCCTCCTGGGCGGCAGCCTCTCGGCCCTGGAGCGCTCGCAGCTCCTGGGCAGCTGGCTCAGGCGCTCGCGCGGCAAGGCGCGCGAGGTGCTGACGCGCTACCCGGGCCTGGAGCGCATGGCCTTCTTCGGCGTGGTGGCCTTCGTGCTGCTGCCGGTGACGGGCACGGGCGCCATCACGGGCTCGTTCGTCGCGCGCCTGCTGGGCCTCTCGCGCATCGCCGGCGTGGCCGCCATCGCGCTGGCCTCGGTGTGGACGGCCTTCTGGTTCACGCTGCTCGCCTACCTGCTCGGCGCCAACGCCGAGACGCTCGTGCAGAGCCCGTTCGTGGCCGTCAGCATGCTCTCCGTGCTGGTCCTGATCGGCTGGATCCTCTACCAGCGCGTGCTGCGCAAGCTCAAGACCTGACGAGCGCCGCGAAGGGATCGCACGAGCGTCCCGTGGCGAGCAGGCTAGTAGCCCTTCTTGGCCTCGGGCTTCGCACCCGGCTTGGCGTCACCCGAGGCGATGTCGAACGTGATCATGAAGCCGTTGGTGCCCTTGAACTCGTGGGGCTTGTCGCCGGCGCGATAGGCCTGGACCTCGTTGGCCATGAGCACGAAGCCGTCGTTGCGCGGCGCGCCCCAGTAGCGGAGGTTCTGGATCACGATCGGCTCGTCGGTCATGCCCTGGTTCTTCTTCAGCACGACCTCGCCGGCCTTGCCGCCGTCGAGCTTGGCGACCGCGCGATCGCGCCCGGCCTGCCACTCGATCGGGAAATCGCCCTTCACCTCGAGCGAGTTCCACTTCACGGGATAGAGCGAGCCCAGCACCGCGACGACGCCCTCGCGCTGCTCCTTCGTCACGGCCGGGTCGAAGTGCACCACGGCCCAGTCCATCTGGCCCTGCGAGAAGTCGCCGCCGAGGTCGCCGGCCACCCAGAACTTCGCGCCGTCGAGCTGGACCGTGCCGTAGTTGCCCTTGTTCACGCGGAAGGCGTTGTTGAACTTGCAGTAGCGCGGCGGGTCCTTGGGATCCGAGCCCGGCGGACAGCAGCCCGGGTGACCGGCGGGCTTGCTGTCGAAGTAGCACTGGCAGAACATCGGGCAGCTGCAGGCCTCGATGATCGTGGCGTTCATGTGCCACTCGACCGTGGCCGGCGCGGCGGGAGCCGCCCGTTCGCTGCTGGCACCGCTGGCACCGGGGGCACCGGGGGCGACGGCGCGCGCGACGCCGGCGAGAAGGGCCGTGACCAGGAAGAGGGCGAAGAGACGGGACTTCATGGAGCTCGCTCCTTGTCGAGGGTGGGAGGGAACCGACCCGGAAGGAGGGCGCGGGCACGTGAGCCCGTGAGCCGCCCGGACCCTCCCCCGGCGACGGCGCCCAGGGTAGTCCTCGCCGCGGAATCGCGCGATTCCGTGGCCGCGGCTCGCGTTCTTGGCGCCTACTGGCTCGTCCGCCGTGGAGGAGCGGCGGCCTGCGCCGGCCCAGCGCCGGTGGCCCTGGAGGTCCCGATGTTCCCGACCATGCTCCACCCCATCCGTCCGTTCGCCACCGCCGCCGGCGTGACCCTGCTGTGCGCCCTCGCCGCGGCGCAGGCCGAGGATGCCCGACTCTCGCCCATCGGGGCGGGACCGGACCAGCAGTTCGGCGCCGCGCTCGACATCCAGGGCGACACGGCCGTGATCTCGGCGCCCGGGTACCTGGGCGCGCCCATTCCCGGCGCGGTCCACGTCTACCACCGCGGCCCGGGCGGCTGGCTCGAGCAGCAGCGGCTCACGGCCAGCGACGGGACACCCGGCGACGCCTTCGGCTCGACGGTGGCCCTGTCGGGCAACACGCTCCTCGTCGGCAGCTTCGTGGGCCAGGCCTACGTGTTCGTGTTCAACGGAGCGTTCTGGGTCGAGCAGCAGATCCTGTCGCGACCGGGCCTGGGGGCGCATGAGTTCTTCGGCCTCTGGGTCTGGCTCGACGGCGACACGGCCGTGGTCGGCGCCCAGCGCGAGGGCACCGCGGGGGTGGACTCGGGTGCCGCCTACGTGTTCGTGCGCCATTTCGGCGTGTGGAGCCTGCAGCAGCGCCTCGCGCCGAGCGATGCCGCTCCCGACGACTTCGCCGGCTTCGCGGCGATCGCGGGCAACACGCTGCTCCTCGGCGCCTTCGGCAAGGACGGCAACCGCGGCGCGGTCTACGTGTTCACGCGCAGCGGCTCGACCTGGACCGAGGGCCAGAAGCTGGTCGCCAGCGACGCCCGGTCCGGCGACCTCTTCGGCGGGCGCCTCGCCCTGGAGAACGATACGGCGGTGATCACGGCCATCGGCCCGGACGTCAGCGCCGGGGCGGCCTACGTGTTCACGCGCACGGCCGGAGTCTGGAGCGAAGCGCAGCGCCTCTCCGCCTGCGACGCCTCCCACTTCGATCGCCTGGGCCTATCGGTCGCACTCTCGGGGGACGCGCTCCTGATCGGTGCGCCCTTCGACCAGGACCACGGCCCGGAGAGCGGCTCGGTGTACCTCTTCCGGCGCCTGGGCACGGGCTGGGTCCAGGCCCAGAAGCTCGTGGCCAGCGACGCGGCGGCGGGACAGTACGTCGGCCTGGCGACGGCCCTCGACAACGGCTCGATCCTCGTGGGCGCGCCACGCCACGCCGGAGCCGGCGACCTCTCCGGGCTCGCGCTCGTCTACCACGTCGGCCCCTCGATGGTGAGCTACTACAACGGCGCGGGCTTCAACAGCGACTCGCTCACCGTCGGCGAGAGCGTGCTGGGCCAGAGCTGGAGCGCCACCATCGACGTCGTCGAGCCGCACGCGCCCGGCACGGCCTTCCTGTTCGTGTCGAGCGCCTGTGGCAGCGGCCTTCCGGTGCTGGGCGGCAACGGCGAGGTCCTGCTGGGCGGACGCAAGCTGCTCGCGCTCGGCCCGCGGCCGCACGCGGGCGTGGGCTCCTCGGTCTCGTTCGGCCTCCGCATCCCGCCGGATCCGGGCCTGCTCGGGCTGCGCTGGGCGGCCCAGGGCGCCGTGTTCGGCGGTTTCGCCCGGCTCACGCGCGCCGCCACGGGCACGCTGCAGTGAACGGCGCGGCCCCGGCCGTCTAGCGCAGCACGATGCGCGTCTCGCCGCGCGCGGTGCAGCGCCCGACGCGGCACACGGGCAGCTTGCGCTCGACGAGCTCGCGCTCGAGGGCGCCCGCGCGCTCCTCGGGCAGCACGATCAGGAGCCCGCCCGAGGTCTCGGCGTCGAACAGCAGGTTCACGAGCGCCTCCTCGAGGCCCGCTCCGATCGCGACCTCCGCGCCCAGCGTCGTGCGCCCGCGCTTGGCCCCGCCCGAGAAGAGCCCGGCGCGCGCGAGCTCGAGCGCGCCCGGGAAGAGCGGCAGGTCCCCCACCACGAGCTCGAGCGTGACCTCGCTCGCCCGCGCGATGTTCAGGGCGTGCCCGATCAGCCCGAAGCCCGTGATGTCGGTGCAGGCGTGCGCGCCGGCCGCGTTCATGGCCGCGCAGGCGCGGTCGTTGAGCGTGGCCATCTGGTGCGCGGCGGGCTCGAGCTCGGCCCAGCCGATGGCGCCCTTCTTGGCGGCCGTCGTCAGGCACCCCATGCCCAGCGCCTTGGTCAGGTACACGACGTCCCCCGCGCGCGCGCCGGCGTTGGTGGCCACGCGCGTCGGATCGACGAGGCCGGTGACCGAGTAGCCGAAGAGCACGTCGGTCTGCACCGTGTGACCGCCGCACAGGATCGCGCCGGCCTCGCGCACCTTCTCGTAGCCCGCGCGCAGGATGGCCGCGCGCCAGTCGTCGGGGAAGTCCTTGGGGAAACCGGCCAGCGAGAGCGCCGTGAACGGCCGGCCACCCATGGCGTAGACGTCCGAGAGCGCATTGGCCGCGGCGATGGCGCCGTAGAAGCTCGGGTCGTCCACCACGGGCGGGAAGAAATCGACCGTCTGCACCAGCGCCAGGCGCGTCCCGCCGGGCAGGCCCTCGCGCGCTCCGAGCACGACGACGCCCGCGTCGTCGAGCGTCTGGGGCCCGACGATCATGCGTTCGTCCGTGCGGTCGGTGACGTCGCGCAGCACCTGCGCGAGCTGCCCCTGGGGCAGCTTCGCCGCTCAACCCGCGCAGTCGGCGTAGTCGGTCAGGCGCTTCTGGGGAGCCGTGGTCATCGGCGCACTGTAGCGAGCGCCCTTGCCCCGGCCAGCGCCCCGCCCGGCCAGCGCCCCCGCGTGGGGCCGGCGCGGAGGGGAAGGGCTCCCGCGCCGTAAAAGGCCTGTCTCCCGCGTTCCTGGCCGGCCCGGAGCCTCAAGAACCGACGCGCTCGGGCCCGACAGGCGTGCCCAGAGGTGGGTTGGTGATGTTCTCTCGTCCCGCATTCGTCAATCGTTTCCTGGAGCGCTTCCCCGACTTGTTCGGACTGCGCGGTCAGATCGTCTTCGGCGCCGGCCTGGTCTCGGGCCTGTTCGCGCTGCTGTTCGTCGTCTCGGCCGGCCAGATCGACCAGCGCCGCCAGGCCGAGACCGCGCGCAGCCAGGCCGAGACGCTGGCCTCCACGGCCGCGGTCTGGATCGACGGCGACGCGCACGCCGGGCTGGGCGAGAATCCGGCCAAGCGCCTCTCGGACCAGACGGCGCTGCTCGAGCTCGTGCTGCGCACGGGCGGCTACGACGGCGGCGTGCGCACGCTGCGGCCCACGGCCACGGCGCGCACCGCCCTGGCCGCGCAGCCGAAGGCGGCGCGCGCCGACGCGCTCGAGATGGTGCTGCGCGTGGGCGAGATCCGGGGCAACTCCAAGACCATGGACTATCGGCCCGAGATGGCGCCGGCGCTGTTCGAGGGCAAGTGCGCCAGCGTGGTCGGCCCGTCGCGCGTCGAGGCCTACGCGCCCGTGCTCGACTCGTGGGGCGCCACGACGGCCATCGTCGTCGTGGACGGGCCCGCGCAGGGACCGCTGTGGCGGCGCGCGCTGTTCCTGGTGGCGGCGGCGCTGCTGGCCGGCGTCGTCACGGCCGCGTCGATCTGGCTCGCTCGCGGCTACGCGCGTCGGCTGTGCAACGGGCTCGACGCCCTGAACGCCGGCGTGCAGGAGCTCGCGCGTGGCCAGTGGGCGACGCCCGTGGCGCACCCGGGCGGGCCGCGCGAGCTCGGGGCTCTGGCCGACTCGCTCGAGAACCTGCGCGCGCGCCTCGAGGCGCAGGCGCGCGGCGTGACGCCCCCGCCCGCGCCCGAGCCCGCGCCGGCGGCCGGGGCCAAGGCCGCCAAGCCCGTCGCGCTGGGCGAGCGCGTGGAGTTCGACCTGGCGCTGCTCGTGCAGCAGCTGATCGAGCCGGCGCGCAAGGTGGCGCAGTCGCGGCGCCTCGATCTGCAGCTCGTCTTCCCCGACGGCGTGCCCTCGCGCCTCGAGGGCCATCCGGTCGTGCTCTACCAGGCGCTGGACGCGCTCCTGCGCAACGCCTTCCGCGCGACCGAGGTGGGCAACGTCACCCTGCGCGTGAACCGCATGGGCGAAGGGCCCGAGGGCTGGAAGCTGCGCTTCGAGGTGTCGGACACCTCGCCCGGCATCGCCTTCAAGGGCCAGCAGGAGCTGGCGGCCAAGCTCGCCCACGCGGCCACGCAGGACCCCACCCAGCTGCGCGATCCGCTGCAGGTGGCGAGCGCGCTCGCCTCGGCCCTGGGCGGCGAGCTCGGCTTCGAGACCCAGCCGGGCCAGGGCAGCCGCTTCGGCTTCACGGTGGCCTTCTCCTCCTCGGCCCCGCTCCCGGGCACGGCCTTCACGCCGCGGCCCGAGACCGCCTTCCAGCGCCGGCCGGCGAACGCGCGCGGGCGCTAGCCTTCACTCCCAGCGGAAGATGCGCAGCGCGACGGCGAAGGCCAGCGCGCCCCACAGGAAGAGCAGCCCGAGCGGGCGCGCGAGCTCGAGCGGCCCCGCCCCGTCCAGGCACACGGCGCGCAGCGCGTCGTTGAGCGCCGTCAGCGGCAGGAGGCGCAGCAGCGGCTGCACCGCGGCCGGGAAGCGTTCGTAGGCGAAGAACACGCCCGAGCCCAGCCACATCGGCATCATGACCAGGTTCATCATGCCCGACACGGCCTCGATCGTGCGCGCGCGCGAGGCCGTCAGGATGCCGATGCCCGCGAAGGCGAAGGCGCCGAGGAGGCAGGTGAGCGCGAACAGCGCCACGCTCCCGCGCAGCGGCACGGAGAGCGCCCACACGCCGAACGCACCCAGCACGGCCACCTCGAGCACCAGGAACACCAGGCGCGCCCCGATGAACGACAGGAAGAACGACGAGCGGCGCATGGGCGTCACGAGCAGGCGCTTCAGGAACTTGCGCCGGCGCACGTCGGCGATGGCGAAGCCGATGCCCCACATGCCCGTGCCCATCAGGTTCATGCCCAGCAGGCCGGGGAACAGGAAGTCGACGTAGCGCTCGCCCGTCTGCTCGACGCGCTCCTCGGTCGCGACCGGCGCCGCGCCGGGCGCGGGCCGCTCGAGCAGGCGCAGGACGCGCAGGCGCGCGCTCTCGCCCTCGGGCCGGGCCGGATCGTAGGCGAGATCGGGCGGGTCCCCCGGCGTGAGCAGGACGTCGAGCGCGGCGCGCGCGAGCGAGCGGCGCGCCTCCTCGGGCACGTCGAAGCGCACGAGCTCGACGTGCTCGTCCTCGGCCAGCGCCGCCGCCAGCTCCTCGCTGCCCGCGCCGGCCACGAGCCCGACGCGCGCGGGCTGCACGCCCTTGGAGCGGAAGGCGAAGCCCAGCACGCCCGCCAGGACGAGCGGGAACACGAACACCCAGAAGATGGCCTCCGGCTCGCGCACGAAGAGCAGCACGCGCACGCGCGTCAGCTCGAAGAGCTCGTGCGCCCTACTCATCGCGCAGGTGCTTCCCGGTCAGGGCCACGAACACGTCCTCCAGGGTGGCGCGGTGCGTGCGCAGGTCCTCGAGCGCGACGCCGCGCCGCGCGGCGAGCTGGAACAGGGCCGCGATCGCGGCCGCGCCGTCGCCCACGCTCAGGCGTACGCGTTCCTTCTCGAAGCGCGCGTCGCGCACGCCCGGCAGGGCACGCAGCTCGTCCTCGGGGAACGAGCGCGCGTCGCCGCCGACGGGCGCGAACTCGACCACGCTCTCGGCCCCGAGCGAGGCCACCAGGGCCGCGGGCGAGCCGCGCGCGATGACCTTGCCCTGGTCGACGATCACGAGCTCGTCGCACAGGCGCTCGGCCTCCTCCATGTAGTGCGTGGTCAGGAGCACCGTGCCGCCCTCGGACTTGAAGGTCTCGATCAGCTCCCACACGCGCCGGCGTGCCTGCGGGTCGAGGCCGGTGGTGGGCTCGTCGAGGAACAGGACGCGCGGGCGGTTGATCAGCGCGCTGCCGAGCGCCAGGCGCTGCTTCTGGCCACCCGAGAGCGTGCCCACGCGCGCGTTGCGCTTCTCCTCCAGGCCGATCCAGGCGATGACCTCGTCCGGCGTGCGTCCGTCGCGGTAGAAGCAGCGGAACAGGCGCAGCACCTCGAACACGGTCAGCTTGTCCTGGAACTCGGTCGCCTGCAGCTGCACGCCGATGCCGGCGCGGATGGTGGCGGCCGAGTCGCGCCAGGACAGGCCCAGCACGCGCACCTCGCCCGCGTCGGGGACCTTCAGCCCCTCCAGGATCTCGATCGTGGTGGTCTTGCCGGCGCCGTTCGGCCCGAGCAGCCCCAGGCACGTGCCGGCGCGCACCTCGAGGTCGATGCCGTCCACGGCCACGAGCTCGCCGTAGCGCTTGACGAGGCCGCGCGTGAGCACGACCGGAGCGCTGGGCCCGCTGGATTCGGCGCCGGACATGGGGCGCAGAGGATAGTCCGGGCGCGCCGGAATCGAGGCGCGATCCGGGGAAGGCGCGCGCGGCTATCCTGCTCGCCCCTGACGAAGGAGAACCGTTGCGCCGCGTCCCCCGCCCCTCGTCCTTCCTGCTCGGCCTCGTGCTGGTCCCGCTCTTCGCCGGCCTGGCGGCGCGGCACGCCCCCGACGAGCCCGTGCCCCTGGCCGGCTCCGCGCCCGCGGGCGTGCTCGCCTTCGAGGTGCGCGACGGCGCGGGCGCGCTCGTGCCCGCGCGCCTGACCTTCGTGCTCCCCGACGGCACGCTGCCCGAGCTGTTCACGAACGTGAAGGCGGCCGGCCGCGACTTCGCCGCGCGCAAGGACGTGGTCTACACGCGCACGGGGGCGGGCGCGATCACGGTTCCCGTCGGCCGCTACACGGTCTACGCCTCGCGTGGCCTGGAGTGGAGCCTCGCCTCGGCCGAGCTCGAGTTCCGCGCGGGCGAGCGCGTCTCCTGGCGCGCCGAGCTCGTGCACGAGGTCGACACGACCGGCTGGGTGAGCGGCGACTTCCACCTGCACACGCTGACGCACTCGGGCCACGGCGACGCCGACCTCGAGGAGCGCGTGCTCTCGTTCCTGGGCGAGGGCCTCGAGTTCGCCGTGGCCACGGACCACAACCACAACACCGACTACGCCCCCACCGTGCGCGCCCTGGGCGTGGAGAGCCAGCTCACGACCGTGACCGGGAACGAGGTCACGACCGACCTCGGCCACTGCAACGCCTTCCCGCTCGATCCGGCGCGGGCGCCGGTGGCCGTGCTCACCGACGCGGCCGCGCAGTTCCGCCTGATCCGCGCCGAGACCAACGCCGCCGGCGCCGTGCCCGTGATCCAGCTCAACCACCCGCGCTGGGAGGGCATGGACTGGTTCCGCTGCACGGGCCTCGATCCGGCCACGGGCCTGGCGGACGCGCGCTTCTCGGCCGACTTCGACGCGATCGAGCTCCTGAACGAGAACGTGGGCTGGGGCTACTTCGATCCCGTCGCCGACGCGCGCGACACGGGCGGCAACCGCCACTCGGTCCTGCAGGACTGGTTCCTCCTGCTACAGCGCGGGGCGCGCTACGCGGCCGTGGGCAACTCCGACTCGCACCACGTGCAGAAGATCTTCGCCGGATGGCCGCGCAACTTCGTGCGCTCGGCCACGGACGACCCCGGACGCATCGACGTCGGCGCGGTGGCCGGAGCCGTGCGCGCCAAGCAGGTGTTCACCACGCTCGGACCCTTCGTCGATTACTCGGTCGAGGGCGTGCCCATGGGCGGCGACGCGCGCGCGCGCGACGGCCACGCCACGCTGAAGTTGCGCGTGCAGGCCGCCTCGTGGATCGACTGCGACCGCGTGCAGGTGATCGTGAACGGTGAGCTCGCGCGCTCGCTTCCCGTGCCCGAGGCGAAGACACCCCTGCGCCTGGAGACGGAGCTCGAGCTGTGCCTGCAGGCCGGCTGCGCGCGCCACGGCGCCGCGGGGCCGCGCGGCACGGGCGGACCGCGCGACGCCTGGGTGACGCTGCTCGTCGAGGGCGACCGGCACCTCTTCCCGATCCTGAACGACGAGGCGCAGCCGGCCCTGCCGCTGTGCGTGGCCAACCCGGTGTGGATCGACGGTGACGGCGACGGGCGCTGGACGAGCCCGGCCCAGCGCATCGAGGCCGAGCTCGCCGCCCAGGGCACGCCCGACCTGGCGCGGCGCTGGTTCGAGGGCCTCGGGCCGGCCGAGCAGGTGCTGGCCCTGGCGGCGCTGCGGCGCGGGCCGGTGGCGGCCGTGCTGCTCGGGCAGGCCCTCACGAGCCCGGCGCGAGCCGTGCGCCTCGCGGCCGCGCGCATGGGCGAGCGCTGCACGCTCGAGGGCATCTCCGGCCCCTTCGAGCGCGCCTTCGGCCAGGCCAAGGGCGACCCCTTCCTGGGCGCGCTGTGCCTGCGCGCGCTGCACGCCACGCGCCGCGAGGTGGCGGTGCCGAGCCTGCTCGCCTTCCTGAAGAGCTTCGGCGAGCCGGCCCTGCGCGACTACGCCGACGAGCTCGCGCCGCTCTTCGAGGGCGCGCGCGTGCCGCCCTGGCGCGTCGCGCTCGATACGCCGGCCGTGGCCGACGACGCGCCCGGGCCGGAGCAGGCCCTCGCCTGGCGCGAGCTCGCGCCCGATGCCCGGGGCTACCTCGATCTCACCGCGCTCGCGCCCGATGCGCGCAGCGCGGGCACGGCCGCCTGGGCCGAGGCGTTCCTGCACTGCGACGCCGCGCGCAAGACCGTGCTGTGTCTGGGCAGCGACGACGGCTGCCGCGTGTGGCTCGGCGAGCGCCTCGTGTACGAGAACCCGGCCGAGCGCGCGGCCAATCCGCTGGAGAAGGTGCTCGAGCTCGAGCTCGCGCCGGGCTGGAACCGGCTGGTGGTGCGCGTCGACAACGCGGGCGGGGACTTCGGCCTCTACGGCCGCGTGCTCGACGCGGACGTGCGCCTCGCCCCGCGCCCGGAGTAGCGCCTACTTGGGCGCGTCGCCGCCGCTCCCGCCCTTGGGATCCGCGCCCTTGGCATCGGCGCCCTTGGGCCTCTTCTCGCGCGGCTCGGGCGGCGAGGCCTGGAGCTCCTCGGGCGACTTCGGCTGCCGGCCGGCGAGCCAGGCGGGCTGCAGGCTGCCGTCGGCCAGGCCCGCGGCGGCGCGCTGGGCCAGGCGCGCGGCGGCCTCGAGGTGCGCGTAGTCGAGCGTGTCGGCCTCGTCGGCCGGCGTGTGGTACTGCTCGTGCAGGTTGAAGCTCGAGAGCGACTGCGCCACCACGCCCTTCAGCGCGAAGGCGTAGTTGTCCGAGCGCTGGAAGAACTTCTCCTTGGGGCGCGGGTCGGCCACGATCGCCAGGCCCTGCTCGCGCCAGGCCGCGCCCAGGTTCGTGCGGTCGTCGCCCGTCAGCCACAGCTTGCCCGCGCCGCCGGCGAGCTCGTCGGGCCGGCCGAGCATCTCCAGGTTGAGGTCGGCCACGGTGTGCTCGAGCGGCTCGGCCGGCGCCGCGAGGTAGCGCGCGCTGCCGAAGCCGCCGCGCTCCTCGCCGGTCGTGAACAGGAACACGAGCGTGCGCGCGGGCTTGGGGCCCGCGGCGAAGGCCTGCGCCAGCTCGAGCAGCGTGGCGACGCCCGAGGCATCGTCGTCGGCGCCGTTGCAGATGCGGTCCTTGTCGTCGTCGCCTTCCTTGTCCTTGTCCTTGCTGCGCGGGGTGCGCACGCCCAGGTGGTCGAAGTGCGCGGAGAGCACGACCACCTGCTGGGCCAGCTCGGGATGCTCGGGCGTGCCCACGCCGCGGATGCGGCCGACGACGTTGCCCTCGAGGATCGGGCTCTCGACCTCCTCGAGCAGGAGCTGGAGGTGCGACATCTTGCGCTCCTCCATCGTGAGCTTCAGCGGGCCGCGCAGCTCGATCCACTCGCAACCCTCCTTCTCGTCCGGGGCGAGGTAGCGCGGCGCGATCCCCGCCTTGGGCTGGCCGGGCTCGTAGCCGTGCTCGCCCTCGTCGAGCTCGACCTCGAGGCCCCAGTCGGTCAGGTCGGCGATGCCGCGCTTGCGGAAGATGTCGCGGCGCTCGTTGGGCGTGGCGCCGAAGTACACGGCCTCGTCGGGCCGGCCCTGCTGCGGGATGCCGCCCGGGTTGAAGCCGTAGAAGCGCCGCAGCGGCAGCATCTCGGTCGAGTGCGCGTGCCCGCGGATGCGCAGCTCGAAATCGACGCCGTAGTGCGCCTCCTGCACCTCGCCCTCGGGCCCCTTCCAGAGGAGCCTCGGCGGGGCGGGGTACTCGTAGCGCCGCAGCGCGAGGGGCTGGAACCAGCCGCCCTCCACGCCCGCCGGCTCGAGGCCGGCCGCCGCGAGCGCCTGCGCGAGGTAGCGCGCCGCGCGCTGCGAGCCGCTCGTGCCGAAGCCGCGCCCCTCGAGCTCGTCCGAGGCCAGGAAGCGCACGTGGTGCTCGAGCTCGGCGCGGGTGATGGCCGCGTCCTTGGCCGGCAGCGGGTCGAGCGGCGCATCCTGGGGCGCCCCGGCGGGCAGGGAGGCGAGGAGCGCGAGCAGCGGGAGGATCGGCATGGGTGGCGGGGCGCGGTGGCGCGGGGCGAGGGGATCTTGACCGCCCGGACCGCGCTCCGTCCATAGGGGGACCGCCCTGGGGAGCGCCCTTGGGACAGTTCGGTGGGCTCCTCGCCTACGGCGCTCCGGGTGCCGCGGTTGGGACGGTCGGGCGCTAACCGGAGCCCGGCGCCGTGAGTATGGTGGCCGCTCCCGATGGCGACGCCCCACGATCGCGGCCGGCGCCGCGCGCGCGCCCGGGCCTTCCTTTCCGCGTTGGCCGGGGCGCTGGCGGGCTGCGGTGACCCCGCCCCGCCCACGCAGCCGGGCACGCATCCGGGCGCCGCCGTCGAGCGCAGCGTGATCCTGATCACGTGCGACACGCTGCGCGCCGATCGGCTGGGCTTCCTGGGCTGCCCGCGCGCGACGAGCCCGAACCTCGACGCGCTGGCCGCCGAGTCGCTCGTGTTCGACTCGGCCTGGTCGACCGCACCCCTGACCGGACCGGCGCTCTCGGCCCTGCTCACCGGCCGCCCGCCCGAGGAGCTCGGCCTGTCCGACAACCGCAACGTGCTCGCGGCCGAGGCGGAGACACTGGCCGAGACGCTCGCCGCCCACGGCGCCGCGACGGCCGCGATCGTCTCGAACTGGGTCCTGCGCCGGCGCGCGGAGCTGCCCGGCGCCGGCGTGCAGCAGGGCTTCGCGCACTTCGACGACGCCATGGACGAGGCCGAGCCCGCGCGCCCCGACCTGCGCGAGCGGCGCGCGCCCGCCACGACCGACGCGGCCCTGGCCTGGCTCGACGCGCACGCCGCGGAGCGGCCCTTCTTCCTGTGGGTGCACTACCAGGATCCGCACGGGCCCTACACGGCGCCCTCCGAGTTCCTGGGCGCGCCGGTCGCGGGTCCGGTGGACGAGCCGGCCCTCGAGGTCGGCCGCGACCAGCGCGGGCGCGGCGCGCTGCCGACCTACCAGGTCGTCGACGGCGAGCGTCGGCCGGCGCTCTACCGCCAGCGCTACGAGGCCGAGATCCGCTTCTTCGACCACGAGCTCGGGCGCCTGCTGGCGGACCTGCGCGCGCGCGGCCTCTTCGAGCGCGCGCTGGTGGTCTTCACCGCCGACCACGGCGAGTCCCTGGGCGAGCGCGGCTTCTTCTTCTCCCACGGCCAGCACCTGCACGAGGAGCTCGTGCGCGTGCCGCTGCTCGTGCGTCCGCCCGGGGGCGCGCGCGGCGAGCGCGCGCGCCGCGCGCCGGCTTCGCACCTCGACCTCGCGCCGACCCTGCTCGCCTTCGCCGGCCTCGATCCCGGGCCGCGGCGCGGCGTCGACCTCCTGGCCGGCGAGGCGCCCGCGCGCGTCCTGCCCCAGTTCCTGCGCGGCCAGTGGGGCGCGCTCGAGGGCGGGCACCGGCTGATCGTCGGCGAGTCGGGTGCCGAACTCTTCGACCTCGCGCGTGATCCGCTCGAGGAGCACGACCTCGCGCCGAGGTCGCCCGAGCTCGTGCGCTCCCTGACCGAGCGCCACCACGCGCTGGCGCGCGCCGCCCCCCCGCCGCTGCGCGCGGCCGAGCCGCCGCCGGGCACGGCCGACGAGAGCGGCCTGAAGGCCCTCGGCTACGCCGGCGAGGACGGCGACGAGCCCGCGCCGGAGCCGCGCTGATCAGCGCGTCTCGCCCAGCGCGTCGAAGGCCGCGCGCAGGCGCGCCACGCGCGCCTCGTCCACGGCCTCGTCCACGCGTCCGCCGCGCTTGAGGGCCGTGCCCACGATGGCGCCGTCGGCCACGCGCAGCAGCTCGCGCGCGTTGTCGGCGTCGACGCCCGAGCCGACCAGGAGCGGCGCCGCGCCCACGCGCTCGCGCACGCGCTCGAGCTCCGCCCGTCCCGGCGCGTGCCCGGTGGCGCGCCCGCTGACGATGAGCGCGTCGGCGCCGCCGCGCGTGAAGGCCTCCTCGGCCGCCTCGGCCAGGCTCTCGCTCCCGAGCGGGGTGGCGTGCTTGACGTGCACGTCGGCCAGGATGCGCGCCTCCGGGCACAGGCGCGCGCGCTCGCGCAGCGTCTCGGCCGCGCGCCCCTGGATCAGGCCCTGGTCGGTGACCATGGCGCCGGTGTGCACGTTGACGCGCAGGAACGAGGCGCCCGTGGCCGCGCACAGGCCCAGGGCCGCGCGCGCGTCGTTGCGCAGCACGTTGACGCCCAGCGGGCAGCCGGCGGCGAGCTCGCGCACGGCCGCCAGCGCCAGCGCCAGCGTGGCCACGGTCTCGGGCGGGACCTCGCCGGCGAAGAAGGGCGTGTCGCCGAAGTTCTCGACCAGCAGCGCGTCGGCGCCGCCGCGCACCAGGGCGCGCGCGTCGGCGCGCGCGCGCTCGAGCAGCGCCGCGGTCGAGCCCGCGTGGCGCGGCGCGCCGGGCGTGGGCGCGAGGTGCACGACGCCGATGAGGACGCGGCGCGCGCCGCCCAGCAAGGCGAAGAGCTCGCTCATCGCCCCTTCTTCAGCTCGTAGTGGGTGCGCACGTAGATCTGCCACTTGCCTTCGAACTCGAAGGGCGAGATGCCCAGCGCCTCCTGCAGGGCGTCCTTGATCGACTTGCGCGCCTTGATCGCACGCGCCAGCGGCCCCAGGCGCTCGGGATAGGTCTTGCGCACGAAGTCGACGTAGGACCAGGCGAAGATCTGCTCCTCGGGCGCGAGCTCGATCGTGTTCTTGCCGGCCACGCCCAGGAACCCGGGCGCCGAGCCGCGCTCGACGGCGACGCGCACGGGCACCTCCCACGAGCCGCGCGCGATGTCGAGGATCGTGTCCGACTCGATGTAGCAGTAGTGGCGCACGCTCTCGAACAGCTCGAGCTCGTAGGCGTGCGCCAGGCCCTCGTCCAGCCAGCCGCCGTGGATGTTGCCGGGCCAGATGCCGTCCCACACGTTGGAGAGCAGGCAGTGGGCGAGCTGGTGCACGACCGCCTGGTGCAGCTCGGAGTCGTCGTGCAGCCAGCCCTTGTCGTAGAAGATGCTGATCGAGGGCGCGCGGCCCATGAGCTTCGACTCGGTGCGCGAGCTCTGGCGCGTGAAGAGCACCGAGGCCTTCTCCTGGTCCTCGACGCGCGCCCACAGCAGGACGTGCGTGGGCGCCAGGTAGTCGGCCTCGGCCGCGCCGAGGTCGGCCGATTCGCGCGCGTACTGCTGCTCCATCCGCGTGAGGTAGAGGTGCATGCCCGGGTGCAGCGCGCTCGCCCCCTTGACCTCGATCTTGGGGAGATCGTAGGTCAGGAGGAAGTGCGCGCTGGCCGCGTGCGCGAGCGCCTTCCCCATGGGCGTGTCGACCGCCACGCGCGTCGCCGCCAGCCACTCGGCCAGGCGCGCGCGCTCGGCCGCGTTGGCCGGCCCGGGGTCCTTGCCGCACTTCTCGCAGGGGACGCGCGCCGTGCCGCCGCAGGTCGGGCAGCTCGCGGCGATCGAGCACGAGCGCGCGCTCGCGTCCAGGCAGGCGTGCTTGGCCAGCGTGGGACAGGGCACGAGCCCGGTGTCGTCGCACTTCTTGCAGTCGCCCGCGAGCGCGAGGGCGAGCACGAGATCGAGGAAGAAGCCCACGCCCCTAGTCTGACGCCAGGAGCCCGCGCCGCGCGAGCTCGGCCCGGAGCTCGGTCGCGCCGCGGAAGCGGATGGCCTGCAGCCCCTGGGCGCGGGCCGCGGCGCAGTTCTCCTCGCGGTCGTCGACGAACAGGCACTCCCCGGCCGGCACGCCCAGGGCGGCCACGGCGCCCGTGTAGGCGCGCGCATCGGGCTTGCGCACCCCGGTGAGGCACGAGACGAAGGTCCAGGCGAGGTAGCGCGAGAGGCCGAGCTGCTCCTCGATCAGCCGGAACCACTCGGGGTAGTTGGAGAGCGCGTGCAGCCCGTGGCCGCGCGCGACGAGCTCGGCCAGCAAGGCCTCCATGCCCGGCACCCAGCGGTACTCGGCCGTCAGCGCGCGCTTGAGCCCGACGTGGTCGAAGGCGCGCCCGTCGCGGAAGAAGCGCGCGAACAGGGTGGCCTCGTCGATCTCGGCGCGCTCGAACTCGGCCCAGGCCGTGGGGTGCTTCTGGCCGAGCAGCGCGTCGAGCGTCATGCCCAGGAAGGCCGGCGCGCGCGCGTAGAACGGCTCCTCCACGAGCGTGTCCATCACGTCGAAGAGGAAGAGCGGCCGCTTCATCTCATGCGCGCGGCTTGGCGCGCGGCGCATCACGCTCGGAAAGGCGCATGGAGCCAGAGACGGGATTTGAACCCGTAACCCCCGCTTTACGAAAGCGGTGCTCTACCGTTGAGCTACTCTGGCGTTCGTACCGCCGGCGCGCGGCCGGCGGAGGTCTTCTTCAGCGCCCGAGGATGCCGCGCATCAGCTCGACGCGCGCGTCGCGGGACAGGTTCAGGCGCCCGAGCGCGCCGGCCGTGGCCGCGCGCACGTCGAAGGCCTCTTCCTTCTGGGCCACTTCCTGGAGGCGCTGCACGACCGAGGCGTCGGCCGAGCCCGAGCGCGAGAAGAGCGCCGCCAGCGTGTTCGCCGCGCGCACGCGCACGGGCGCGGAGCGCTGGGCGTCGACCAGCACGCCGGTCACGCGCTCGACGTGCGCGGGGCCGCCGATGAAGCCGAGCACGCCCAGGGCGGGCACGACCACCGGATCGGGGCGCGTGGCGAGCGTGCTCGCCAGGGCCTCGGCCGAGGCCGTGACGTCGGTCTTGCCGCCGGCGGCCAGCGTGTAGAGCGTCTCGGCCGCGCGCGCGGCGAGCAGGTTCGCCTCCTCGCGGTCGCGGTTCATGTTGGCGCTCAGGGCCGCGTCGACCACGGACATGTCCGCGCCGGGCGCGAGCACGCCGCTGATCTTGCCGCCGAAGGTGGCCTCGTCGACCGCGTTGCCCGAGCTCTGCACGAAGATCGGCGTCTTGGCCGTGCGCGGATCGCGGCGGATCTCGTCGATCACCTGGTTCGTGGTCAGGTCCGGCAGGCGGTCCGAGATCACGATCAGGTCGAGGCCGGGGATGGTCTTCAGCGCGCCCAGGCCGCGCCCACCCGTCGACCACACGTTGGTGCGGATGCCGCGCTCGCCGAGGGACGAGGCCGTGGCGCTGGCCAGGGCCTGGTCGCTGCTGATCACGGCGCCCATGCGCACGCCCTCGAGGCCGGCGGCCGTCGTCAGCGCCGTCACGGTCTCGGGCGTGGCCGCCTCGCGGTTGCGGAAGGCGATCGAGCCCAGGGCCACGGCCGCCTCGCCCTGCACGGCGGCGCTCTTCGAGGCCGTCAGCGCGCGCTGCAGGTTGGCGGTCGAGGTCTTGCCCGTGCTGGCCAGCAGCCGGCACAGGCCCGAGGCCGCGATGAGGTCGTTCTGCGTGATGGCCCAGCCCAGGGCCAGGTCGAGGGCCTCGGGACCGGCGAGCTGCGCCGCCAGGTCGTCGTACTTCAGGCGCTCGCCCCAGTCGCCGGTCTCGGTGCCGGCGGCCATCCATTCCTCCAGGCGCCCGATCTCGGTCACCGCGCAGCGCGCGATGCCGGCCAGCGGAGCGCCCGCGTCGGACAGCAGGGCCAGTGCGCGGTAGTAGCTCTTCTTGGCCATCTCCGGCGCGTAGAGGAAGCGCGGCACCTCGGTGGCGACGAGGCCGTTGCCCTCCCAATGCCACACGACGTCGGAGTACTGGAACGGCAGGAGGACCGAGTCGTCCTCGCGGTAGTAGGCGTCGCCCTGGGCGAGGTAGAGCGAGCCGGCGTCGCCGCCGCCGCCCATGTTCTCGAGCGCCTTGGTCGCGGCCGTGCGCACGCCCACGTCCTGGTCGCCGGCGGCGGCGCGGGCCAGCACGGGCCGCGAGCGCGGATCCTTGATGTGCCCCAGCGTGAGCGCCACGTTGCGGCGCAGGTGCGCGTCGGGCGCGTCGAGCGCCTCGATCAGCGGCGGCACGACGTCCGAGCCCATCTTGGTCAGCGCGCTGATCACGTTGACGCGGCGGTCCTTGTCGGCCTCCTCGGTGAGCGAGTAGACGAGGATCGGCACGGCGTACTCGCCGTAGTCCGAGGCCAGCTGCGCCACGACCTTGTTGCGCGCGGCGACGTCGTCGCTCACGAGCCCCTTGACGAGCTCGCGCACGGCGTCGGGGTTGTTCTGGCGTTCCTTGCGGCCCAGGCCCGCGCGGTCCATCAGCTCCTTCGCCACCACCTCGATCTCGCCGCCCTTGGTGAGCAGGCGCAGCCAGACCTGGTTGTCGGTGCGCTGCCACAGCTCGAAGGCCGCCTCGTGGGACGGGTCTTCGGCCAGGACCTGCTTCAGGAGCCCGAGGGCCTCTTCGTCGGCGCCGCGCTGGAGCGCCTCCACCGCCGCCGTGAAGTTCTGCTCGACCGACTGGGCCTGGGCAGGAAGGGAGAGGAGAAGGGCCGAGAGCGCCAGCAAAGGCAGGGACCGACGACGGATCATGGCGTGTCGTGGGGACTCGTGACGGGGCCTCGAAGGGCAGGGGAGAGACCCGAGACAGGGGACGAGGAGCCCTCGATCCCGCAGAAAACGGGGCCGCGGGATGATAACGAGGGTCCGACGGTTATCAAGGGAACCGGCACCCCAGGCTACCCCCGCTCGGGGGCGCGACTACGGAGAAGACGGGCGAGAAGCGGCGTTCCGGGGCCGGCCGCCCGGCCCGACGCTCGCCGACGAGGGCGCTGCCTTGCGGACGACCGCCTCAGGCGCTTCCCCGGGTGGCGTAGGGCGGCAGGCTGATCTTGCCCAGCACGCCGCCGGCCCGTGCGCCGGTGACGCGCGGCTCGGTCGAGGGGCGGCCGAGGACGCAGCGCACGGCGAGCATGGCGAAGGCGATGGCCTCGCGCGCGTCGGGATCGACGCCGTGCTCGGCGCTCGAGGAGGTGGCGAGGCCCGTGCGGCGCTCGAGCTCGGCCGTCAGGGCCAGGTTCTTCGCTCCCCCGCCGCACAGGACGAGCCCCCGGGCGGGCGAGGAGAGCGCCGCCCGCAGGGCGTCGGCGGCGCTGGCCGCGACCAGGGCGGCGCCGGTCGCGAGCTGGTCCTCGCGCGCGAGGCCCAGGGCGCGGGCGCGTGCCAGCACCTCGCCCACCCAGCGCTGGCCGAAGGTGTCGCGGCCGGTGCTCTTGGGCGGCGCGCGGCGGAAGAACGGATGCTGGAGCAGCTCCGCCAGGAGCCCTTCGTGGACGCGCCCCCGCAGCGCGCTCACGCCGCCGCGGTCATAGGGCTGGCGCAGGAGCTCGCGCGCGAGGCCGTCGAGGAGCGCGTTGGCCGGGCCGGTGTCGAAGGCCTGGGGCGGCTCGCTCGCGCGCAGGATCGTCGCGTTGGCGATGCCGCCCAGGTTGAGCACGACCGCCGGGCGCGCGAGGTCGGGGAAGAGCTCGTCGTCGACCAGCGCCGTCAGCGGCGCGCCCTCGCCGCCGCAGGCGATGTCGGCCGTGCGGAAGTCGCTGACCGTGACGGCACCCCCCTCGCTCGCCACCGCGTCGCCGTCGCCGAGCTGCAGCGTGGCGCGCCCCTCGCTCTCGATGCCGTCGTGGTGGAACACGGTCTGGCCGTGGCTGCCGACGAGGTCGAGCTCGACGCCCGCTTCGCCCGCCAGGGTGCGCGCGGCGCGGCCGAAGGCGCGCCCGAGGTCGCGGCCCAGGAAGGCGAGCTCGCGCGCCCCGAGCGCGGCGCCGTCGAGGGCGGCGCGCACGCGCCCGCGCAGGGGCTCGGGGAAGGGCTGCGTGGCGAAGGCCAGGGGTTTGCGGGCGCCGGCCACGCCCAGGCGCAGGAGCCCCACGTCGATGCCGTCGGCCGAGGTGCCCGAGAGCACGCCCGCGACCACGGCCTCGCCGCGTGCGAGGTGCAACCAGACGCGCGAAAGGGGATGCTCGCGGGCGAGCGGGTGGGCGTGCGGAACGCTCGGGAGGGCGGGCGCCATGCGGGCGGTATGGTAAGCAGGCGCCGCGCTTGAGAGGATCAGGGCACGTGAGCGATTCCCCGAGGGGCAAGGCGGGCACCACGGTGCTGGTGGTCGACGACGACGCCGACATCTGCGTCGCCCTCGAGATGCTCCTGCGTTACGAGGGTTACGAGGTGTGGACCGCGGGCAGCGGCAAGCAGGCGCTGGCGCGCCTCGACAAGGAGCACGGCCAGGGCCGGCGCGCCGACCTCGTGCTGACCGACGTGAAGATGCCCGACATGGACGGGCTCGCCCTGCTCGAGCGCGTGCGCGAGCGGCCCGACCCGCCGGCCGTGCTCATGATCTCGGGCCACGCCGACGTGGCCACCGCGGTCGACGCCGTGCGGCGCGGCGCGGTCGACTTCCTCGAGAAGCCCCCCGACCAGAACCGCGTGCTGGTGGCGCTGCAGAACGCGCTGCGCCAGACCAAGCTCGCCAAGGAGAACACCGAGCTCCGGCGCGTGCTCACGCGCCGCTGGGAGCTCGTGGGGTCGAGCGAGAGCCTGCGGCGCCTGCGCGGCGAGGTCGCGCGCGTCGCGGCCTCGGACGCGCCCGTGCTGATCACGGGCGAGAACGGCACGGGCAAGGAGGTCGTGGCGCGCAACCTGCACCTCTCCTCGCCCGTCGGCGCGGGCCCTTTCGTGCCCGTGAACTGCGCCGCCATCCCGGCCGAGCTGATCGAGTCCGAGCTGTTCGGGCACGAGAAGGGCAGCTTCACGGGCGCCCACGAGCGCCGCATCGGCCACTTCGAGGCCGCCGACGGCGGCACGCTGTTCCTGGACGAGATCGGCGACATGCCCCTGGCGGCGCAGGCCAAGGTGCTGCGCGCGCTGGAGACGCGCGAGATCACGCGCGTGGGCGGCACGAAGTCGCTCCAGGTCTCGATCCGCGTCGTGGCCGCCACCAACGCCGACCTGGCCACGGCCGTGAACGAGAAGACGTTCCGCATGGACCTCTTCTACCGCCTCAACGTCGTGCCGCTGCGCGTGCCGGCCTTGCGCGAGCGCCCGGGCGACGTGCCCGAGCTGGCGGCGCACTTCCTCGCCGAGATCGGGGCGCGCTCGGGTCGCCGGCCGCGCGACCTCGAGCCCGAGGCGCTCGAGCTCCTGCGCACGCTGCCCTACCCGGGCAACGTGCGCCAGCTGCGCAACCTGCTCGAGGCGGCGCACGTCTTCGCCGAGGGCGCGATCTCGCGCGCCGACCTCGAGCGCATCCTCGAGAACGGGCCGGCGCTCTCCTCGCCCACCGCGCCCGAGGCCACGCAGACGTGCGAGGAGCCGTTCCAGGCCGAGACCTTCGAGGACTTCAAGGAGCGCAGCGAGGCCCTGTTCTTCCGGCGCAAGCTGGCCGAGAACGAGGGCAACGTGAAGCGCACGGCCGAGCGCCTGGGCATGCAGCGCAGCCACCTCTACAAGAAGCTCGAGCGCTTCGGGCTGAAGTAGCGGCGCGCCCGAAACGACGCGGCCGGCGCACGGGGCGCCGGCCGCGGCACGGAAGAGGGTCGGGGCTAGAGGACCTTCTTCTTCTTGGGCGGCGCCTCGGCCGGCGCGGCCTCGGGCTTCTTGGCCGCCGTGGCGGGCTTCTTGGCGTCGCCCTTGGCCACGACCGGCACCTTGCCGCCCGGCGGGATCTTGAGCTTCATGCCGACCTGCAGGCCCTCGGGGCTGGAGAGCTTGTCCTTGTTGGCGTCGAGCAGCTCCTTCCAGCGCGAGGCCGTGCCGAACACGGCGAGCGAGATCTCGGAGAGCGTGTCGCCCGCGCGCACCTCGTACTCGCCGCCTCTTGTCGACGGCGTCGCCGGCGTGGCGGGGCCGGTCCGATCGGCCGCGCTCGTCACCGGCGCATCGACCGACTTCGCCGCGGGGGCATCGGCCGGCGCGATGGCGAACTCGGCCGCGCCCGGAGCGGACTGCAGGCCGGCGGCGGGCTGCATGAAGTCGTGGATGGGCACGAGGATCTCCTTGCCCGGCACGAGCACCTGCAGGCCGTCGTTGGCCTGGATCAGGTTCCGCGTGTAGCGCCCGTCCTGGTAGAAGCGCTGCGCGAGCGTCGACCAGGTGTCGCCCTCCGCGAGGGTGTACACCATGTAGTCGTCCAGGAACGAGGGGCGCAGGCCGGCGTCGGCGAGCAGGATGGGGCGCGAGGGATCGAACTCCTTCTCGAGCGAGAGCGTCGGCGTGAGCGGTTCCTGGCTCGGCGGCGTGATCGTCTCGGCGGGCGGCGCGCCGGGCGTCGCGGGATCGCTGCCGGCGTCGAGCAGCAGCGAGGCCTCGGGCTGACCGAGGATCCCGCCCTCGGAGGGCGGCGTGTAGGTGGTCTCGGGCAGGCCGCCCTCATGCTTTCCGGCCATCAGGCGGTCGGCCGCATCCAGCGGGCCCGCGGCCTGGACGCCCTCTTCCTTCTTCCCGCGGTTCAGCGAGACGGCCAGGACGACGGCGGTGACGAACAGCACCGTGAGCAGCACCAGCTTTTCGAACTTACCCATCGGAACGGCGACCTAAAGTCTTGGGATTCAGCGAGTTGGGACGAGGGAAGGGGTCGCGGGCCGAGGCTTCACGACCCGCCCTCGCATGATTCAAAAGGCGTCACGGGTTTTCCAACGGAAAGAGGACAAATCCCACGAGCGCCCACGAGCGGCGGGGTACCGGGATGCGCGGACCACAGGATGCGGTGGGGCGGCCGCGGGTTCGCGCGGCCCCCCACGGCCCTCGGTTGAGCTCGTCCCGCTCCGCCGGTATCCTCCCCCGGTCCAGGGCGCGGCTGCCGGTTCCGGCGGAGTGCTTCGTGCGCTGGACGGGTTCCGCCATGCCCTTCCAACGCCTCTTCGTTTTTCTCGCGTCCTCTCTACTCGTCGCCTGCGCGAGCACGCCTTCGGGCGCCGCGGACGGCGAGGGCGCCAAGCTCCTGGTCGTCCTGCACGACTACAAGAACGGCCAGGACCTCGAGCTCGCGAGCGAGTCGCACACCAAGCGCGTCGAGTACTACTCCAGCGCGCGCGGCGACGCGTCGCGCAAGGTGCAGACCGACGAGATCATGTCGGCCTTCGTCGGCCAGCTCACGCGCTCGGGCTTCGAGGACCACGCGCGCGCCGGGCGCGCGCCGAGCCTCCCCGCCAGCGACGTCGTGCGCTGGGGCCTCGAGGTCGAGCGCGACGGCCAGCGCGAGCACTGGCTGATCGGCAATAGCACGGACATGGAGGCGCTGAAGGACTTCCAGGAGTGCCGCGACACGTTCCTGCAGCTCTACAACATCACCGTCTCGTACCAGACGGTCGAGAACCAGGACGGCGGGAAGATCTTCGACGACAGCAAGGCCGCCACGGCCGGGAAGAAGCGCTGATGGCCGCCGCCGGCGAGTCGCGCCTGCGGGCGGTCGCCATCGTGCCGGCGCGCCTGGGCTCGACGCGCCTGGCGCGCAAGATGCTCCTGCGCGAGACGGGCCACTACCTGTTCGAGCACACCGTGACCGGCGTGCGCCGCTCGCGGCGCCTGGAGGAGGTGGTGCTGGCCACCGATTCCGAGGAGATCCGCGCGGCCGCGCGCGAGGTGGGCGTGGAGGCGCTGCTCACCTCGCCGGCCCACGCCAGCGGCACGGACCGCGTTCACGACGCCTTCGCGCAGCTCCTGGCGCGCGGCCACGGCCCCTACGAGGTCGTGCTCAACGTGCAGGGCGACGAGCCCGAGATCCGCGGCGAGACGCTGGATCCGCTCGTGGCCGCCTTCGCCGATCCGGCGGTCGAGCTGGCCACGCTGGCCACACCGCTGCTCGACGCCGAGGAGGCGCGCGATCCCTCGGTGGTCAAGGTCGTGCGCGACCGTGCCGGCGACGCGCTGTACTTCTCGCGTTCCCCCATCCCCGCCCGCCCGCCGGGTGCGCGCGAGGGCGCCGGGCCGTACCTGCGCCACGTGGGCGTGTACGCCTTCCGGCCGGGCGCGCTGCGGCGCTTCTGCGCGCTGCCGCGCGGCGTGCTGGAGCAGCACGAGAGCCTGGAACAGCTGCGCTGGCTCGAGGCCGGCGGCAAGATCCGCGTGCTCGAGGCAGCCGAGGGCTCGGTCGGCATCGACACCGGCGAACAGTACGCGCGCTTCGTGGCGCGCACGCGCGCTCGCGCCCCCCAGGAGATCACATGACGAAGCACATCTTCATCACCGGCGGCGTGGTCAGCAGCCTGGGCAAGGGCCTGACCTCGGCCTCGATCGGGCTCATGCTCGAGCGCCGCGGCCTGCGCGTGTCGATGCAGAAGCTCGACCCCTACATCAACGTCGACCCGGGCACGATGAGCCCGTTCCAGCACGGCGAGGTGTACGTGCTCGACGACGGCACCGAGACCGACCTCGACCTCGGGCACTACGAGCGCTTCACGCACGCCAAGCTGACCAAGAACTCCAACTTCACCACGGGCAAGATCTACCAGGCGGTGATCTCCAAGGAGCGCCGCGGCGACTACCTGGGCCGCACGGTGCAGGTCATCCCGCACATCACCGACGCGATCAAGGAGGCCATCCACGCCGGCGCGCGCGACGCCGACGAGCGCGAGGTCGACGTGGCCATCACCGAGATCGGCGGCACGGTGGGCGACATCGAGAGCCTGCCCTTCCTGGAGGCCATCCGGCAGTTCGCGCTCGAGAGGCCGCGCGGCGACTGCCTGTTCGTGCACCTGACGCTGCTGCCCTACCTGCGCTCCTCGGGCGAGCTCAAGACCAAGCCCACGCAGCAGTCGGTGGGCAAGCTGCGCGAGATCGGCATCCAGCCCGACGTGCTCATCTGCCGCACCGAGAAGCCCATGTCCGAGGACATGGCCAAGAAGATCTCGCTGTTCTGCAACGTGCGCCGCGAGTCGGTGATCGAGGAGCGCGACGTCGAGTTCTCGATCTACCAGGTGCCGGTCATGCTGGTCGAGGCGGGCCTCGACCGCATCATCGTCCAGCACCTCGGGCTGGCTGCCCCGCGCGCGACCGACCTGACCGACTGGGAGGCCATGGTGGCCGAGGTCAAGAGCGCCAAGCGCCGGATCGAGATCGCCATCGTCGGCAAGTACATCGAGCTGCACGACGCCTACAAGTCGATCTACGAGTCCCTCGCCCACGCCGGCATCGCCAACCATGCGCGCGTGCACCTGCGCAAGGTGCGCGCCGAGGACGTGCTCGACCACGGCCTGGGCCAGCTCGGCGGCGTCGACGGCGTGCTCGTGCCGGGCGGCTTCGGCGAGCGCGGCCTGGAGGGCAAGATCGCGGCCATCCGCTGGGCGCGCGAGAACGGCGTGCCATTCTTCGGCATCTGCCTGGGCCTGCAGTGCGCGGTGATCGAGTTCGCGCGCAACGTGCTGGGCCTGGCCGACGCGCACACGCTCGAGTACACGCTGCAGACGCCGCACCCGGTCATCCACCTCCTGCCCACGCAGGCGGGCGTGTCCGAGAAGGGCGGCACGATGCGCCTGGGCGCCTACGACTGCGCCCTGGCCGAGGGCTCGCTGGCGCGGCGCCTGTACGGCGCGGCGCGCATCTCCGAGCGCCACCGCCACCGCTACGAGGTCAACAACGACTACCGCGCGCGCTTCCAGGCGGCCGGCTTCCGGGCCAGCGGCGTGCACCCGGAGCTCGACGTGGTCGAGATCATGGAGCTCGCCGAGCATCCCTTCTTCGTGGGCGTGCAGTTCCACCCCGAGTTCAAGAGCTCGCCCCTGGTCTCGCACCCGATCTTCCGCGGCTTCGTCGCGGCCGCGCTGGCGCACCGCGCCCACAGCGACGCGCCCGACCGCGTGCCACAGGAGTCGGGCGCGTGACGGGCGAGTCCGTGCGCCGCGCCGAGGACGTCCCGCTCCCGGGCGGCGACTTCCGCCTGTTCGTGCAGAAGCTCGCCTACCAGGCGCTGATCGCCCTGGGCGTGGTCGAGAACCCGCTCACGAAGTCGCGCCAGCCCCACCTCGGGCACGCGCAGGCCGTGATCGACGACCTGATGATGCTGCGCGAGCGCACGCGCGGGAACCTGTCGGGCGAGGAGGAGCAGCACCTCCAGCAGGTGGTGAACGACCTGCAGCGCCACTTCGTGATGATCAAGCAGAAGGCGACCGGCTGATGCACCGTTCCGCGCGTCTCGCCTTCCTGTTCCTCCTGGCCGCCGGCGCGCTGTCGCTGCAGCAGGCCGAGGAGCCGCCCATCCGCCTGCAGGCCGGCGAGCGCATCTTCGAGTGGGTGCGCGGCTGGGGCAAGCTGCCCGAGGGCATGACGCTCGGCAACACGCACGGCTGCATCGTGGTCGACGCGCGCGACCGCGTGTACCTCAACACGGACAGCGAGAACGCCGTGGTCGTGTTCGAGGCCAACGGCGCCTTCGTCAAGGCCTGGGGCAAGGATCTCGCGGGCGGGCTGCACGGCATGGCGCTCGTGAAGGAGGACGGCCAGGAGTTCCTGCTGCTCACCCACATCGGGCGCCATCAGGTGCTGAAGGCCACGCTCGACGGCGAGATCCTGTGGACCCTCGACTACCCCGCCGAATCGGGGCTGTACGAGAAGGCCGAGCAGTACCTGCCCACCAGCGTGGCCCCGCTGCCCGACGGCGGCTTCCTCGTGGCCGACGGCTACGGCGCCTCGTGGATCCACCGCTACGACAAGGACAAGAAGTACGTGAAGTCCTTCGGCGGGCCGGGCACGGAGCTCGGGAAGCTGCACTGCCCGCACGGCATCTGGGTGGCGACCGGCGGGTCCGAGCCGCTGCTGCTCGTGGCCGATCGCGAGAACAACCGCCTGCAGGTGTTCGACCTGGAGGGCAACCCCAAGCGCGAGGTCCGGGACGTCGAGCACGACCTCCTGCGCCGCCCGTGCCACATGCACCCCTACGGCAGCGAGCTGGCCGTGGCCGACCTGGCCGGGCGCGTGACGCTGCTCGACGCGGCCCTGGGGCTGATCGGGCACCTGGGCGACAACCCCGACCCGGCCAAGCGCGCCAACAACGGCGTGCCGCCGGCCGAATGGAAGGATGGCGAGTTCGTGGCGCCGCACTGCGCCAACTGGGACTCGAACGGCAACCTGTACGTGACCGACTGGGTGTCGGCCGGGCGCATCAGCAAGCTCGCGCGGGTGCGCTGAGGGCGCGAGCCTCCAGCGCCGCGCTCCCGCTCAACGAGGCGGGGTGTACCAGATGGGCGAGGTCCAGGCGCGCTCCTGGATGGTCGCTTGGACGTCGGAACGCGGCGCGCCGCCGTGCGCGGCGGCGTCGATCGTGCTCCAGCGCGGGGTCGGGATCTCGAGCACGCGCGCGTAGTAGCAGGCCGGCGCGCGGGGGTCGAAGTCCGGATCGGTCCAGAGCGCCTCCAGCTCCGCCGCTCCGATCGTGTCGGCGTACGTGGCCTTCGCGAGGTCGACCGTGTTGCCGACCGGTGGCGCCCGGCCGGTGGCGGGATCGACCCGGCGGCCGCCCGAGAGCGCGACGTCGTGGATGCGCTCGAAGGCCTGGCCGCCCGCGGCCCAGCACTTGACGATCTGGATGCGGTCGAGGTTCGCCCCGGCGGGGTCCTTGAGCGCGGCCACGGCGAAGGTGGGCGCCTTCCCCGCCGCAGCGCCGAGGTCGCCGCCCATGGGCACGCCCTCGGCGTAGGCCGTCGCGAGCCAGCCCTCGCGCTCGAGGAGATCGGGCGCGAAGGTCCAGCCGCCGAAGATGCGCGGCCGAAGGCGCACGCCGCTCGTGCCGAAGGTCTCATTGCGCCCCAGGGCCGCGAACAGCGAGGCACGCGTGTTCTCCTGCGCCCAGATGCCCGTCAGGCCGCCGCTGCCCCCGCGGTAACCGAGGCGCGCCTCGGGCGTGCCCTCGCCCTGGCCGCCCGGGATGGCGCTCTCCTCCGGCAGGGTGGCGCCCACGTGCGAATCGCTGCCGGCGACGAGGCCGAAGCGGAACGGGTTGGCGCCCAGCGTCCCCTGCAGCACGAGGCCGTTCTTGTAGGCCTCGCGCACGTAGCTGAAGCGCGCGGCGAGCTCGCCCTCCGTGAGCTCCTTCATCGTCCCGAGCTGGACGGCCGCCGCCTCGAAGCCCGCGAACTCGTCGTCGAGCGCGATCGAGGGGTGCGTCTCCGACTGGCCCTTGACCTGCACGATCTCGTGCGCGATCTCGTTCGCGCGCCGGCGCACGGCATAGGGGGCGTCGATGGCCTTCCCGTCCGAGTCCGTCAGCGCGAACATGCGCCCGCCCGAGAGGTTGCCGTTGTGCGCGATGGCGAGGACGTCGCTGCCCGCCCGGCGCGCGTTCTCGAGGTAGGTCCACAGGTCCTCGGGCCGCTCCGAGTCCAGGGCCGAGAAGGGCCGCTCGGGCACCTTCGCGCCGCCGAAGATCACGTTGCGGTGCAGGTTCCAGTTGCCCGGCATCGACGACCACTCGAAGCCGATGAAGGCCGTGAAGGTGCCGGGCTGGTCGTGGCGCGCGGCCGCAGCGCAGTAGGACCTCCAGATCGAGCGCTCCACCTCGGGGTCGTCCAGCCGTCCGGCCTGGATGCGCGCGACGGCGTCGAGGTAGGCGCGCCGGCGCACCGGGGCCTCGACGCTCCGCAGGGCCTCGGCCAGGGGCCGGTCGTGGAGCTTCCCGCCCTCGCGCTGGAGCTCCTGGTAGAGGCCCAGGTACTCGGCGTGATCCGTGACGGCCAGGAAGTCGAGCGGCCGCCCTAGCCGGAGCGTCCCCCCGCCCGGGCGCTCGATGGCCTCGCCCCTGGCGTGGCGGTAGGCGTCGTCGGGCGTCGCGAGCGTCATCCAGGCCGCGTCGAGCGAGTAGCCCGTGTGCAGGTGCAGATCGCCGAAGTAGGCGTGCTCGGGGAAGCGCGCGGCCTCCTGCGCTGCGGGTCCGGAGAGCGACGCCAGGCACAGCAGCGCGGGCGCGCCGAGCGCGCGAGGGACGGTCGGGGCTCGGGCCTTCATGGGCAGCGCGGGGCGCCGGCCAGGATACGGTCCAGGACGCGGCGCCGGCGCGCCGGCGCGCGCTACCAGCCCAGCGTGCCGGACTCGTGCTTCTTGTTCAGCTCCTCGGCGTAGCGCACGGCTTCCTCGCGCGTCGGGAAGAGCTCGAGCCGGCGCGTGTTCAGGGCGTTCGAGGACTTGTGCGCCTTGTCGCGCCCGGCCTCGAAGGCGTACTCCTGCTTGTGCTCGGTGTCGTGCACCCCGAAGGTGAAGCCCAGGTCGCTGACGACGAAGCGGCGTTTCTTGGACGGCACGGCCATCTCGGAAGGAGTTACCGGAAGGCCGGGATGTCGGTCAAGGCCTGACCGATGGCCAGCGTGTGGATGTCGTGCGTGCCCTCGTAGGTGTACACCGACTCCAGATTGCACATGTGGCGCCCGGTGTGGTACTCGAGCGTGATCCCGTTGGCGCCCAGCATGTCGCGCAGCACGCGCGCCGCGTTCAGGGCCATGGCCACGTTGTTGCGCTTGGCCATGGAGACGTGCCAGTGCTTCATGCGCCCCTGGTCCTTCAGGCGCCCGACGCGCAGGGCCAGGAGCTGGGCCATGCTGATGTCGGTGGCGATGTCGGCCAGCTTCTTCTGCGGGATCTGGAAGCCCGCCAGGGGCTTGTCGAACACGATGCGCTCCTTGGAGTAGCGCAGGGCCTCGTCGAAGCAGGCCATGGCCGCGCCCACCCCGCCCCAGGCGATGCCGTAGCGCGCCTGCGTCAGGCAGCCCAGCGGGCCGGCCAGGCCCTTGGCGCCCGGCAGGAGCGCGTCCGCGCCGACGCGCACGTCCTCGAGCACGAGCTCCGAGGTGATCGAGGCGCGCAGGCTCCACTTGTGCTTCTGCTCGGGCGCGCTGAAGCCCTTGGAGTCGCTGGGCACGACGAAGCCGCGGATGACGTCGTCGAGCTTGGCCCACACGATGGCCACGTCCGAGTTCGTGCCGTTCGTGATCCACATCTTGCGCCCGTTGAGCACGTAGCCGCTGCCGTCCTTCTTGGCCACGGTGGTCATGCCACCCGGGTTGGAGCCGGCGTCGGGCTCGGTCAGGCCGAAGCAGCCGATGAGCTCGCCCGCGGCCAGCTTGGGCAGGTACTTCCTCTTCTGCTCCTCGCTGCCGTAGGCGTAGATCGGGTACATGACCAGCGAGCCCTGCACCGAGACGAACGAGCGCAGGCCCGAGTCGCCGCGCTCGAGCTCCTGGCAGATCAGGCCGTAGGCCACGCTGTTCAGCCCGGCGCAGCCGTACTGCTCGGGCAGCGTGGGCCCGAACACGCCCAGCTCGGCCAGCTCGGGCGTGAGCTCGGTCGGGAACGTGCCCGCCTCCCAGTGCTTCATCACGAGCGGCATCCAGCGCTCGGACACCCAGCTCCGCACGGTGTCGCGCACCATGCGCTCGTCCTCGGAGAACTGGTCGTCGAGTTCCAGGAAGTCGAGCGGGCGGAAGGGATCCATGGTTCCGGGGCAGGCCGGAGAGGCCGGCGACTCAGGGGACGGAGCACCGCCGTGGAGTCCTTCCACGGAGGTCGGTAGGAACGAAACGGAGCCTGGGGATTGTAGCCCGGATCGGGGGTCGAAGCCCGCCGTCCTGGCCGCCCGCGCCGCGCTGTGCTCCACTGGCTGGTCCTGGCACGGAGCTCGCCAGGCCACGCCCGATGCACCTCGCCCGACGACCCGGAGCCGCCATCGCGGCCTGCGCCTCGGCCTTCCCGGCGCACGAGGTCGACCAGGAGACGAGCGCGCGCGGCCTGGCCCAGCTCTTCCCCGACGAGAATCCTGCCTTCATCCGCGGCCTGGTCGAGCGCTCGGGCGTCGAGCGCCGCCAGCTCGCGCCCAGCGTGCCCGAGGTGCTGACGCCCTCGGACTTCACGCACCGGAACGAGCGCTACCGCGCCGAGGCCGCGCGCCTCGCGCTCGCGGCCTGCCGGCGCACGCTCGCCGCCGCGGGCGTCGACCGCGAGCGCATCGACGTCTTCATCGACGTCTCGTGCACCGGCCTCGTCATCCCGGCCCTGGACGTCGAGCTGGCCCAGGAGCTCGGCCTGCGGCCGGACGTGCGGCGCGTGCCGATCACCGAGGCCGGCTGCGCGGCGGGCGCGCTGGCGCTCGGGCTGGCGGGCTCGTTCGC
>Ga0315910_10000445_pt1 | contig 41256 bp, 57 predicted proteins | sample EdamamesoilMG_FD_204470 | JGI IMG/M metagenome (GOLD analysis project Ga0315910, IMG submission 204470) | Garden soil microbial communities collected in Santa Monica, California, United States - Edamame soil | ecosystem: Environmental > Terrestrial > Soil > Garden | place: USA: California...
CGCGGCCGCCTCTCACTAGCGCGGAGAGACCGCAGCGCCAGCGCCTGCTAGACTGCGGGTCCATTGGGGAGGGGCATCTAGACGTTCGGAGCTGCCCCAACGTGAATGCGAAGCCGAGAATGCGCAATCTGATCGCAATTGTCCTGGTCGCAGTCGTGGCAGTGCTGGGGCTATTCGCAATGCCCAGCAAGGATGCTGGCCACCTAGAAGGCAAGGCGACGTACGTCGACGGCTCTCTGGTCATCGAGAACGCCGACGACTTTGACTGGCGGGATGTCTCGATCTCGCTGAACGATTCATTCGAGCATCGTCGATGGATCATTCAGGCGCGGTCCACGTTCGAGGTCAGCGTCCTCGACTTCACGCAACCTGATGGGCGTCGATTCGATCCGACGACGCACGCTCTCAGGACGATTCAGGTTCGCGCAGAGACATCCTCTGGGCAGAGATTCTGCAGGTGGGAGTTCGAGGGGATGTCGCCGGAGCAGACGAAGGAAATCCGCAAGGCATTCGAGGAAGTCAGGACCCTGCTCCGTTGAGTCCGCCGCACGTCGACATCGAATGACAGGAGTCGCTCGCAATGGCCGATGAGCAGCTGCGCCGCAACGCCTTCACCGTCACCTGCACCGACCAGACCTTCCGCGACATCGTCGCGTCGCAGGGCGCCGACTTCCGCATCAAGCTCAAGATCCTGAACTGCTGGAAGCAGGGCACGGCCGAAGCGAAGCAGGTGAAGTTCCGCTGGTCAATCACCGACCAGACGCCGTTCCTGTTCCAGGAGCTGATCGACGCGATGACGGTCCGCCAGGACGTGAAGTTCGACGCCGGCCAGGACTACCTGATCGGACCGAAGGGCGCGGCGCTGCAGGTGCAGGCCGCCGACGGCTCGGCGGGATTCGCCAACTCGATCTTCGGCACGGTCTTCTACCTGCACTCGAACTAACCCCCCGTGGCCGACTGGCAGGACATCTACCGGCCGGGCTCCTATCGCGGCATCGGCTGCCTGATCACCGACGTGACGGGCGCCTTCGGCCTGCGGACCGTCACGCACGAGGTCTACTCCGGCAAGCGCCACCCGGTCGAGTTCCAGGGCCCGCGGCCGCGCACGCTGCAGGTCTCGCTGATGGTGATCGGCTCGGACCACCACGAGCGCGCCGACGAGCTCCAGCGCGCGCTCGAGGAGGACCGTGGCGGCGAGCTCGTCCACCCGTGGCGGGGGCGCCTGGCGGTCGTCCTCGACGGCGAGCCGTCGCGCCGCGACAGCATCGACCACGGTGGCGCGACCTACTTCCAGGTGCCGTTCCGGGAGTGGCGAGAGCGGCCGGAGCCCGACGAGGTCGACCCGAAGGCGGGAGTGAAGAAGGCGGCCGACCAGGTGCGCGCCGCGACGCAGGCCGACCTCGAGGCCAACCTCGCGACCACCGGCTTCCCGGAGTACGTGCGCGACGCGACGGTCGGGGCGCTGAAGATCGTCCACAGCGTGCTCGCGCCGCTGCAGTTCATCCAGGCGCAGGCCGACCTGGTCGCGGCATTCAGCGCGCAGGTGCAGGGGATCATCGTCGCGGCGCAGAACCTCGCGCTCGCTCCGGCCAACCTCGGCTTCGAGGTGCTGGGCGCCATCGATGCGATCGGCAACGCCGGCATGGCCGCCCGCGACGCCTTCTGGGTGTACCACGAGCTCTTCGGCCTCGCGCACGACGAGCTCGGCGGCGACTCCTACGCGGCGCGCGCCGCCGACGCGAACGCCCGGCTGGTGGTCGGCAGCGCCCGCCTCGCCGCGCTCTACGGCGCCGCGCGCGCGGCCGCCGACGCGCGCTGGCGCGACCAGGACGAAATCGCGACCGCGCTGGCGGAGCTCGAGGAGGAGATCGAAGCGCTGCAGCTGACGGCGTCGGACGACGTGCACGCCGCGCTGGCAGACATGCGGGTCGCGATCGTGAACGCTCTCCCGGCCGTGCTCGAGCGGTCGGGCCAGCTCCGCAGCGTGACGCTGTCGAGTTCGCTCCCGGCGCTGGTGCTGGCGTACCGCTTCCACGACGACGTGACGCGCGCCGACGAGATCGTCGAGCGCAACCGGCCGCGCCATCCCCTCTTCGTCGGTGGTGGGCGCCCGCTTCTGGTGGCGATCGACCCGGCGAGCGCGATTGGGGAGGGATAGGCTGTGCCGCCGCGCGAGCGCGTCCTAGTCGACGACGTCGAGTTCCGCGGGTGGAAGTCGCTCGACCTCACCCGCAGCGTCCTCGAGGCGTCGGGGCAGGTGACGCTCCAGGTCGTGCCGGAGCCAGCGACGATCCGGCGCATCGGGCGCGGCGCGCGGATCCAGGTGAAGTTGGGTGACCAGCCGCTGCTGACCGGCTTCGTCGATGCCCGCGGGCGGCGTCTCGGCGGCGCCTGGACGGTGACGGCGCGCGACACCGTGGCCGACATGGTCGACGCGAGCCCGCCTCCTGGGAGCCCGCGGAGCTGGTCGAACGCGGCGCTCTCCCGAATCGCGCACGACCTGGCCGAGCCCTTCGGCATCAAGGTGATCGCCGGCAAGGTGCACGCGCTTGAGCGGCACGCGGTGCAGGCCGACTTCGCGCAGATCACGCTGGTGCCGTTCCCGGTCTACGCGGTCGACGAGGGTGGCACGGCCTGGGACGCGCTCGAGCCGGCGCTACGGGAGATCGGCGTGCTCGCCTACGCTCCGGGAGACGGGTCCCTCCTGCTGACGCCGTCGGGCCGCTACCGGTCGCCGCGCGCGCTGGTGCAGGGGGAGAACGTCCGGACCGCCAGCTACGACGAGAACCTCGCCCAGCGCTTCTCGGCCTACTACGTGAAGGGCTTCGACCTCGGCGACGAGGGGCAGGCGGCGCTCGCGGTGGCCACCTCCGCCGGAGCCACCGACAAGGGCGTGCGGCGCAACCGGCCGCTGGTCGTCGTGGCCGAGCGCGTCGCGTCGGTCGAGACGGCGCGACTGCTCGCGCAGTGGGAGGCGACGGTGCGCGCCGCCGAGTCGGAGCAGGTCGTCGTCGAGGTCCCTGGCTGGGACCGCAACGGCACGCTCCCGCGCGGTGAGGCGGACGCCTGGCTGGTGAACGAGCTCGTCAGCGTCAGCCTGCCGGCGATCGACGTGAAGGGCGAGCTGCTCATCAGCGGCGCCACCTACTCGGCGGCGCGCGAGGGCGACGGCACGACGACGAAGCTGACCTGCGTGCGGGCGAACGCCTTCGAGCCGAACCCCGCGATCGTGGGCGCCGGCATCCTGGGCTTCGACGAGGAGGACGGCGAGTGAGCTTCTCGGCCATGCTCGAGCGGGTGCGCGTGCGCCTCGCTCTGCTGCTCGCGCGCGGCGTCGTCCAGAAGACCGGCGCCGCGGCGCCAGGTGGCTGGCCGACGTTGCAGGCGGAGCTCCTGCCGGGAGAGATCGCGAAGCTGCAGCACTGGCAGCCGTACGGCTTCTCGAGCCGCGTGCCGCCGGGCGGTGGCGAGCTGCTCGCCGGCTTCATCGGCGGCGACCGCTCGCACGGCTTCGCGATCTGCGTCGGTGACCGACGCTTCCAAGTGGACCTCGCGGAGGGCGAGGCCGCGATCAGCGACGACCTGGGGCAGGTCGTCCACCTGACGCGCGCCGGCATCGTGATCGACGCGGGCGCGCTGCCGGTCACGGTGAAGAGCACCACCTCCATCGAGATCGAGGCTCCGCTCGCCCACTTCACCGGCGACGTCTTGGTCGACGGAAACGTGACCGCCGTGGGCGAGGTCTCCGACTCGGGACCGGCGACGGCCCTGGACATGGCGGCGATGCGAGCGGTCTTCAACACCCACCAGCACACCGGCGGCGGCAATCCCCCGCTAACGCCGATGTAGGCGACAGTCGCGCTGACAGTTCGGGTGCATTCGAGCCAATGCGCGGCTACCATTGCGGCCGCCGCTGGTGGGGATGGCGACGACTGTGCCGGAACTGCTTCTGGACATTGATCCGAATGGAGCCGGGACCGACCTCGTCATTGAGGGCGGGGACCTGAAGCTCGACCACGGCCTCCGGACGCTGATCCTCTGCTCGCTCTTCAGCGACGCGCGCGCGCCCGAGGGCCTCCTGCCCGACTCAAGCGAGAACCAGAACCCCCGCGGCTACTGGGCCGACCGGCCGGGCGCGCGCTACGGCTCGCTGCTGTGGCTTCACGACCGCGAGGCGGTCACGCCGGAGCTCGCGAGCGACGTCGGGCGACGCGCCCAGGACGCGCTGCAGTGGCTGGTCGACCGCGGTATCGCGCGCAGCGTCACGGTCGCGGCTTCGATCACCGCGCCGGACCGAATCGACCTCGAGGTGGCGATCGCGCGCGGCAGCGTCGCGCGCTTCCAGTCGCTGTGGGACGCGGAGCTCGCGCCGGTCGAGCTCAACGGCGCGCGCGTCCGGATCCTGACGAGGTAGCCGCAGTGGCGTTCCCGCGACCGACGGCTGAGACCCTGGAGAGGCGCGTCGCCGCCGAGATGGCGATGCGCCAGGGCCTCGGCGCGCTGCTCGAGGAGGGCACGTTCCGAGTCGTCTCGGACGTGATCGCAGGCCAGTCGCACGGCAACTACGGCGCCGTCGAGCTCATGTCGCGGCAGATCCTGCCGTCGACCGCCGACCCCGAGTGGCTCGAGCGCCACGCCGCCGAGTACCTGATGACGCGCAAGCCGGCAGCGCAGGCGGCGGGCTTCGTGACGGTGACCGGCAGCGTCGGCGCGACCGTAACCGCTGGCTACGTACTGCAGCGCGCCGACGGCGTGCGCTTCCTGGTCGACGCGACCACGGTCCTCTCGTCCTCGAGCCAGGACATCGCGGTCACGGCCGAGAGCGGCGGCGCGGCGACGAACTGCGACATCGGCATGCCGCTCACGTTCACCGCGGCGCTCCCGGCCGTGAACGTGCAGGCGGTCGTCGCCGACGATGGCGACGGGCGCGGCTTGAGCGGTGGGACCGACGCCGAGACCGACGCGCAGCTCGCGGCGCGCATCCGCCAGCGCCGGAGCAACGCGCTGAACGGCGGCTCGGTCGCCGACTACGTCCGCTGGACGCTCGAGGTGCCCGGCGTCACGCGCGTGTGGGTGCGCGAGGAGTGGCTCGGGCTCGGGACGGTCGGCGTCGGCTTCGTGCTCGACGGCGATCCGATCTCGATCATCCCGAGCCCCGGCAAGGTCGACGAGGTCGAGGCCTACCTGACGGACCCTTCCCGCAAGCCGGTGACGGCGAAGGTCTTCCCCTTCGCGCCGACGCCGAAGCTGCTCGACATCACCATCGCGCTCGCGCCCAACACCGCCGACGTGCGCGAGGCGGTCACCACCGCGCTGAAAGACCTGATCGCGCGCGAAGCGTCGCTCGGCAAGACCCACTACCTGTCGCAGATCGTTGGCGCCATCAGCAATGCCGTCGGCGAGGACCATCACGAGCTGACCGTGCCGTCGGCCGACGTCGTCTGCCAGCCGCACGAGATTCTGGTCCTCGGGACCATCACCTGGAGCTGAGTCGATGCACCGCCCAGACCACGTCACCGCCAAGGCCAACTTCGACGGGCTCGGCCACAACGGCTACCAGGGCCGCAACCCCACGCTTGGCATCCCGGCGACCATCGTCACGGTCGACCAGGGGAACGAGTTCAGCGAGGGGCTCTCGCGCCTCTGCGAGGAGGCGGGCCTCACGCTGGTGAAGGGCGACTACAACCAGATCAAGGACGCCGTCCGCCTGCTCGGCGGCCAGACGCTCGGACTCGACGTCAAGAACCTCTTCATCAACGGCAGCTTCCGCTTCTGGCAGCGGTGGCAGTCGGTCACACTGAACGGCGCGATCGACATCACCGCGTCGCGGTGGAAGGTGCATACCGGCACCGGCGGCGTCGGGACGATCTCGAAGCAGACGTTCGCGCCGGGCGCCGCGCCGCACGTCTCGCTCGGCGAGAGCTACCTCCAGTGGGCGCAGACGACCGGCGGCACGGGCGTCCGGATGGAACAGCGCCTCGAGTCGATGGAGGAGCTCGACGGCCAGAACCTCACGGAGGGATTCTGGCTGCGCGTGACGTCCGGCACGCTCTCGCTGACGCCGCGGCTCGCGCAGGACTTCGGCGCTGGCGGATCGGCGACGGTGGTGGTGACCGGCACGCCGATCACGGTCACGACCACGTGGACGCGCTTCAAGAACGTTTTCGCCGTGCCGTCGATCTCCGGGAAGACGCTCGGAGCCGGGCGCTTCACGGCGCTCGGGTTCACGGCGCCGGACGGCGCGACGTTCACCCTGCAGGTGGCCGGCGCGCAGGCGAACCTCGGGTCGCTCGACTTGCCGTTCCAGCGCGTCTCAGACGCGATCGACTACCTGCGCCTTTCCCGCTTCGAGTGGAAGACCTACGCAGTCGACGTCGATCCCTCGACGGTCACGACGGTCGGATGCCTCTGCGGCGACGACACGGGCGTCCAGTGCGAATCGATGAACACGCCGTTCCCGGTGCCGATGCGCACGACGCCGGCGATCACCTACTTCGCGCCGCACACCGGTGCGGTGGGGAGCATCGAGCGTCCGATCGGCTCGGCGTCGGTTGTCAACTCGACGTCGTTCAACAGCGAGAAGCAGACCGGTGCGGCGGTCACGGCCGTCTCGTCGGGCATCTACCGGGCGCACGCCTTCTACGACGCGGAGCTCTGATCCATGGGCGCGTATCGCTTCCTCGACAACCAGACCGCCGACACCAACGGGATCATCCTGACGGCGACCGGTGCGCAGATCCCCAACAACCCCGCGCTCGCCGCGTGGCGCGAGTATGAGGCGTGGAAGGCGGAGCCCAACACTCCCGACGCGGCGAATGCGACGCCGCTCGCCACCTACAAGAAGTCGAAGAAGGCGGCCGTCGACCTCGCCTCGGAGGAGAAGTTCGCGCAGGATCTGCGGCTGCAGTCGCCGGTCTCGCCGCTCGCCGCGGCGGTGCTGCTGAAGGCGGTGCAGGAGGCGATCGAGATCGAGCGCGACGGCCAGACGTTCGCGGCCGCGCGTCATCCGCTGATCGACAAGCTCATCGGCACCATGGGCGCCAGCGGCGCGCAGGTCGCGACGAATCTCTCGGCGTGGTGGGACTCGGTGAAGGCGCGCGTCGGCGAGACGAATGCGGCGCGCCTCGGTGCCACCTCGGCAATCAACGCCGCGGCGAACATCGCGGCGGTCGACGCGGTCGGCGTGACCTGGCCGAGCGGAGGCGGGGCCGGCGAGTAGCACACCGCGGTCGAACCCTGAGCACCTGAACGACTTGAAGGAGAGTCTCGATGTCGACGCCGCAACAGCTCTTGCCCGGAAAGCGCGTGATCCCGTGCTTCCACAGCGCCCTTCCGAGCACATGGACCGTCGTCGGGGACGGGGCCGGGCTCTACGCCGCGGCCGGCGGCGAGACGATCGAGATCCACTCGACCGACAACACGAAGGATCTCCTGGCAGGCACCGGCGCGCGCGTCGTCAAGGTGCTGGTGCTGCTCGACGACGGCACGACCAAGGTGCTGAGCGGCAACTTGAACGGCACCGGCGCCGTCGCGCTGGTTCCAGACACGAACGTGATCGCCGTCCTCGACGCATGGGTCAGCAGCTACGGCTCCGACGAGACCAACGCCGGCACGATCACCATTCGGAAGGAGACTGCCGGTGGTGACCGTCTGAAGATCCCGGTTGGCCGCAAGCGCGCAGCGCCCGGCCAGTTCAAGGTGCCGCCCGGCTTCCGCTTCATGCTCCAGGGCGCGCACCTCGGCTTCACCAACAACGCGGCGAGCGGTCCGCTCACTGCCGAGGCCGAGATCGAGGCGCAGGTCAACCCAGAGGACGGGTCGTTCATGCCCGCCTTCACGCGGGTCGGACCGCCGGCCGCCGCGACGTTCAACCGGCCGCTGCGCTTCGAGTGGCCGCTCGAGGAGGCGATCCCGGCTGGTGCTTGGATCCGCATGCGCGCCCAGATGGTGGCCGCGAACATCGCGGCCGGAGCGTTCTGGGGCCGCCTCGAACGGATCGCGACGCCCGAAGAGGGCGGCAACTAACGGGGGGACTCGAACGATGGCGGTTCCTGCAGGCAGTGGAGCTGGCGGCCTCGCGCTGACCTCGCTGGCGCGTGACGCGATGCGACAGTGGCCGGCGCTCACGCTGGTCCTGGCGCTCGTCGTCGGCTTCGAGTGGCTGAGTGAGCGCCGCCTGATGCGCTTCGAGGCCAGCGTCGACCTGCGCGACAAGGCCGTGAAGGAGCTGCTTCAGGAGACGTTCAGGCACCTGTCGCACAACACCGCGGCGCTGCGCAACCTCGCCGACCGGCTGCACGCCGACGGCTGGGACGACAGCGACAGTCCGGCCGTGAAGCGCGGCGGCTGAACGTGCCGACCGAGGAGCGCATCCTCCAGTTCCGCGACACGCTGCTAACCCTGCTGCCGGAGGGCAAGCTCTGGCGGCTCGTGAAGGGCGGCGTCTTCGATCGCCTGCTGCAGACGATCGCGAGCGAGGGCGCGACGATCGATGAGGTGATCACCGCCGTCGCGACCGAGGCGCTTCCCAGCCAGGCGAACATGCTGCTTGAAGGATGGGAGTACGAGGTCGGCCTGCCCGACCCGAACTTCCCGTCCGACGTGCCGCTCACGCTCGCGGAGCGTCGCGATCTGGTCGTCGCGAAGCTGCAGGCGGTCGGAGGCTGTTGCGCCGACTTCTTCGTCGCGCTGGCGGCGCGCCTCGGCGTCACGATCACGATCACGGAGTTCGAGGCGTTCGAGGTTGGCGAGTCGGCGGTCGAGGATCCGCTCGACGACGAGACGGCGCGCTTCCTCTGGCAGGTGAATGCACCCGACAGCGTCACGCGGTACTTCGAGGTGGGCGAGTCGGCCGTCGGCGATCCGCTGGAGAGCGGCGGCAACGAACTGCTCGAGGTGCTGCTCAACTCGGCCAAGCAGGCCCACACGAAGATCATCTTCAGCTACACGTAGGAGAACGGCGGTGGCAGCGAACAAGGCGACGGGAACGGTGATCATCACGGGCGAGCCGGGCGTGGTCCTGGCGGCCGGCACGCGGCTCGTGCGCGAGAGCGACGAGCGGGCCTACGAGCTCGTGGCGGAGGCGACGATCGGCGCGGACGGCGACGTCGTTGCGCAGGTGACCGCCGCGCGCGCGGGCGCGCCGAGCGAGGCCACCGCCGGCACCGAGCTCATCTTCGAGGGCGACGACGGCAAGGAGATGGTCGCCGCGGTCGGCGCCGAGGGCATCACGCTGGCGAACCCCGCGGCCGCGCCCGCGACCTCCGCTTCCAAGGATGACGCGGTCGACGACGACGAGCCCGACGGGCCGGTCGACGACGCGGATGCGGCCGAGCCGAGCGAGCAGCTCGTCGTCCACTTCATGGTGAACGGCGCCGGCGTCCAGCGGGCGCCGGCGCGGGTGATCGGGCACCACGACGAGCTGCTCGACCTGCAGGCGACGCTCGACGGGCGCGACTACACGCTCGAGCGCGTGCCGCCGCGCCAGCTGGACCAGGGCGACGCGCTGCCCTTCTACGAGCGGGTCGTCGCCACCGCGGCGGGCTGACCATGGCGACGCGCGGGTGGCAGGTCGCGGCGGGGAGCACCGTCCTCGACCCCGTCGTCCTGGCCCACAACGCGCCCGACCTCGAGCGCTGGAGCAAGGACGTGGTCGAGCGGCAGGTGCCGTTCGCCGCGGCCGCCGCGCTGACGCGCATGGCGCAGGCGGCGGTGAAGCGCTTGCAGGCCACGCTCGGCAACTACATGACGATCCGCAACCAGCGCGTGCCGCGCGGCATCACGCTCGTCCGGGCGAAGAAGAGCGACTGGCCGAACCCCAAGGCGTGGGTCGGCGACAAGGACGACTTCATGCGCCTGCAGGCGACGGGCGAGCCCAAGCGCGCGAAGGACGGCGGGATGATCGCGGTGCCGACGCGCGCGATCCTCACGAAGCGCGGCAAGGCCGGGACGTTCCCGACGGCCGTGCGGCCCGTCATCCGCACGAACAAGGCCGACGTCGGCTACCGCAACCCCAACGTCATCCGCCTCAACCAGAACGTGCTGCTGCGCGACCTGCTCTGGCGGCGCAAGGGCAAGCTGAAGAACCAGAAGAAGGCGTCGACGATCCAGGCACTTTGGAGCCTGCGCCGCGAGCAGCCGATGCGGAAGCGCTGGCCGTTCCGGGAGGAGGTGCAGGCCGAGTGCCAGGCCAACTACGCGAGCGTCTTCTCGATCGAGCTGGAGGCCGCGGTGCGCTCGGCGAAGACGCGCGCGACGCGACTCACTTCAGGCGCCGGCAGGAAGGCCTACCTCGAAGAACTCGAACGCGTGGTGAGGTCTCGTCGCGGCAGTTGAGGCCGCCTCGGCGCGTTCGTGTTTCGTTGAGGGCAAAGGGTATGCCACACACCCAAAAATGGGTCCTCCGACGACCCCCTTGGGCACGGGTGCCGCGGGCCGCCGGCTTCATCTAGTGACAGGGTGAAAATCGGGGTTACCACTCTCTTTCGCCCGTTGACACTAGGGCCAGTGGCCCTATACTTCGGGGCATGACGAGCGACGAGAGGCGCGTGCCTCCCCAAGCGAGTCAGGCGTGCGCCGGCCGACTGGCGCAGGAGATCGAACGATGCGGTGCAAGGTGACGCTCGCGAGTGGGATCGAGGGCACGCTGACGCTGCGGTGCCCGCAGGGCGCCGGCCCCGTGGCGGCGACGGCGACCCGGAAGAGCGCCGCGAAGCCGGAGCAGGTGGCGGAGATCGTCCGCGCGATCCTCGGCGAGCGGCTGACGCGGGTCGAGGTGGTCGTCGTGATCACGTTGGATGCGCGCTCGAAGGTGATCGCGGCGCACGAGGTTTCGGTCGGCTCGCTGATGTCGAGCGTCCTGCATCCGCGCGAGGTGTTCCGCGCCGCGGTGCTCGACAGCGCGGCGGCCCTGATCGTCGCGCACAACCACCCGAGCGGCGACCCGACCCCGAGCGTCGAGGACCACCAAGTCACGGCGCGCTTGGTCGAGGCCGGTTCGGTGATGGGGATCCGTCTGCTCGACCACGTGGTCGTGGCGGACTCGGACTTCCGCTCCTTCGCGCGCGAGGGCTGGATCTGAGGCGGGTCGGCTCGCGCCGCCCTTCCAACCGGGAGGGCGGCGCCGAGCCGAACGGAGGCAGAGGACGACCATGCGCTACCTGCATCACGTGAGGCTCGTGACCGGTTACGGAGGGAGGTCGACTCGCGACGAGGTCGACGACCAGGCGATCGCGCGCTTCCGCAGTCTCATCGCGGCCGGCGGCGGGGCGCTCGAACCCGACGGCAACGAGCTGCGCGTCGAGGTCAGCGGCCGCTGCCTGACTGCCACCGTGCACCGCTCGGCCGAGCGCGGCGGCGAGCTGCTCGCGACGATCGGGGTCGCGGAGCACAGTCGTTGCGGAGCCGCGCTCTGGCGGCGGTTGCACCAAGATTGCGTCGTGAAGCTCGGGCGGGTCACGATGAGGCGCGACGAGGTTCCGCCGGAGCCGTGGTCCGCCGCGTGCCTCGAGGCTGGAGCCGAGGCGGACGCCGCCGCCATGCGCTGGCTCGGAGACATCGAGCGCTGCCTCTCGTGGGCATGGCTGGTCGAGGTCGAGCAGCGGACGGCGGCGCGGAGACAGGGAGGGCAGGGCGATGGTGCGTGACGCGACGAAGCTCGGAGAGTTCGTGCAGGACGACGCGGCGAGGGTGCCGTACTCGGCCTCGGAACCGGTCAAGCGGCTGCGCGCCCTGCTGAAGAAGCACAGGCTGCCGCAGGTGCGAGCGGCCGCGCTGCTCGGCGTCGACCAGCGCACCGTGCGCCGGTGGCTCGCGCCTCCGAAGTCGCCGGGCTGGCGCAGCTGCCCGGCGTGGGTGCCGGTCATCCTGGAGGTTCAGATTCGAGCGGCGTCCGGCAAGCGCCGCGCGCGCCGGCGGTAGCGCGAAGCGCCGCCCACCTCGTCGGTCTGCCCGGCCGGAGTCAAGGGGGTTTCCCGACTCCAACCACCTCCAAGGTGGGCGGCGCGATCACGCTAACCCGCAGCGCCGCCACGCACGATGCGCAGCCCGGTCGGAGCGACCGGCACGGCCGGCGCCGGCAGAGGTGGCGGCGGCGGCCCGCCCGCCGTCGGATGCGCGCGCAGGTAGACCTCGCGCAGGCGTTGCGGCGTGACGTGGGTGTAGCGCTCGGTCGTCGCGAGCGTCGCGTGCCCGAGGAGCTCCTGCACGACGCGCAGGTCGGCGCCGCCCTCGAGCAGGTGCGTCGCGAAGGAGTGCCGCAGCGTGTGAGGGCTCGCGCGCCCGCGCATCCCCGCCTGCAGGCAGGCGCGCCGGAGCATCTCCCTGGCCGACGAGCTCGACAGCGGCTCGCCGCGCGCCCCGATGAAGAGGAACGCCGACTGCCGGTTGATGAAGGCGAGGCGCTCCGCGCGCAGCTGCCGCCAGGCGCGGATCGCTTCGGCGGCGCGCTCGCTCAGGAAGACGACGCGCTCCTTGCCGCCCTTGCCGCGGATCAGCAGCGAGCCGTCGTTCACCCGGAAGGCGTCCTCGGTGACGCTCAGCGCCTCGGAGATCCGCATCCCGCTGGCGTAGAGCAACTCCATCGTCGCGCGGTCGCGCGCCCCGATGAAGCCGTCGGCGGGGATGCAGTTCAGCAGGTGCTCGACCTCGACGCGCGTCAGCACGCGCGGGAGCCGGCGCGGCCGGCGCGGCAGGTCGATGCAGTCGGCGACGTTTCGAGGGAGCCGCGCCGAACGAACGTAGAACGTCAGCAGCGAACGAATGACCGACAGTCGCCGGTGCAGTGAGGCTGGCGAATCGTGACCACCCACGCCATTTGTGCGGAAGACGCTGTAGTGGCGCAGGTGCTCGACCGTGATTCCCTCGAGCTGGTCGACGCCCTGGCTCTTGGTCCACGCGAGGAAGCACTTGAGATCGTAGGCGTAGGCGACGTGCGTGCGCGGGGACTGTGACTTGGCCTTGACTGAATCGAGGAAGTGGGCAACGTCCTCTGCGAGTGGCATTCGATCACCCCTGGCGACCTGCGACCGCGACGCAGGCGAAACCCCCTACCTAATTCTCGCTACAGAAAACTGATTGACAAGCCGATAGAGAGAAATACCATTCAGCGCGTCGGGTAGGGAAAGCCCGCGAAGCGCGCCTGCGGTGACCGTGCCACGCGACCCTGGAAGTGATCAGTCCCCAGGGATCAGGCGATAAGGCATGTTATCGCAGGTGTTATTCGCAGCTCCCCGCCCGACCTCCTGAGCGCAGGAGAGTTGGCGGAGCGGGGTCGGGTGCGCCACCCGACTTCGAGGGGAGCGGGCCTTGTCGAGCAAGGTCTACACGTTGGCCGCGGCGGCGATGTTCGTCGGCGTCGGCGCCAATCGGATCAAGCGCGCGGTCGATGAGGGCGAGCTTCAGCGGGTCGATGTCGTAGGCGCCAGCCGGCTGCGCGGGCGCCTCCTCATCGAGGAGCGCGAGCTCACGAAGTTCCGCGCGCGGGTGACCGGTGCGATCGACGCGGCGCAGCGCAAGCGCGACGCGGGCGAGCGGCCACTCGCAGCGGGAGCGCGGTCGTGACCGCCAACCACGACCGTGCCAGGCGCCAGGCGGCGCCGCGCTGCGAGCGCTGCTCCTTCCTCAACGCGTGCGGCGGGCTGCTCGTGCTCTTCGCCGTCGTCGTGATCGTCGCGGTGGCGCTCTTCGCGCCGGACTTGGCGCCGCTGCGAGCCGCGCCGTGAGCGCTGCCGATCGTCAGTTCCTGCGCGCGTCGCTGATGCGCGAGGCGCGCCTCAAGGTCGCGCGCGAGGCCACCGACTTCGGTGTGCATCGGCCGTCCGTTGGCGCCGCCTTCCGGTGGATGTGGGCCCGGCTGCGCCTGAGGCGCGGGCAGCCGTGAGCAGCCTCGATCGCGACCTGGTCGCCGAGCGCAACGACTGCCGGTCGATGGCGCGGGCCTTCATCGAAGCGGGATTCGCGGGAATGGCGTGGCCGTGGCTCCGGAGGGCTGCGGTGATCCACGTCGACCTGAAGAAGAGGGGAATCGTCTGATGCCGAACTGCAGCGCACCACCGATCGGAGTGGACACGATCGGCGACCAGGTCGGGCTCTACCAGGGCAGCGGCCACGACAGCGGCTACTACGGCGGCGGCCGCAACGTCCACACGCCCGAGCACCACAAAGCGATCGCCGAGGCGGCCGACGCCGTCATGCGGCTCGACGCGCAGGGGCAGCCGGATCCCTGCGGCGAGATCGGCCTCGTCGGGCTGGGCTTCTCCTACTCGGTCGCCGTCTTCGACGCGATCAAGCTGGGGCTCGGCTTCCTCTCGCCGGCGCCGCGCGACGGGCTCGTGCCGGTCAACTGCGCCTATCCGGGCAAGGACGCCAGCAACTGGGCCGACCCGAACGACTGGGTCTGGACGACGCACGTGCCCGCGATGCTCACCGTCGCCGGCGTGAGCCCGGCGCAGGTGCAGGTCGCCTACCTGCTGACGGGGCTGCGCGACTCGGGCGGCGTCGGCTACCCGCAGCACGTCGTGAATCTCACGGCGCTGCTGAAGGCGATCGCCGCCAACGCGCGCGCCGTCTTCCCGAACCTGAAGCTGCTCTACCTCGACTCGGTGCACGCGCACCACTACACGAACGCCGGCATCACGCCCGACGTCGAGCCGACGTTTCTCGAGCAGGGCTTCGCGGTGCGCCAGGTGATCCTCGACCAACTCGCCGGCGACCAGCAGCTGGCTCCGAGCGTCGCGCCGGTCCTCGACTGGGGCGGGAGGCTCTGGTGCGACGGCGCGCGCGCCGACAGCCGCGGCCACGACTGGCTCTGCCCGACCGACGTGCGGCCCGACGGCCATCACACGTCGGTGATCGGCTCGGACAAGTTGGCCGACCTCGTGCTCGACGTCTGGCGCGAGGCCGTCCACGCGCGCTGGCTCTACGGCGCGCCGGGCTCCGAGACGCCGGGTGGCGGCGTGCCGCCGACGCAGGAGGCCGGGTGATGGAGACGATCGACCTCGACCGGATCTCGCTCGCGGAGGGCGGCCACGCCAAGCGCGAGGAAGGCGTCTGTGCGATGGAGGCGGTCGCGTGGCTCGCCGGTGAAACCCACGGCGACCACCCGAAGTGCGCGTCGCCCGTGATCGCGGCGTTCATGCGCCGGTGGAACGACCGGCTGCCGAGCAACGCCGAGCGCGATCGGCTGCTCAAGCCGCTGCTGCCGCGGATCGTCGGAACGAAGGCGAGCGCCGCGATCGAGACGCAGCGCGGCGTGCTCTGCTACGACTGGCTGGTGCGCATCTCGACGCCGGAATGGGTCGAGCTCGCGGGGCTGAAGGCCGAGGCGGACGAACTGCGCGCGCTGGCGCCGTTCGAGTCGTTCGCAGACGTGCGCGCCGCGCGGCCGCTGATCGATCGCGTGCAGTCGAAGGCGTGGGAGGCGCGCAAGGCGGCACACGCGAAGCTGACGAAGTCCGCCGCCGCCGCCGCCGCCGCCGCCGCCGACGCCGCCTACGCCGCCTACGCCGCCGCCGCCGCCGCCGCCGCCGCCGCCGCCGCCGCCGCCGCCGACGCCGCCTACGCCGCCTACGCCGCCTACGCCGCCGCCGCCGCCTACGCCTACGCCGCCTACGCCGCCGCCGCCGACGCCTACGCCGCCTACGCCGCCTACGCCGCCGCCGTGCGCAAGCGCGTCCGCGAGGCGGCGCTCGCGCGCCTGGCTCCGACCGTCGCGCGGATGCAGCAGTCCGCCACCGAACTCGTGATCCGCATGTGCGACCTGAAGGACATCGCCGCGTGAACGGCGCCGAGATCATCCGCGACCTCCCGCTCGAGGAGCGCGCGACGTGGGGCTCGTGCTCCACGTGCGGCGCGCGGCACGGCCAGCGCTGCCGCGCGGCGGAGGCGTCGACCGAGGTTGGAGTCCACATCGGCCGGCTGCGCACGGCGCCCGTGCGCGTGCGGATGGTCCCGATCTTCTCCGCGCTGCCGGCCGTGAAGTCGAACGCCGGCGACCTGTGGGTCGCTGTCGCCGAGATTCGTGGCGGCCCCTCCGGCTAGCCCCTCGATCGAACACACAGACGGCCGGCTGCCGAGGGCCGGTTGACGGGTTTCCACTTCTTCGAGCGACGACGACCTCCTCCGACAGCGACCGGACAGACCTGGGGCGGCCTCCTCGGCGGCCGCCCGTTCGGGGAGAGCGACGTGGCTGGCATCAGCATCGAGAACGCCGCGAAGGTGCTCGGGAAGTTGACCGGGATCCGTGGCGCCGATGACGGCGCCTTCAACTACCGAGCGGTGTCGGAGGAAGAGCAGCGCGACGCGATCCGAGTGGGATTCGCGGCGCTCGCGCTGATGCACGCGAATCAGAAAGCGATGGATTCCAGAGGCCCCTATCGGGGCCCCCTGTTCAAGCGCGTCGACGAGCGCCGCGCCGATCTTCGAGCCGCCATCCGCGGCCTACCCATGCAGCTGGAGCGACCATGAAGCCGTCAGGACTCTGCGACCTCGAGCTCGTCCACTACCAGGATCCGGACGGCGCGCTGCGCTTGAGCGCGGCGAGCGCGAGCACCGGCTTCGCCGCCGACTGCAACCTCTCGAACCAGCGCGACGACCTCGGCCTCGAGGCGCACTGCGGCGCGGTGCTCGTGCCGGCCGTCGACGAGCTGCTCCGTCCGCTGCCGGGACTCGGCTCGGTGATGACGCTCTACCCCGAGGTGCGGATGATGCCGGGCCTCACGCCGGCCGACAGCTTCCCGCCCAACAAGTCGTCGCATCAGTCGGGCGGCCCGGACCGCTGCTTCACCGTCCGCGCCGGCGTCCACATGCTGCGCGGCCTCGACGACGCCCAGATGCTGAAGGGCCTCGCCACGATCCGCGCCTACGTCACGGCGACGCTCGCCAATCGGCCGGTCTGCCATCGGCTCGACTCGGTCTGCCAGATCGACGGCGACATCAACCCCGGCACGCCCGAGGCGTGGAACACGGACAAGTTCACCGCGGCGGGGTGGAACGCCTACGACGTCGCGCACGCGCACTTCGCGCCCGAGCACCTGATCGGCCAGGTGGGCGACCCGCTCGGCGTGCTGCTCTTCGCGCTGCGCTGGTCGCTCTTCACCAAGGCGCACCCGGCGCGCACCGACTTCTGGCACAACCAGGAGCGCGCGGTCGGCGTCGCGCTCGAGAACGACGTGATGGCGACCGAGCTCGGGCTCGGCGCCGGCGACGAGGAGGCGCTGCGGGTGATGTTCGCCGGCGTGAAGCCGAAGCGCTCGCTCAACGATCGCGTCGCCCGCATCGTCACCGACTTCCCGAAGTGGCTCGATGCGTGGTCGAAGGATCTCGACGACCGCAAGCTGCCGATCATCGCGCCGAAGGACTGGCAGGGGCACGGGCCGCAGCTCCAAGGCCACTACACCTTCCAGAACGCGCAGCTGCTCTTCGGCATGGCGCGCGCCCTCGCGTCGAATCTGCTGCGCCCCGAGCTCGCCGTCGCTCTCGCCAACGTGATCGTCGAGCACGCGGAGTATGTGATCCACCGCGCCTGGGTGCGCGGCACCGGGAAGCTCGCGTGGGCGTTCGGGTCGACGACGTTCAGCGACCTCGAGGCGCAGGACGCGATCGCGGCGGCGACCGCGATGGGCAAGCCCAAGGCCGGCAACGACCCGCTCGCAGTGCTCGGCGCGGAAGGCGGCGCGTGCTTCGTCGGGACGCTGCCGAAGCTGCAAGACGTCGAGATGACCTGCGCGGCGCTCTACCTCGCGCAGGAAGCGGTCGCGACCGTCGGGCAGTCGCTCACCACGAAGTGCCTCGACGCGAGCGCGCGCATGCGCGCCGTGCTGCCCGCGATCGACACCTCGGCCTACAACCAGTCGAGCAAGCCCTTCACCCGCTACCTGACGGTCGCCGACGCCGTGCTGCAGCGTCTCGCTGCGGTCGCGTGATCTCGACGTGCTGCTGGCCCACCTGATCGCGCGCCACTACCTGCTCGCGGCGCTGCGCGAGCGCCCGCCCAACCCGCCGCGGCCGGACCTCGCTCCGGCCGCTGCCACCCGAATCGCCGCCCTGCGCGGCAGTGAGGAGCACCTCGAATGACGACCGAGACCGATGCAACGCCACCGCCGCCCGCGCCGCCGCGCGACGTGCTCGAGTGGGTCTGCTTCATCCGCGGCACGCTTCCCGAAGGGACGGACATCCGGTTCGGAGCCAGGGCGACCTGCTACGGCGTGCGGTCGGTGACCGAGTCGGGGGCGACGGCGCGCGCGGGCGCCGCGGCGGCGGGGTTCTTCAAGAGCGGGCGCTTCGCCGTCGACGACGGCAGCGCGAAGAACATCGAGACCGCTGGCTTCGCACCGGTCCCTTCGCCGGAGGACCAGGACGCGCTGCCCGCTCACGACGTCGAGATCGTGCTCGGAAACCGGTCGCTCCAGGCGACGGCGGTGATCACCGCCTACCAGGTCCGCGCGCCCAACCTGCTGACCGCCATCGCGATCGCGTCCGCGCAGCTCGGCAAGCAGCTCGCGAAGCTCGACGACATCACGTTCATGCGGGCGAGTGCGTTGCAGGTCGGAGGGGCGTTGCAGCCGCAGCTCTTCGATGGCAGCGCGGCGCCGCGGCCGGCGGACGTCGATGCGCACGGTGTGGTCGACGAGTCGCGCGCGCCGGCGCCTGCCGCGGCGGACGGCGGTGCCGGCTCGTCGCTCGCCGAGCGTGTGATGGACCACGTCGCCAACAACCTCCCGGCGCTCGAGAAGAAGCTCAACCGCAAGATGGCGCACGGCGGCGTCTCGCGCGTCTCGCTCAGCGTCACCGGTCGCCCGAAGTCGGCGGCGGCGAAGAAGGGCGCGCGCCGATGAAGATCTACGTCGCGTCGAGCTGGCGCAACAAGCACCAGCCGCAAGTCGTCGCGCTCCTGCGCTACTTCGGCCACGAGGTCTACGACTTCCGGAACCCGCCAGGTCGCACCGGCTTCGCCTGGGAGTCGATCGACCCGGCGTGGCAGAACTGGACGGTCGAGCAGTACCGCGCGGCGCTGAACCATCCGATCGCGCGCGCCGGCTTCGAGTCGGACATGAAGGCGCTGCGGGATTGCGAAGCCTGCGTCTTCGTGCTGCCGTGCGGGCGGTCGGCCAGCTTCGAGCTCGGATTCGCCGTCGGGCAGGGGAAGCGCGCGATCGTGCTCGCGCTCGAGAAGACTGAGCCGGAGCTGATGTTCGCCGACTGCGAGGTTCTCGTCTCGCTGGCCGAGCTCGAGAAGGCTTGCAAGGTCGTCCATTGCGCTCGCGTCGAGGCGGCGCTGTGAGCCGCTACCGCTTCGCCGAGGGAACGTCGGTCCCGGTGTCGCGGTCGCGCGAGGAGCTGCAGCGCGTCCTCGAGCGGGCCGGCGCGCTCGAGATTGCGTTCGCCACGGGCGCAGGCGGGCGCGCGCGCTGCGCGTTCCGCCTCAAGTCGAGCGGGCTCCTCATCGCGCTTGAGGTGCCTCCCGTCGACGCGCTGTCGTTCGAGCCGAGCAACCGCGACGCTCGGCGATGGGAAGTCAACCTGCGACGCTACGTCCACGCCGATGGCGGCCGGCTTCAGGGGCTCGTCGACGGCGAGCTCCGGCGCCGCTGGCGCGCGCTGCTGCTCGTCGTCAAGGCGAAGCTCGAAGCGATCGCGTCGGGCATCTCGACGTTCGAGGGCGAGTTCATGGCGGGCATCGTGCTTGGCAACGGTCGCACGCTCGAGGCTGAGCTGCGGCCGCGCCTGCGCGAGCTCGCGGAGTCGGGCTCGGTGCCATCGCTGCTGCCGAGCGGGGCGGCGCCATGAGCGCGACCTCGATCGAGTGGACCGACCGGACCTGGAATCCCGTGCGCGGCTGCTCGCGCGTCAGCGAGGGCTGCCGGAACTGCTACGCCGAGCGCGTGGCGGCGAGGTTCAGCGGCGAGGGGCAGCCGTTCTACGGCATCGCGCATCGTGCGGTGAATGGTGTGGTTGGCGCTGGCTGGACGGGCCGCGTCGAGCTTGTCGAGTCGAAGCTCGAGGAGCCGCTGCACTGGCGCACGCCGCAGCGCGTCTTCGTCAACAGCATGAGCGACCTCTTCCACGAGGCGCTGCAGGACGTGGCAATCGACCGCGTCTTCGCCGTGATGGCGCTGGCGCCGGAGCACACGTTCCAGGTGCTGACGAAGCGGCCGAAGCGAATGCTCGACTGGATCATGTCGAGAGGCGCTAGCGGCGTGAAGCACTCGATCGGATTGGAGATGGCTCGGCACCTCCCGAAGGCGGTCGTAGCGACTGGCGTTGCGTACATCGAGTGGCCCCTCCCCAACGTCTGGCTCGGCGTCAGCGTCGAGGACCAGAAGACGGCCGATGAACGGATCCCGCTGCTGCTCGAGACGCCGGCCGCGCTGCACTTCGTCAGCTACGAACCGGCGCTCGGGCCGGTCGCGTTCCAGCCGTGGTTGCACGGGGCGGTGCTGCCGGGAGTCAACTGGATCATCGTCGGCGGCGAGTCGGGTCCAGGCGCGCGGCCGTTCTGCTTAGCGACTGCATACAACGTTGTCGCGCAATGTCGCGCCGCTCGGGTCCCGGTCTTCGTGAAGCAACTCGGCGCGTGGCCGGTCGACTGCGCTGAGGATCTTTCGCCGGACGAGGAGGAGTCGCGGCGACTGATTCTGCGGAGCCGCAAGGGCGGCGACATGGAGGAATGGCCGGAAGGTCTGCGCGTCCGCGAGTTCCCTGCGGTCAGCGTGCCGCAATGAAGGCCGCCAACTTCGCTCCCGCCTACTGCGCGCTCTATCCAAAGCTCGCTCAAGTAGCCCGCGACCACGGCTACGCGCTCGCGATCCATGGCACGCTCGCGCGCGACTTCGACCTGATCGCGGTGCCGTGGGGCGAGATGCCGACGAGCCCTCGACTGCTGGTCGATGCGATCACCAGCCAGTTCGCCATCCGATTGATCGGAGACTTCGAGAAGAAGGCGCACGGCCGCATCGCCTACACGCTCTCGATCGAGTTCGGGGCGTGCGCGATCGACCTCTCGTTCGTCAACGACATGCGGGTGGCGCCGTGAGCTCCTCCGAATGCGCCTCCTGCCGCGGCTTCATGGAGTGGCCACGCCTCTGCCCCGTCTGCAGCGACGAGGTCTGCGAGCGGTGCTTCGGCGTCAACGGCGCGTGCGAGGACTGCGAGGAGAGCGGGATCGACGTCCAGATGCCGCCGCTGACGCGGCCGGATGGATCGCCGATCGAGAGCCAGGCCGATGCCGACGAAGATGCCCGCGAGCGCGCCGCCGACGCCGACGAAGTGGGCGGCCTCTGATGCGCTGCCAGAAGAAGGCGGTCGAGGTCTACCTGACGGCCGGCGGTGGCCTCGGGACTCACACGAAGCAGTGCGCCGGTCGCCTCGATGACGGCGCCACGTGCGGGACCTGCAGGGGCGTGCGCGGCGAGCGGCGTCGCAACCGCGTCCCGCTGCCCGAGCGGTTCGTCGACCGGGTCGCGCTGCTCATGGAGGCGGCGCAGCAGCTGCTCGCCTCCATCGCGCCGGCCGAGGAGGGCGAGGAGGCCGAGGCGCTCCGCTTCGCGCTCAAGCAACTGCGGGAGCCGAAACCGTGAGCTACGCCGACACCTTCGGGCGCGACCGGGAAGGGCGCTACCTGTTCAGCGTGTTCTGCGACCGCTGCCTCGCCGCAGCCGGCGCCGCGGAAGACCTTCCCGACGGCGGAACCGACGCCGTCGTCGAGGTGCCGCTCGACTTCGCGCTGCTGTTGCACCAGACGTGGGTCGGCGAGGAGCAGCCCAAGCCGCGGCGCGCTGGCGACCTCGTCGGATGGTGCCAGCAGGCGCGCGTGATCGTGGCGCGCGAGCACGCTGTCGCCGGCGCGCAGCTCGAGCTGTTCGGGGCCGCGACGTGACGTCGGAGCAGATCATCGACCTCCTCGTCGCACGGCGCTACGAGCCGCCAGAGTGGTTCACGCTGCGCGAAGTGCCGCCGAACAAAGGCGCGGCGCGCCATCTCGACCTCGTCGCCTGGAACACCTTCTCGTCGCGCGGGCTGCGCGTCGACGGCATCGAAGTGAAGGTGTCGCGCTCGGACTGGCTGCGAGAGCTCAAGAACGCGGAGAAGGCGGAGCGGACCTTCGCGATGGTCGAGCGCTTCTTCGTCGCGGCTCCTGAGAGCGTGGTGAAGCTCGATGAGCTGCCTCCGGAGTGGGGCTTGATCGAGGTCCGCGGCGAGCGGCTGTTCAACGTGCGAGTGCCGGCGGTCCGTGAGCGGGGTCCGTACTCGAAGGGCGAGGTCGTCGGGATCATGCGGCGGGTTCAGGCGACGTGGTACGAGACGGAGAAGGTCCGCGCGCTTCAGCATCAGCTTGAGACGGCCAACGATCGTGCGCGCGCGAGCTTCGATGAGGAGCGCGTTCGGCTGCAGCAGAAGCGCCAGGCGGCGGATGCCGAGCTCCTGAGGCTTCGCGAGCTGATCGGGGTCCACGAATGGTCAAAGGACCAGATCGAGAAATGTGGCGAGTTCCGGGCGCTGCTGGCGCGATTCGGTGACGGGAAGGACGCGCTAGCTCAGGCGCGCCGTGGGGCCGAGCGCGGCATTGCCGAGCTGCAGAGTCTCATCCATGCCGTCGAGCGGTTGCAGGGCCGGCTTGCCGACCAGGTGCCAGCATGAGCGGCCTCCTGGTCGATCTTTTCGCTGGCGCGGGCGGCGCGTCCGTCGGCATCGAAGCCGCGCTCGGCCGCTCGGTCGACGTCGCCGTCAACCACGACGCGACCGCCGTCGCGGTCCACACGGCCAACCACCCCGACACGCTTCACCTGAAGACGGACGTCTGGGAGGTCGACCCGCTCGACGCGACCGGCGGGCGCCCGGTCGAGCTGCTCTGGGCCTCGCCCGACTGCCGGCACTTCTCGCGCGCGAAGGGCGGGGTGCCGCGCTCGCCGCGCGTCCGGTCGCTCGCGTGGGTCGTGGTGAAGTGGGCGCAGGCGGTGCGGCCGCGCGTGATCGCGCTTGAGAACGTGCAAGAGTTCACGACCTGGGGACCGCTCGGCAAGGACGGGACGCCGATCAAGGCGCGCGCGGGCGAGACGTTCAGCGGGTGGGTTAAGGCGCTGCGGAACCGGGGCTACGAGGTCGAGAGCCGGGTGCTCGACGCGAGCCACTTCGGCGCCCCGACCCGGCGGCGCCGGCTCTTCATCGTGGCGCGCCGCGACGGCCAGCCGATCGCCTGGCCGAAGCCGACGCACGGGCCCGGGCTCCTGCCGCTGCGCACCGCGGCCGAGTGCATCGACTGGTCGCTGCCGTGCCCCTCGATCTTCGACCGGAGGCGGCCGCTCGCGCCCGCGACGCTGCGGCGGGTGGCGGAGGGGATCCGGCGCTTCGTGCTCGGCGCCGCGGAGCCGTTCGTCGTCAACCTCTCGCACGGCGGGCGCGTCGAGCCGCTCGGCGATCCGCTGCGGACGATCACCGCAACGCCAGACGGCGGCGACCGGGCCATCGTCTCGCCGCTCGTCGCCCCGACGCTGGCGAAGTTCCGCTACGACTCGGCCGGCCAGCGCGTCGACGCGCCGATGCCGACGATCACGGCCGGAGGCGGTCGCGAGGATCGACCTGCAGGCGCAGGGCACGCGCTCGGGCTAGTCGCTCCGACGCTGATCCAGACCGGCCACGGCGAGCGCGACGGCCAGGCGCCGCGGGTCCCGGGCCTCGACAAGCCGCTCGGCGCCGTCGTGGCTGGCGGATCGAAGCGCGCGCTCGTCGCGGCCTACCTCGCGCACCACTACGGCGGCGAGGTCGGGCGCGAGGCGACGCGTCCGCTCGGAGTCGTGACCTCGCGCGACCATCACTCGCTCGTCGCCGCGAGCCTGACGAAGTGGTACGGAACCGCGTTCGGCCAGGCGGTCGACGAGCCGCTCCACACCGCGACCGTGAAGGCGCGCTTCGCTCTCGTCGAGACGTTCCTCGAGCGGCACGGGATGCCCGGGCCTCACGTCGTGCGCGTCGACGGCGAGAGCTACGCGATCGTCGACATCGGGCTCCGGATGCTCGAGCCGCACGAACTGCTGCGCGCGCAGTTCGGCGATCACGCCGCGCGCATGGACCTCGCCGCGGCGAAGACGAAGGCAGCGAAGATCCGGCTCGTCGGGAACAGCGTCTGCCCGGACGTGGCCGCGGCGATCGTGCGGGCCAACTTGCGCGGCGCGCCGTCGGTCTCGCGGCAGCCGCCGCTCTTCGCGGCAGGTGCGCCATGAACGGCCGCTGCCGCCGCTGCGACAAGATCCGCTCGGTGCCGGCCCCCGACGGCGCGAGGATCGCCGACTTCCGCTGCGGCTGCGGTGGCACGCTGCGCCGCGTCGACGAGCTCGGGCGACCGATCGGGCGTCCGTCTCATCAGCGCGCGCTCGGCTGCTGCGACTACTGCGGGAGGCGCCGCTCGACGGAGACGCTGCGCCGCCTCGAGGTGCGCACGCTCGTCGGGATGCCGCTGATCATCGCTGGCCGCCCGGTGCACGCCGCCGCTCTCGGCCGCGGGGCGATGGTCTGCAGGTGGCACGGGTTCGTGGCCGATCCTGCCGCGCACGAGGAGTCGCGACCTTGAGCTCCTGCGCCAAGTGCATCCGCAGCGTTGCGTCTTGCCCCGACTGCGGGCGCTGCGTGCGCTGCTGCGCCTGCCCTGAAGAACAGAAAGACGAGCCTCCTGCCGGAGGCGATGGCTGCCGCGCTGAACTGCAACGGCCCGATCGAGACGTGCGTCTCGCGGGTCGCACCGGCACGCCTCCGGCAGGGGGAGCGTTCAAGGAGAGACGTCCATGCTGAAGCCGTTTCGAGCCGAGGTCGTGCGCGCGCCCGGGAAGAAGGGCGAGTGGCTGTTACGGGTGACGAGCATCAACCGCCAGCGCGGCCTCTGGAGCGAGACCTACAAGCGCCGCGCCGCGGCGATCAAGGCGATGGCGCCGCTCGACCCGGAGCGCTGCGCGTTCTTCGTCGAGGACACGAGGAGCGGAGAACTGCGGCCCCACACGCGGGCGTGATCGAAGGCGGAGAGGCGGGCGCCTGGCGGCGCGGCGGGAGGTGATCGTGGCTGGAAAGGTGTCGTGGTTCGCGGTGCACTCGGGGCCGTGGGCGGCGGTCGCGGCGAGCTTGTCGCTCGAGGACGAGGGGCTCTTCCTGCGGCTCGCGACGCTGATCCAGCTGCACGGCGTGCGCGGCGCCGCGACGATGCCACCGCGCCGCTGGGCTCTCCTGGCCAGGTGCCAGCTCGATCGCTTCCTCGAGGCCGTCGATCGGCTGCACGAACTCGGCGCGCTGCGCGTCGAGGCGGGAGTCCGACCAGAAGATCCGACGACGATCGCCTGCCCGATGGTGGCCGACACGGACGGCTTCGTCGAGGAGAAGCGCAGGAAGGATCGCGAGCGACGCAACGGCGATCGCCAGGAGCCAGGACACGCCGATGTCGAACCGATTCCGACGGAATCCATCGGAATCCATCAGAATCCGTCGGAATCCAAGGAACGCCACGGAATCGGCCATAGCAGTGAAGTGAAGAGCAGTGAAGAGCATGCGGCTCCGCTTCGCTCCGCCTCTGCGGAGCTCCCTCCGGTCGCTCCGCTTGCGCCGAGCTCGGCGGCTGACGCCGCCGCCTCGCCGCCGCCGGCGGAGCGTTCAGGCGAGTGGCCCGAAGTCCCGGAGGAGCTGTGCCCGTTCGAGCGCTGGCACTCGCCGGAGGCGTCGGACGTGCCGCGGCTGCGCTCCGGCCAGCGCGCCTTCCTCGAGCGCTGGCCGGAGACCCGCGCGCAGCTGCTCTCGGCGTTCCCGTCGCTCGACCTCGGCGACCAGCTGCGGCAGGCCTACGCGTGGGAGACGCTGAACCCGAAGACCAGGAAGACGCCGGCGGGCCGCGCCGACTTCCTCTTCCGGTGGTGCGCCAGGAGCCAGGACAAGGCGGCCGCGAGCAGCGCCGCGCGCGCGCCGCCACCCAACCTGCGCAACGACGCGTCCGCGCTCGCCGCGGCGAGAACCGCCTCGCTGCGCGAGCGCGTCCCGAAGGGCGACACGCCGATCGCTGCCGGCGCGCGCGCGAGGTCGAACCTCGGCCCGTTCGGACCGCCGGTTGGCCAGCACGGCGGCTACCTGCGCATCGAGGGCGACCGCCTCGAGCTGTTCTCGTTCGAGGGCGAGGTGGGCCATGCGAGGTGCACCTGGATCGGCTCGGCGTCGGCCGTCAAGGCGACGCACGACCGCGAGCAGGAGCGCTTGAGGAAGGCGAAGGACGACTGGGTGAAGCAGCGCAGCCGCGAGACGCTCGCGCCCGCGAGCCCTCCGACGAGCACGGCGCCCGCGTAGGATTGCTGCCGCAGGGCAGGCGGCGCGCCGTGGCGGGCGTGCATGGAGCGAGCGGGGAGAGTGGTCGTTGAGGCGGTGCGAGTTCGACTCGCGCCGACCGGGCGGCTCCTGACGGTGATCCCGGAGGCGTTCTCGGCCAGCGCCGAGCTCTGCGTCATCCGCGACCTGACGGTGTCGTCGCGCACCGTCCGCCAGCGCGCCGGGTGGGCCGTGCTTCACGTCCGCACCGGGCTCGCCGTCGCGATCGTCGTGCGCCGCGACGAGGCCTTCCTGCTCATGCGCCTGCTCGACCGGCAACCGGTCTGGGCCTACGAGGACGGCAACCCCGAGGCGGTGTCGCGCGCGCTCGAGCGCTGCTTCTCGATCCTCGCGAACTTCGACGTGCGCGCGCCGCGGCCGGCGCGGGCGGTGCCGTGACCGGGAAGCGCGTGCTCGTCGGGGTCCGCGCTTACGCCAGGCATCGGACGGAGCGCGGGGAGCCGACGTCTCACGTCGCCGTCGTGAAGGCGATTGCCGATGGCCGCCTGCGCGGCGCGGTGACCGGCAGCGGCCACGCGACGCGTATCGACCTGGTGAAGGCCGACGCCGCGTGGAAGGCCAACACCGACCCGGCGCAGCAGCGCGCGCGCGCTGCCGATGCCGCGCCGCGCGCGCGCCGCAAGAACGACGGGTCGAAGCTCTCGCTGATGGAGCTGCGCACCGAGAACCTCCGCTGGACGACTCGGCGCGAGAAGCTCGCCTACCTGCAGGAGAGCGGGAAGCTCGTGCCGCTCGACCAGGTGAAGAAGCAGGTCTTCGGGCAGTTCCACGCGCTCCAGACGAAGAGCTACCAGATGGTCGAGCGCGTCGCGCGGCGCCTCGCGCTTGCCGCCGACGAGCGCAAGGTGCGCGACATCCTCCTGCGCGAGCTGCGCGCGATCTACGAGGTCGAGGCCGACCGCGCCCTGCGCGAGGCGGAGCGCGCCGAGCTCGAAGACGAGCGTCCAGTCGCACCGGCTCCTGCGCCGGCCACCGCCGAGGAGGACGGCGATGGATAGGTCGACCGCGCGCAAGCTGATCGCGCAGGCGATCTCCGACGGTCTGCGCCCGCCGAAGCTCTGGAACATCGTCGAGTGGGCGGAGCGCCACATCGCGCTCGACTCGCGCTCGTCAGGCACGCTGGGCGACTGGCGCGTCTGCAACTCGCCCTACGTCGCCGAGATCCTCGAAGCGCTCTCGCCCGACTCGCCCGTCACCGACGTCGCCGTGATGAAGGGCAGCCAGCTCGGCATCACGCTGATGGCCCACATCTGGATGGGCTTCCTGATCAGCGAGCACCCCTCGAACATCTTCAGCTGCATGCCGACGGTCGAGGACGCGAAGGACGCCAGCAAGCAGAAGTGGCGCCCGCTCGTCGACCTCTCCGAGCCGCTGCGCGAGCGCATCGCGCCGCCGCGCAGCCGCGACTCGGGCAACACCATCATGGTGCAGGAGTTCCCTGGTGGCAGCCTGATCTGGGCCGGCGCCAACAGCCCGGCCCGCTTCCGATCGCGCTCCGGCCGCTACGTCTTGGCCGACGAGATCGACGCCTACCCGAAGACGATCGCGACCGGCGACCCGATCGCCTTGATCGAGCGCTTCACGTCGACCTACCGCAACCGCAAGCACCTCTGGATCTCGACGCCGACCGATGAGCTCACGAGCTCGATCGCGAAGAAGTTCCGGGCCGGCGACCAGAGCAGGCTCTACGTGCCGTGCCCTCGCTGCGGCGAGCAGCAGCTGCTGATCTTCCGCGACGTGAAGACGGGCCGGAAGGGGCTGCGCTGGGAGGGCGTGCTGCCCGACCTCGACGTCTGGTACGAGTGCGAGAAGTGCCACGGCCGGATCGACGAGTCCGAGAAGGACTGGATGCTCGAGCGCCACGTCTGGCGCCCGACCGTGCCTCGGCTGAGCGAGTCCTACCGCAGCTTCCACGTCTCGTCGCTCTACTCCCCTCCGGGCCAGCTCTCGTGGAGCCGCATCGCCGCGCGCTACGTGAACGAGGGCAACGGCCAGAACGCGCTCAAGCTGCGCGTCTTCATCAACGAGGTGCTCGGCGAGACGTGGGAGGACCGCGGCGAGTCGCCCGAGTGGGAGGATCTCTTCAGCCGGCGCGAGCTCTACGCGATCGGGACGGTGCCGAAGGGCGTCCACGTCCTCACCGCTGGCGCCGACGTCCAGAAGGACCGCATCGAGGTCGAGGTCGTCGGATGGGGGCCGCGGCTCGAAAGCTGGTCGATCGACTACATCGTGATCCAGGGCGACACCTCTGCCGACGCGACGTGGCGGAAGCTCGACGACCTGCTCGTGCGGCCGTACCGCCGCGCGGGCGGCGGCGAGCTGCGCATCCGGCTGCTCGCCGTCGACACCGGCTGGGACACGATGCGCGTCTACAACTGGGTGCGCGGCAAGCCGCCGGGCTCGGTGATCGCCGTCGATGGCCGCGCGACCCAGCCGACGCTCGTCACCGGCCACCCGAAATACATGGACGTGCGGCGCGCCGGCGGCGTCATCCGTCGCGGCGTGCAGCTCTGGGGCGTCGGCACCAACCTCGCGAAGCGGGAGCTCTTCACCTTCCTGCGCGTGCGCCCGGTGAATCGGCCCGGCGAGCCGGTGCCAACCGGGCTCTGCCACTGGCCGCAGTACCCGCAGGACTACTTCGAGCAGCTGACCAACGAGCGCCTCGTCACGAAGAAGAAGCACGGCTTCACCCAGTTCGTCTGGGAGAAGACTGGCCGCAATGAGGCGCTCGACTGTCGAGTGTATGCCCGGGCGGCGTCTGCTATTGTCGGGATCGACCGATGGAATGAACACGACTGGGCGCGCGCCATTGGCGGGGCGGCGCCGGCACAGTTGCGCGGCAATGCCAAGGGGAGCGCCCCAAGGACTGGCCGCTACGGCGGCCTCGGGGACATGAGCCGGTGGCATTCACGACGGCCGACCTGATCCCACTCGAGCGCGCGCTGGCGACCGGCGCGCTGGAGGTCCGCGACGCGTCTGGCCGCATGACGAAGTTCGCGTCGCGCGAGGATCTCGAGCAGCGCATCGCGCTCATCAAGCGCGAGACCGGGCAGGCGGCGCGCGGCGGCCTCAACCTCACGCTCGTGCGCTTCGACCGGGGCTACCGGTGACGTTCGGCAGCTTCTTCCGCGGGCTCGGTGCCGCCGCGCGCGCCTGGATGAATGTCCAGCGCTGGACCGACATGCGCAAGCGCGCGCTCGTCGCGCTCGGTTACGACGGCGCCGACACCGGGCGCCACCTCGCCGCCTGGCGGCCTGGCGCGCGCTCCGCCGACGGCGAGCTCAAGCAGGGCCGGCGCCTCTTGCGCGACCGCGCGCGCGACCTCGAGCGCAACGACGGCTGGGCGAAGAACGCGATCCGAGCGCTCACCACGAACGTCGCCGGCACCGGCTTCTCGGCCGACTTCGACGACGACGACCCGCGTGAGGACGTCTGGCGCGAGTGGGCCGAGTCGAGTGCCTGCGATCACGAGGGCGACTACAACCTCAAGGCGCTGCTGCGCCAGATCGTCTTCAACCGCTACCTGAGCGGCGAGGTGCTGATCGTCCGCCGGCGCCAGCGGAAGGCGATCGTGCGCCGCGGCAAGCGGCTGCCGCCGCTCCGGCTGCAGCTCCTCGAGACGGACTTCATCGACCGCCTGAAGAACGAGGAGAAGACCGCCGCCGGCGGCCGCATCATCGACGGGATCGAGCTCGACGCCGACGGGCGCCGCGTCGCCTACTGGCTCTACGACGCGCACCCCGGCGATCCGTTCTCGAGGATGGCGACGACGAGCCGCCGGGTGCTCGCGAGCGAGGTGATCCACTACTTCGGCCGCGAGCGCGCCGGCCAGATGAGCGGCGCGCCGGCGCTCGCGCCCGCGATCACGCTGCTGCGCGACATCGGCGATTCGATCACCGCCCACCTCGGCAAGCAGAAGGTCGCGGTCGCCTTCGCGGCGTTCCGACGAGTGGCGAACGCCGAACCGATTCCGCCCGCCAGCCCCAACGCAACCGGCCAGATCGATGAATCGATGCTGCAGGAGATCCAGCCGGGCACGATCGCGACGCTGCCGCTCGGCGAGGACATCACCTTCAGCGATCCGCCGCAGGTGGGTGACTTCAAGGACTTCATCGACCAGGTGCTGCACGCGATCGCGGCCGCACTCGGCATCCCCTACGAACTGCTCACGGGCGTCTTCCCCGCCAACTTCAGCGCCTCGAAGCTCGCGTTCCTGAACTTCTACGGCTTCGTCGACCAGGAGCAGGAGACCACGCTCGAGCCGCTCGTGCTCGACCGGATCTTCGAGTGGTTCGAGGAGGCCGCGCGCGACGCCGGCTTCGAGGGCTTCGGCGAGGAGCGGCCGGTCCCGGTCTGGATCGCTCCGGCGCGTCCGATGGTCGACGCCGTGCGCGAGTCGAAGGCCGCGGTCGACGACATCCGCGCCGGGCTCTCGACGTGGCAGCGCGAGTGCCGCCGCCGCGGGATCAACCCGCGCGAGCAGATCCGCCAGCTCAAGCAGCAGAACAAGCTCTTCGACGACGCGAAGCTCGTCCTCGACTGCGACGCGCGCATGTTCGCGCGCATCGCGTCGGCGCCGCTGCCGCCGGCCGAAGAGACCGCCACCGCTTCGGCGGCGGCCAGCAAGTAGGAGCGATCGATGCCTGCCGCCGCCGCCGCCACCGAGCCCGCCCGCCAGCTGAAGATGCCTCCGGTGCGCCTGGCCGCGCCCGAAGCGCCGAGCTCCTTCGACGCCAAGGCGCGCACGCTAAAGCTCGAGCTGCTGCGCGAGGGGTTCACCTTCGAGCACTGGGCGCCGGAGATCGGCTCCTTCATGTGCCGCTTCTCCTTCGACCCGGCGGCGATCGAGAGCGGCTACCTCGACGCGGGCCTCTCCGTCGTCCACGAGCACGGCTGGGGCTCTCGGATGGAGAACCCCCTCCTCGGGCGATGCGACAAGGACTGGAAGGTCGAAGGCACGGCGCCCTCGCGCGTGCTCGCCCTCACGGCGCGCCTGACGCAGCGCGAGGACGAGACGACGAAGGGGGTCGTGAAGGACATCGAGACGGGGATCCTCAAGTCGCTCTCCGCCGGCGTCCGCGTGATCGAGCTGATGGAGACGGCCGAGGCGCGGGATGGGCTGGTCGTCTACCTCGCCACGAAGTGGCAGCCGTTCGAGGCGACGTTCTGCGCGGTGCCCCGCGACCCGAATGCGGCGGCACTGTCTCGACAGTCGGATGACAATGGCGTGGCGACTGTGGTACAGTTGACCTCGCGCAATGGGTCCAATGGTGGTGGACAGTCCACGAGGGGCAACGCAATGCCGGATGTCAAGAAGGACGCCGCGGCGGGTGGAGAAGGTGCGGGCGGCGGGGCCCCCGCGGGCGACGGCAACGGCGGCACGCCGGCGGGAGGTGGCGTCGCGATGCTGACGCGCGCCGACCACGAGCGCGCGGTCGAGACCGCCAAGTCCGCGGCCGAGGCCACGGCTCGCGAGTCGGAGCGCAAGCGCGTCGCGGCGATCGTCGCGCTGTCGCGCCAGCACGCGCTGCCGGCGGCGACCGAGCAGCAGCTGCTCGACGACGGCTCGACGCTCGATCGCGCGCGCGAGGTCGCGCTCGCGCACGTCTCGGCGACGAAGGGCGCCGGACTGCCGACGACGGGTTCCTTCGCGGGCGGCGAGTCCGAGGTCGAGAAGGTCTCGAAGGCGATCGAGGCGGCCTACCTCGTCCGCGGCAAGCTCCTGCGCGGCGAGAAGGCGCAGGCCGACGCGGTCGCGCTGGCGAAGCCGTTGCTCGGCCGGCGCCAGGCCGACTGGGCGCGCCTACTGCTCGCGCGCGCCGGCAAGGGCATCGGCGCCATCGGCGACATCGACGCCAAGAGCGACGAGGAGGTGGTCCGGCTGTCGCTCTCGCGCTCCGTGCACCTGAGCTTCGGCGGCATGGGCGTCTCCGACCTGCCGAACATCCTCGCCAACGTCGCGACCAAGGCCGTGATGTTCGGCTACGACGCGGTCATGCCGACCTTCCGCGCGATCGCGCGGACGAAGCGGGTCAGCGACTTCAAGCAGATCACCGCGGCCGCGATCGGGCTCGGCCCGTCGATGCAGGTGCGCCTCGCCGGCGAGCCGATCAAGTACGGGAAGATCACCGACCACGCCGAGACGCCGACCCCCGTCAACTACAGCACGGGCACGCAGTTCACGAAGGAGTCGATCGTCAACGACGATCTCGACGCGATCGACACCTTCAAGGGCTACGGCATCGAGGCGCAGCTCCTGCCCAACCGCATCTGCTGGGCCATCATCAAGGCGAACGCCGCGATGAAGGACGGGGTGGCGGTCTTCCACTCGACGCACGCGAACGAGGTCGCGGCGCCCTCGGCGTTCGCGAAGGCGGGCGTCGCGGCGCTGCGCAAGCTCGGCCGGCTGCAGACGGAGCCGGACGGCAAGCTGATGGGCCTCATGCTCGACACGATCGTCGTGCCGGCGAACCTCGAGGTGGCCGGGCTCGAGCTCACGACGCAGATCTCGGCGCCCAACGGCGTCGCGGCGGTCAACGTCTTCGGCGGCACGAAGCTGCTGGTCGAGGGCGAGCTCGACTCGATGCCGACGAACGGGCCCTTCGCCTACTACGGCGCGTCGAGCCTCATCCCGACCTTCGGCGTCTGGTTCGTCAACTCCGAGGGCGAGCCGACGATCGAGACCGAGGTCGACTTCGACACGAAGGCGGTCAAGGCGACCTGCGAGCTCGCCTTCGCGGCCTGCGTGCTGACGCACCGCGCGATCTACCGCAACCTCGCGACCAGCTGACCGAACGGCCTGACGGCAGTGGGCGCCGGCCGGCGGCGGTCGGCGCCCGTGATCGAAGCAGTGAGCGAGTACCACTTCGGGAGGGCCATCCTTGGCCGGGAACATCCAGTGCGCCGCGGGGACCTTCAAGTTCAGCGGCCAGGCGAAGAACAAGGGCGATCTCGTCCGGGTCAACGACCTGGTCGGGATCGTCCAGGACACCGTCGGTTCGGGCGAGACGGGGCTCGCTCACTTCGGCGTGGACGCCGTCGTCAACAAGGACGGCTCCAACATCACGGGCGTCGGCGTCCAGCTCTACTACGAGGTGGCGAACGGCAACCGCGTCACGACCACGGCGGCGAGCAACATCAAGGCGGGCAAGTCGCTCGAGGCCGCGGGCGTCGGCGTCGGCACCGTCCTGATGTCGGTCTGGCCGCAGTTCTGATTCACGCCCCATGGGCTGGGCCGAGAACTCGGCGGCGTTGCGCGCCGCGAACCTCGCAGTCCATGGGGAGACGATCGTCTTCGAGCCGGCGGATGGCGGCGCGCCGGCCACCATCCCGAACGGTGGGATCTTCCGCTCGGCGCACGTGGCGATCGACCTCAACTCCGGTGCGACCGTGAGCAGCAACCAGCCCCTCTTGGACATCGACCCCGCGCTCCTCCCGAGCCTGCCGGTGGCGCACAAGAGCTTCGTCACCGTCCGCGGCAAGCGCTACGTCGTGCAGGACGTGCAGCCCGACGGCGAGGGCATGCTGACGCTCCAGCTCTCGACCAAGCCGAGGGTCGACTGACGTGGCCGACGAGGCGCCGACGTTCCCTAGTGGGCCGCTGGGCGCGATCCTGCGCGCGATCCGGACGCGCCTCCTCGGCCAGACCGCCGCGGCCGCGCGCGTCTTCACCAACCGCACCGAGGCGCTCCAGCACTTGGCCGGCGGCGAGGACGATGACTCGGGCGGCGAACTGCCCTGCATCCTGGTGCGTCTCGGATCCGAGGACGGCACGCGCAAGAACCCGGCGGCGGCGCGCTACGAGAACACGGCGAACTTCGCCGTCGAGGTCATCGTCTCGCGCACGGGCTTCGAGGCCGGCGTCGCGGCGGTCGGCATGGACCTCTCGGAGAGCGAGAGCGACGCGCTCACCGACCTGGTCTGGCACGTGAAGGGGCTGATCCTCTCCGACCCGCGCCTCGAGAAGTCGTCGCTGGACGGCGCGCCGCTCGTCGCCGACACGCGCTACACGCGCACCGACTTCGCCTTCGACAGCAAGGGCGAGCAGCCGCTTGGAAGCGCGGTCGTGAACTTCCAGTGCGACTACTCGGAGACGTTCGCGCACTGGAAGACCACCCGGGCCGCGCCGTTCGAGAAGGCCCACACGGATTGGCAGGCGGCCGGCACGACGCCGCCGCCGGATGGCGAGCGCACGGCACGCGACGAAGTCGCCGTGCCTCAGGTGTGACGGGAGGAGGAGGACGCGATGCAGCTGCAGAAGCTGGTGAAGCCGCTCGCCGGGAAGGTCGTGCGGGTGCCCGAGACGCGGCGCCCGCTCGAGCCCGAGGGGCGCGTCGTGACCTGGAGCGTCTTCTGGGAGCAGCAGCTCCAGGACGGCTCGATCGAGGTGAGCGACCCGCCGGAAGAGGACTGATCGGCGTTGGTACTGCCGGGCACGACGCAAGAGGACGAGGAGGACGCCCCGATGTCGGTCACGTTCAGCAAGATCCCGAGCAACTGGCGCGCGCCCGCGGTGCTCACCGAGGTCGACGACTCGAAGGCCGGCCGCGGCGCGGCGGCCAAGCCCTACAAGGTGCTGATCGCCGGGCAGAAGCTCGCGGCCGGCACCCTCGCGCAGAAGACGATCAAGCAGTCGATCCGCAGCGCGGACGAGGTGCGCGGCTACGCCGGCGAGGGCTCGATCGCCCACGGCATGGCGGTCGCCTACTACCAGCAGGGGCAGCGGATCGACGACGTCGACCTGATCCTCCTCGACGACAACGGCGCGGGCGTCGCCGCCGCGATCACGCTCACCGTCGCGGTCACCACGGCGGTCGCCGGCACGGTCGTCCTGATCGTCGCCGGCCGGCGCATCGAGGTCGGCGTCGCCGCGGGCGCGGTGGCCAACACGATCGCGACCGACATCCGCGCCGCGGTGAACGCGACCGAGGGCCTCCCCGTCACCGCCTCGGGCGCGACCAACGCCGTCATCCTCACCTGCGACCACAAGGGCGTCGTCGGCAACGAGCTCTTCGTCCAGGTGAACTACTACCCCGCCGACAAGCTGCCGGGGGGTGTGACGATCTCCGGCGCCGGCGCCTTCACTGGCGGCACGTCGAACCCCACGATCGACGCGGCGTTCTGGCTCTCCGTCGGCGAGACGCAGTACGACGTGATCGTCATGCCGTGGGCCGACGCCACCAACCTCTCGGCGATGAAGGACGAGCTCAACTCGCGCTTCGACCCGCCGCGCCAGATCGGCGGGCGCTGCATCACCGGCAAGCGCGACACCTACGCCAACCTGGCGAGCCTCGGCAACGGCCAGAACTGCCGGCACCAGGCGATCATCGGCGGCAAGTCGCTCGTCCCGCCGTGGGAGCGCGCCGCGCGCGCCGCCGCGAAGATCTCCTGGTCGCTCGGCAACAACCCGGCCCAGCCGCTCTGGACGCTCGAGCTCGAGAAGGAGCTCTCCGAGTTGCCGGCCGATCGCTTCGACCTCGTCACCCGCAACCTCCTCTACTTCGACGGCATCTCGTGCGTGACCGTCGACGTCGACGGGACGGTGCGCCTCGACCGCGTCATCTCGACGCGCCAGCTCACCGACGCCGGCGCGCCCGACGCCTACTGGCTCGACCTGAACAAGGGCGCGATCATCGACTGCATCCGCTGGGACTGGTCGCGCATCGTCAAGACCAAGTTCCCGCGCCACCTGCTCGCGCCCGACGACACGCCGTTCGGGCCCGGCATGCCGATCGTCACCCCGAAGATCCTGCGCGCCGAGGCGCTGGCGGCGGCCGCGGTCTGGGCGGAGAAGGGGTGGATCGTCAACCTCGAGCAGTTCGAGCGCGACATGGTGATGGAGATCGACGGCTCCGATCCGACGCGCGCCAACATGATCCTGCCGCCCGACATCGCGGATGGCTTCGCGGTGGCGGCCGTCCAGATCCAGCCGCGCGGCTGATCGACCGCTGAACGACTCGAGGAGAGGGAACGGCCATGGCTGAGATCTTCGGTTGGGCGTCGCTCACGGTCGACGGCGAACCGCTGCTGGTCGCCGGCGGCGGGACGTTCGTCGAGTCGGGGAAGACGCTCTCCAGCAAGGTGGGGCCCGACGGCCGCGTGCACGGGCGCCTCCAGACGGGGCGCGTCGGGCGGCTCACCGTCACCATCACCGCGGCCGACCCGAAGGCCCTGGCGGCCATCCGGGCGAAGACGGCGGCCACCGTCGTCGCGACCACGCCGAGCGGGCGCGCCGCGATGGTGCGCAACGCGGCGGCGGTCAGCGACTGGTCCTACAACTTCGAGAACGGCGACGTCCAGGCGGAGTGGGAGGGCGAGGCGACGTGGCTGAGCTGAACGAACAGGGTGGCCCAACGGTCGGCGAGGCGAAGGGTGGCGCCGCCGCGGCGCCGCCGAAGGGGTCCGCGCCGCAGGGGTTCGAGGCGCTTCAGGCGCTTCAGGCCTCCGCGATCCTGGAGTTCGCCGAGATCGCCAGGCTCGCAGGCGAGCGCAAGCCCTGCGTCATCAAGCTGCGCGAGCCGCTCCAGGCCGGCACGCTGACCATCACCGAGCTCACCGTGCGCCGTCCGACGGTGAGGGAGTTGCGGACCAGCAGCTTCAAGTGGGGTGGCGAGAAGAGCTACGCCGAGCTGCTGACGTTCGGCGCGCGGCTCTGCGGGCACGACGTGGCAGTACTGGACGGTCTCGACGTCGAAGACGCGAACCGGCTGGTGCTCGCAACGTCTTTTTTCTGCGGGCTTGGCCTCCCACCCGGGACGAGTTCCTGAAGCTGCTCGGGCAGTGCGCCCGCATGAGCGGGTGGCCGCCCGACGTCATCGACGGATTCGACGCCGAGGATCTCCTCGATTGGCTGGCCGCGCTCCGCCTCTCGGCTGAGCGCCATGGCGGCGCGCCGCGGCGGGAGCCAAGCGCATGAGCGACTCGCCCAAAGTCTTCCCGATGGCGGTCGCGCTCGGCTTCGTGAATGCGTTCACGCGGCCGTTCGGGGCGGCGACCGGCGACGCCGGCCGCCAACTCAAGTCGCTCGAGAAGGTGGCGAAGGGCGCCACGCTCGCGATCACGGCACCGTTCGCGGCGCTGGGCGCACTCGCCATCCGAGACTCGATGGCGTTCGACAAGTACGCCGCCTTCGCGCGCCGCTACGTCAGCACGAACAAGGAGAAGCTGCAGCAGCAGAGGAAGCTCGTCGAGTCCGTCGCCGACGAGTACGGAATGACAGACGACGTCGTCAGCGAGACGTGGAAGAACCTGACGAAAGAACTCGGCGACTTCGACGAGGTCGCGAAGCACCTGAAGGAGACCGCAGCCCTCGGGCTCGTGACTGAGCAGAATCCGCAGGCCGTGGTGAATCAGGTCACGGAAATCGCGAATGCGTTCGCGATGGGCAACGACAAGCTCCACGAGGTGCGTCAGTCCATGGCGCGCCTCGATGTCGCGAGCCACGGCAAGATCGCACTGCTCTCGAACTCACTCGTGGAACTCGCCCCTCGAGCGACGAAAGCGAAGCTGAATCTTGAGCAACTCGCCGCGGTCATGCTCGCCATCGACGAGGGTGAGCCTGGCGCTAGACCTGGAATCCGCCTCGAGGACCAGCTCCGAGGATTGAAGGCGCTGCTCGACGAAGCGCGGCAACTCGATAGGAAGCTCAAGGACCCAATCGGGAATCTGATCGACGTTGCTCGAAGGCACTCGCTCGATCGAGGCGACACCGGACTCGTCGCTCAGGCCCTCGTCGGAAGCGGCGCGCATTCACTCGAAGAGGTGATGGCGTTCGTCGATCGGCAGAAGAGCCTCGAAGAACAGTTGGAGGGATTCACCGATACCTCACTGCACAACTGGAATGCGCTAAAGACCGAACTTAGTCACCTCCGAAACGAGCTCTTCGAGAGTGGCCTGATCGACGGCTTCAACGCGTTCGTTGGCCACCTTCGCGACGCTGTGAAGTGGATGAGCGGCCTCTCGCCGGCGACGAAGACGGCAATCGGTTACACCGCAGCCTTCGCTGCGATGGTTGGCCCGCTCCTCAAGCTGGTTGCTGGCTTCATCAAGCTGCAAGCCGCGATGAAGTTCTTGAGGTCCCCGCTCCCTGTTCCGCAGCTGCCTGGTGGAACTCCAGGATTGCCTGTCCCACCTGTGGTGCCGACGCCAACCCGCGGTGTTGGAGCGCTCTGGAGCATGCTCGGAGGTGGCGGCGGAGTTGCGTCGCTAACCGGGCTCGGTCTCGTCGCGGCGCAGATGGCGACGGGAGACGCCGTCTACAACCAGGATGGCAGCTTCAGCCACTACGCGCCGGGAGGTCCGTTCGGTCGAGGCGGTGGTGGCGCGATTCCGGCCGGGGTCGCAAGCCTTCGCACGCGCGATATGGAGGCGGCGTTCGGCGAGTTCGGGCGCTTCAGGCCGGGCGGGCTCGCGGCGCCGAGCGGCGTCGATCGCGGCGAGCTAGCTGACTGGCTGCGTTCAATGCCGCCTCAGCGCGCGGAGGTCAGCATCCGGATTGAAGGACTGCCGCCCGGTGCGCAGGTCACGACCAGCGGAGACGCTGGCGTGAGCGTTGACCGCGGCCCGGCGATGCCGCACGCGCGGGTGCGGCGGTAGTCTGGAAGCCATCCGAGGTAGAATCCGAGCAGAGGCTAGTTTTTGAGTTTCGACGCACGGTTTCAGCGATCTCCCCAGGAGAGAGGTCGTATTCAGAGCTTCATGATGTGCTGAAAGCTAGCTGACACCGTTCGTAACCCATGGCGAGAACATCGCCGATCCCGTACTCTCGCATCAGGCGAGCGGGAGAAGAACGTGTCCAACCACGCGTCCGAACCGACCATCTTCGGCGACCGTGACCTGACGAAGGAGCGCGTCAAGATCATCGCCGCCGCGCTCGTGGAAGCGCGCGACTCGGCGCAGCGCGACGCCGACCCGAAGCGTGGAGACGGCGGTTGGGAGATCGGCTGCGTCGCCTACGGTCGCGGCCGGTACGCGATCAAGCATCTCGCGAAGTCGCATCGCTGGCTCGCGGTGCTCGACGACGGGATGGAGTTCTTGTTCAGCATCGGTCGCGTCCCCGTTCGCTTCTTCCATGGCGACGCCGATCGGCCGCCGGCCAAGCACCGGCATGCCGGTGCACGCGAGGCGCTGGCGCGCTCGCAGGCGCCGTTGTTCGGCGAGTTCCCCGACTCGACGTTCCGCATCGTCGTCGAGACCGATGCTCACGGGTTCACGTTGTCGGTGAAGGTCATCCAGACGACGCCTGTCGGTGACGCACTTGGAGTCTGGACCGCATGGGAGCGCGCGACCGGTGGCGACGCGCCGCCGCCCTCGGGCCAGCCGGCCGATCCGAAGATCGATCTGCTCGATGACCGTGAGGAGGGAATGGGGGCTTCGAATGCCGGGTGACGCGGCGAGCCGTCAGTTCTCAGCGGTGGCGATGCGCAACGCCAGGATCCTCAGCGGCAAGACGCAGCAGGAGGTGGCCGACAAGTTCGCCGGGTCGCGCCAGCTCATCGCGCAGCTCGAGATGGGGGCGATCGTCCCGACGGAGGATTCGGTTGATCGTCTGGCCGAAGCGCTCGCCGTGCCGAGCCAGTTCCTGAAGTCGCCGCCAGTCGTCCAGTACGGCGAGAGCGACGTCTTCTTCCGCGCCCCAAGCCAGTCGACCGATCGCGCCATTGCGCGCGCGCGCGTCGGCGTGGAGATGGCGGTTGAGCTCGGCCTCGAGCTCTCCAAATGGATGCGCTTTCCGCGAGTTGAGCTGCCGAGGTTCGATCTCCCGAGCGGAGACAGCGGCAGCGATGTCGGCGTGGCGATCGGCGAGGCCGCCAGGCTGACGCGACTCGCGCTCGGGCTTGCACCCGACGAGCCGATTCGTGACTTGACCTCCACGCTCGAGTGCGCGGGCATCTTCGTCGTCGACACCACCGCGGACACCGACGACGTGGACGCGTTCAGCGTCCGATCGCCGCTGCGCATGATCGTGCGGGCGACCGAGAATGGAAGCCCGTCGCGCCAGCGGCTGACGCTGGGCCACGAGCTCGCGCACATGGTCTTGCACCAGGAGGCTATCCCCGACGGCGAGGCGCACCGGCGACTTGAGCAGCAGGCGAACGACTTCGCCGGCCAGTTCCTGCTACCGCGCGCTCAACTCGCGCGCGAGTTTCCGCGTCGCGACGGTCAGTTCTGGCACGGCGTATTCCGCATCAAGGCGAAGTGGGGCATCTCGATCCAAGCGATCATCGTCCAAGCCGAGCACGAGGGCTTGATCACGCCGATCGAGAACACCCGCATGTGGCAGACGATCGCGCGGCGTGGCTGGCGGCGGCGCGAGCCGGAGGAGCCAGCACCGGAGACGCCGCGGTTGCTCCGATTGGCCTTCCAGAAGCTCCATGAGGCGAAAGCGATTCCGCCGCACCGAGTGCTCGACCGCCTGTCATGGACGACGGAGATGCTCGAGCGCGTGGTCGGTCGCAGCATCGCGACGAGCATCCTCGACATCGGGTGCGGCCCAATCCTGCGGCTCCCGCTGAACAAGGATCCGCCGAGCAGCGGGCCGAGCTTCCGGTCACGACCGGACGCGCATTGAGGGGAGGACGCAGACAGGGATCAACTATCGACCATCAACAACGCGGCCGCGGTCAGTTGAAGCTGACCGCGGCCTCCATCTCCCGCGGCACCATGCTGGAGCCCGCGAGAGACGCTGCAACCGGCGAGGCCGATCGCGCGCCAGAACCCTGCGCGAATATCGGTCGTCGACGACCAGCGGTCAAGCCCAGCGCGTGGAGAGCACCATGGCCCGCAAGGGACGCAAGGTGTTCTGCCGCTACTTCATCCATTGGAGGACGGGCAAGCCCGTCTATCGCAAGGATGGCGGCGTGTTCTGCTTCTGGGTCTGACCCGGTAGCGGGACGGCGGCCGCGGGCGGTG
>Ga0315910_10000446_pt1 | contig 41190 bp, 33 predicted proteins | sample EdamamesoilMG_FD_204470 | JGI IMG/M metagenome (GOLD analysis project Ga0315910, IMG submission 204470) | Garden soil microbial communities collected in Santa Monica, California, United States - Edamame soil | ecosystem: Environmental > Terrestrial > Soil > Garden | place: USA: California...
ATTGTCGGCGCGTATCGGCGAGTTGGGACCGCACTTCGAAGCCAACAAGCGTGATCATGCGTCGCGTCGTGGCTTGCTCAAAATGGTCAATCAGCGCCGCAAGCTGCTCGACTACTTGAAGAGCAATGCACCCGAGCGCTATCAAGCGATCGTCGCCAGTTTAGGCCTGCGTCGTTAATTGTGGGCCGCTAATAGCGGCCGCCAGTCTGCCGGCGAATTACTTCGCTCGGCAGCGCGGGTTCCAGCCGAGAACAAATGCTGCGAGCCTGCCGTTATTTACTCAATCATTCCGGCATACCGGTAGGAATCCAACGTGAGCGCAGTGAAGAAAACATTCTCGTACGGACAGCATCAAGTCACGATCGAAACAGGCGAAATGGCTCGCCAAGCCGACGGCGCAGTGCTCGTCACCATGGGCGATACTGTGGTGTTATGCACCGCGGTGTCCCGCAAAGAAGCCAAGCCGGGACAAGATTTTTTCCCGCTCACCGTTAACTACCAAGAAAAAACCTATGCCGCCGGCCGTATCCCCGGCGGCTTTTTTAAGCGCGAAGGCCGGCCTTCCGAAAAAGAAACACTCACTTCGCGTTTGATCGATCGTCCGATCCGCCCGTTATTTCCCGAGCATTTCTTCAACGAAATTCAAGTCGTCGCGACCGTTGTGTCCGTGAACCCGGATATCGATCCGGATATTCCTGCGTTGCTCGGTGCGTCGGCCGCATTGGCGTTGTCCGGTGTGCCGTTCAATGGCCCAATTGCCGGCGCGAAGGTTGGCTACAAAGACGGCCAGTACATTTTGAATCCGACCAATTCGCAACTCAAAACCTCGCAATTGGATCTCGTTGTCGCTGGTACGTCCGAAGCGGTGCTGATGGTCGAATCGCAAGCGGATTGCTTGCCTGAAGACGTGATGTTGGGCGCCGTAGTGTTCGGCCACGAGCAAATGCAAATCGCCATCAAGGCCATCAACGAAATGAAGGCCGAAGCCGGTAAGCCGGCGTGGACGTGGCAAGCGCCCGAAACCGATAAGGCATTGGAAGCTGCAGTGGCCGCTGCCGCCGAAGCGGGCTTTACGTCGGCTTACCAAGTGTTCGAAAAGCAAACACGTCAAGTCCGCGTCAGCGAAGTAAAGAAGGCCGCAATCGAAGCGCTCAGCGGCGGCGAAACGCCGAAGTTCACCAAGGACCAAGTCAGCAAGGAACTTGGTAATCTGGAATATCGCGTTGTGCGCAATCGCGTGATCGCGGGTCAACGCATCGACGGTCGCGCTATGAATGCCGTGCGTGGCATCAAGATTCGCACCGGCGTGTTGCCGCGCACTCACGGTTCGGCATTGTTCACTCGCGGCGAAACGCAGGCGTTGGTTGTTACTACGTTGGGCACCGGCCGCGATGCACAGATCATCGATGCACTGGAAGGCGAGCGCAAAGAGCCGTTCATGATGCATTACAACTTCCCTCCGTTCAGCGTCGGCGAAACGGGCATGATGGGTTCGCCCAAGCGCCGCGAAATTGGCCACGGTAACTTGGCACGTCGCGGCATCGCCGCTGTGTTGCCGGACATGAGCGCGTTTCCGTATGTCTTACGCGTGGTGTCGGAAATTCTCGAATCGAATGGTTCCAGCTCCATGGCCAGCGTCTGCGGCACGAGCTTGGCGTTGATGGACGCGGGCGTGCCGATCAAGTCGGCCGTTGCCGGCGTCGCGATGGGCTTGGTCAAAGAAGGCGACAAGTTCCAGGTGCTGACCGACATTCTTGGCGACGAAGATCACTTGGGCGACATGGATTTCAAAGTGGCCGGTACTCGCACAGGCGTGACCGCGCTGCAAATGGACATCAAGATCAACGGCATCACCAAAGAAATTATGCAGATTGCGTTAGCGCAAGCTAAAGAAGGTCGTCTGCACATCCTCGGCCACATGGATGCGGTGTTGTCTACGCCGCGCGCCGTGATGTCCGAATGGGCGCCGACCATCCTCACCATGAAGATCGACCCCGAGAAGATCCGCGAAGTCATCGGCAAGGGTGGTGCGGTGATCCGCGCCATTACCGAAGAAACCGGTGCGACGATCGACATCGAAAACGACGGCACGGTGAAGATCGCGTCGGTGAACGGCGCACAGGGCCGTGAAGCCCAACGTCGCATCGAATTGATCACCGCCGAAGTCGAAGTGGGCCAAATCTACGAAGGCAAGGTCGCCCGTCTGATGGACTTCGGTGCGTTCGTTACCATTCTGCCGGGCAAGGACGGCTTGGTGCACATCTCGCAGATCTCCGACGAACGCGTCGAGCGCGTCAGCGACAAGCTGGCGGAAGGCGATGTGATTCGCGTCAAGGTGTTGGAAGTGGATCGTCAAGGCCGCATTCGTCTCAGCATGCGTAACGTCGACGCTGCATAACGGACGCGAGCAGTTAAGGAAAAAGGGGCGGTACCGATGGTACCGCCCCTTTTTTTGTCCAAGTTAATTGCGAGGGATGGCGCCTATTTCGGCGCGTGTTCGGATTCGTTGGGGGATTCGTCCGGCTCTTCGTCGGGCTGCGGCATGCGCGTTTCAGTGGGGCGGGGTGGCGGGGCTGACCCGCTCATCGCACGCAGGAATTCGCCCTGCATCGCCAGCCAGCGCTCGTAGTTTTGACGTGCGACGTTTGCCATCGCAACGAATGGGTCGGGCGGAGTGGATGCGCCGCCGCTTTGGGCGTTCGGCTGCTGATTGGAAAATAATTTCAGACTTTGTTCGAGATAATTTCCGACGAAGTTCTGCATGGCGCCGCCGTACGAGCGGATGCACTGCGAAAGGAAATCCTGACTCATGATCGGCTGGCCGCTGTGCTCCTGTTCGGAGATGACCTGCAGCAAGATCGAACGCGTGATGTCTTCCTGCGTCTTTTTGTCGATGACGAGGAATTCGACTTTATCCGTTACCAGACGCCGAACGTCCGCCAACGTGATGTAGCGGCTCTCCACCGTGTCGTAGAGCCGGCGATTCGGATATTTTTTGATGACTCTCGGTTCGCTCATCGTTGCGGTACTCCCGAGGCTACCCTGGCCAGAAAACCCCAATCAACCGCCGTCCCCATGCGTCAGTCCTGCCAACCCTTGTTTTGCAAGCCATCACATCGCTGCTGGGCGGTCGCGGATTGGTTGAAGTTTCCGTATTTTTAGTTGCCCGCGTCTTCGCTGCGGCGCGACATAGTAATCCATTCGGTGAGCGATGCCCAACTGGCTTTAAGAAATTGTCATGGGCGGCGCTATGGCTGACTTAATCCCTTGGAATGATTCCGGGCGCCAGTGTTGCCGGGCCCAGCTCCACAGTTCGGACAGCGGTGCGGACTGCAGCGGCATGGGCGGTGACTGACGCAGAAACGCCAAGGTGTGCCAAAGACATAACGCTGCCGATGACGGTTCGATAGCCAAGGATTGTTGCGACTTGGATAACTTTCGGCCTGTCGAATCGATTGCCAAGGGCAGATGGCCAAACGCGGGCGGCGTGAAGCCGAGTGTCTGAAACAACAACAATTGGCGCGGCGTGCTATCCAAAAGATCGGCCCCGCGAACGATCTCGGTAATCCCTTGTGCAGCGTCATCCACAACAACGGCCAAATGATACGCGTGCAATCCGTCCCGCCGCTTGAGGATAAAATCGCCGCAAATCTGCGCGATGTCCTGCGCAAACGTGCCTTGAACGCGATCGTCGAACGCCACTATCCCCGGCTCGACGCGCAGCCGTAACGCAAGCGGCTGCGCAGGATCGATTGGGCCGCGTCGACAGCTGCCGGGATAACGAATTTCCTCGCCCGGCTGAGACCCGGCGATAGCGCTACGGCTGCACGAACACGCGAAGAGCAGGCCGCGCGCACTCAGTGTCGCGAGGGCGTGTTCATACAGTTCGATCCGCTGACTTTGTCTCTCTACGGCACCGTGCCACTCAAAGCCGAATGCGTCGAGGGTGCGCAGGATCGCGTCGGCCGAGCCGGGGACTTCGCGCGGACGGTCGATGTCTTCGATGCGCACCAACCAGCGCCCGCCTGCGACGCTTGCGCTCAAATAACTACCGACGGCAGCGACCAACGAGCCGAAATGAAGAGGGCCGGTGGGCGAGGGGGCGAAGCGGCCGACGTAAGACATAGGCACTAGCTGCTAGTAACTAGGCGCTAGCCGGAAAATGGAAACCCGCAACCAGCGTCCGAATTGGGCCAGCATGTTTGCGTCGGCTCGGGCCCGGTTCTGATCTGGCTAGAAGCTAGTTGCTAGCGCCTAGCAGCTTCTTAACGGTACCGATCGTCCCGATCGCCGTATTGCTTTTCGCGGCGTTCACGGCGTTCTTGCGCTTCGACACAGAGCGTCGCTACCGGACGCGCTTCGAGGCGCTTGACGCCGATTTCCTCGCCGGTTTCGACGCAATAGCCGTACGAACCGTCTTCCACTCGCTGCAGAGCTTCTTCGATTTTGCGGATCAGCTTGCGTTCGCGGTCGCGCGTGCGCAATTCGAGGCTGAATTCGGATTCTTGCGTAGCGCGATCATTTGGATCGGGAAAGTTGGCGGCTTCATCCTTCATGTGCAGCACGGTGCGGTCCACTTCTTCCATTAAATCCCGCTTCCAACTCGAAAGGATCTGCCGGAAGTGCTCCAGCTGCTCCTTGTTCATGTACTGCTCGCCGCGCTTGACCTGGTACGGCGTTACGTTGCGCGGACCCGCCAATAAACCGGCAGTAGTATCTTCGCCATCCTCGCCTTCCGCATGTTGCGCGGGTCTTTTCTTCTCGACCGTGCCTACGGCGACGACGGGCTTAGGACCGGCCTTAACGTTGGCGGCCGGCTTAATGGCTACGGGCTTGGCTTCGACTTTGGGTTCGGGTTTTGGAACTGGCATTTTCACTTCGGGCGCTGGCGCTTTAGCGGCTTGCTTCGGCGGCGCAATGGGTTTTTTGACGGCTTCAGGCTTGGCAGCCTTGACGGGTTCCTTTGCCGCAGCCTTGGTAGGTTTGGTGGTTTTAGCGGCTGCGTGCTTCGCGTGCGCGGTGGACTTCGCCGGTTTAGCGGCGGTCTTCTTGGCGGGAGCGGCTTTCGGGGAAACAGTCTTCTTGGCCTTGACTGGCTTGGACGGTTTCTTCGCGGGCATTTGCAGCCTCCATCACTATTAAAATTACGATGTTGCCATCGGCCGACTTAAGTCGAACGGCCGCCACTGGTCGCGCCCACAACCGCAAATTGCGGCCGCAACCCTAAAAGGACGCGCGATTATACAGACCGCGTTTGGCACGTACAGCCCGATGATGGGCTCGTTTACGGACGCTCTTGGCAGCGCCGCGATTCGCCGTACACTACGCCGCCAGCCGACCGACTTCGACGGAAATTTCATGCGCCTAAACAAGATCAAACTCGCCGGGTTCAAATCGTTTGTGGACCCGACGGCCGTTAATTTTCCGAGTAATTTGGTGGGTGTCGTCGGCCCGAACGGCTGCGGCAAGTCCAATATCATCGACGCCGTCCGCTGGGTTATGGGCGAAATATCCGCCAAACATTTGCGCGGCGATTCCATGGCCGACGTTGTATTTAACGGTTCCGCTTCGCGCAAGCCGGTAGGAACCGCCTCGGTGGAGCTGGTGTTCGATAACAGCGACGGCACGCTGAGCGGTCAGTACGCCGGCTTTGCCGAAGTCTCGCTGAAGCGCGTGGTTTCGCGCGACGGCAACTCGGCGTACTTCTTGAACGGCACCCGCTGCCGCCGTAAGGACATCACCCAATTGTTCCTGGGTACGGGCCTGGGTTCGCGCAGTTACGCGATCATCGAGCAAGGCATGATTTCGCGCGTCATCGAGGCGCGCCCCGAAGAACTGCGCGGCTTCATCGAAGAAGCGGCCGGCATTTCCAAGTACAAAGAGCGCCGCCGCGAGACCGAAAATCGCATTTCGCATACCAAAGAAAATTTGGAGCGCCTAAACGATCTGCGGGAAGAAGTGGACAAGCAATTGCGTCATTTGCAACGGCAAGCCGCCACAGCGCGACGCTATCAAGCGTTGAAGCAAGACGAACGCAAACTGACGGCCGAGTTGCTGGCGCTGCGCTTGCGTGAGTTGGACGGCGACGCGACTTCCAAAGACGGCATTCTGCGCGAGCGCGACACCGCGATGCAGGGCGCTATTGCCGATCTGCGCGAGATCGAGTCGTCGGTGGAGACAACGCGCGAGCATTTCACCGAGCGCTCCGAGCAGTTGAATCAAGTGCAAGGTCGCTACTATCAAATCGGTGCCGACATTTCCCGCATTGAGCAGGCTATCCAGCACGCTCGCGAGCTGCGTCAGCGTCAACGTAAGGATCTGGAGCAGGCCGAGCAGGGATTGGTCGAGAACAAGCTGCATTTGGATCGCGACGAATCGCAAATCGAGCAACTGCAAAACGAATTACAGCACCTGACGCCCGAGCTCGAAATAGTGCGCGAGCGAGAGCAAACGTCCGCGGCCGGTCTGGAGCAAGCGGAAGAAAGCATGCAGCAATGGCAGGAGTCGTGGGAAGACTTTAACGCGCAAGCGCGCGGCGCCAGCGAAAAGACACAAGTGGAGCGGGCTCGTATCGAGCAGCTCGAAAATCAGCTGCGGCGTTTAATGTCGCAACGCGATCGGACGCAAGTCGAACTGGAAGCCATTGCGCCGGGTGATATCGAAACTCGAATCGAAGAGCTATCGATGCAAGCCAGCGAGGCGGCAGAAACAACCGCGCAGACGAATGCAGAGCTGGGTGAGGTGTCCGCGCAAATGCAGCAACTGCGCGAACGCGAGCGCGAGTTGATCGCTCAGCAGGATCGTTGCCGCAACGAGCTGCAACAGCAGCAAGGCCGCTTGGTTTCCATGCAGGCGCTGCAAAACGCGGCGCTCGGTCAGGCGCAAGGCAAAGTGGCCGAATGGCTGCAAACGCACTCGTTGCAAGGGCGGCCGCGATTGGCGCAACAACTCAATGTGCAAACCGGATGGGAACGTGCGGTTGAAACCGTGCTGGGCTCCTATTTGGAAGCGGTATGCGTGGATAGCATCGACTCCGTGTCCGGCATGCTGGATTCGTTACAGGTCGGTACGGTGACGTTTTTCTCCGCCGGTAGCGGCGGTTCGGCGCGAGCCGACCGTTTGTCGAGCCGCGTGCAGGGTCCGGCCGGCGTGGCATCGTTGCTGAATAATATTATCGCCGTCGAAAGTCTCGGCGATGCGCTGCGTGCGCGTAGCCAGCTGGCGGCCGGCGAATCGGTGATTACGCGTGACGGCATTTGGATCGGTCACGACTGGTTGCGCGTCAGCCGCGATAAGGATGTGCATGCGGGCGTTATCGAACGCGAACAAGAGATGCGCCAGCTTCGCGATCAAGTGTCGGCGCTCGAACAGCAGCGCGCATCGCTGGAGGACGAGCTGAACGCGGCCCGTGAGCGAGTCGGCGACTTGGAACATCGTCGCGATGAATTGCAACAGGACGCAAATCGCTCGCATCGCCTGCAAAGCGAATCGGCTGCGCAATTGAGTGGCCTGAAAACACGCGCCGAACAATTGTCGGAGCGTTCGCGCAATCTCCGCGCCGACGCCGAAGAGTTGTCGCTTGAGATCGATAATACGCAAAGCAGCATTGCCGTTGCGCGCGAACGCTTGGATGAAGGTATGGCCGAGATGGCCGAGCACGATGCTACGCGAGGCGAATTGGAAGCGCGTCGCGATCACCTGCGGCAAAACGTAGGGTTGGCGCGATCGCAGGCGCAAGCGGATCGTGCCGCGGCGCAAGACAAAGCCATAGCTGTCGAATCAAAGCGTTCGGCACTGGGTTCGATTCGCGCCGGGTTGGAACGCATGCGCGCGCAGTTGGCGCAGCTGACTCAACGTCGAGCCGAACTTCAGCAGCAACTGGAAGGCGGTGAGGAGCCAATCGCCGTTCAAGAGCGTGATCTGGAAGTGCAATTGGAGTTGCGCGCCTCGATCGAGCAAAACTTAACCGAAGCGCGCCGGGCGCTCGAGGATGCGGAAGCGCGCATGCGTGCTTTGGACGAGCGTCGTATGCAAGCGGAGTCGCGGGTCGAAGAGATGCGCACTGCGCTCGACGACGTGCGACTGGCTGCGCAGGAATTGCGCGTGCGCCGCGAATCACTGCTCGAGCAATTTACGGCGACCCAGTTCGTGCTGGAAACCGTGCTCGCCGAATTGCCTGCGGAAGCGAACGTTCCTGCCTGGGACGAAAACCTGCGAGAAGTGACGCAAAAGATCGAGCGTCTCGGTCAAGTGAACTTGGCCGCCATCGACGAGTTCAAGGAGCAATCGGAGCGCAAAGAATACTTGGATCGTCAGTACAAAGACCTTACCGATGCGCTCGATACGCTGGAGACGGCGATGCGCAAGATCGATAAGGAAACGCGCACTCGCTTCCAGGATACCTTCGACCGCGTCAATGCCGGATTGAAAGAACGATTTCCACGTCTATTCGGCGGCGGTCATGCGTACCTGGAGCTGGCGGGCGAAGACATTCTTACCGCGGGCGTGGCAATCATGGCCCGCCCACCGGGCAAGCGGAACAGCACTATCAATCAATTGTCGGGTGGTGAGAAAGCGCTCACGGCAGTGGCATTGGTGTTCTCGATTTTCGAGCTGAACCCTGCGCCGTTCTGCCTGTTGGACGAAGTGGATGCGCCGTTGGATGACAATAACGTCGGTCGTTTCTGCGAGACGGTGCGCGACATGTCGCAACGCGTGCAGTTCATCTTCATCACGCACAACAAGACGACGATGGAAATGGCAGATCAGTTGCTCGGTGTGACTATGAACGAGCCAGGTGTATCGCGTCTCGTTGCGGTGGACGTCGACGAAGCAATGCGCATGGCGGCAAGTTGATTCTTTCGGATAACGCATGTCGGATATCGGAAGCGAATTGCGCTGGATACTGCTGACCTTCAGCATCGTCTTGATTGGCGGTTTGTACCTTGTAGGGCGATGGGGGCGTAGGCAGTCCGTCGCAACCGACGTATCGCGGCGCTCGCAAGGAGATCGACATTTCGAGCAAGACATTTCCGAGCGTGAGGTGCCGCGGCTCGATGATGCTGTGGTTGTGCGCGAGCGTCATGTCGAGCCGCGCCTGATGATTATTCCTGACGATCAGGACGGCCTGCCGAACGTGCGCATCGATTCGCATGCCGTAGATCACACGCTATCGGCGATGCAGTCGGATGACCCTGACACAGGCGATTCGTTCGAGTTCGGATCGATTCTGGCGGACGATCGTCACGAGTATGGGCAGGAGCCTTCGTTCGACGACGCAGTTCAAAGAGGTGTAGGCCCGGACTCGGCTGAGTTACCGAGCGAACCCTCGATAACCAAGGAACCGGCATTTGCGGCACACTCTCCCTCGACTTCGTCGCCCGCTCCAACGGCACAACACGTAACGCCGAAAAAAGCCGCTAGCCGTAAGATCGTTGCATTACGATTGGTCGCAGGAGCGCAGCGTTATGACGGCACGAGGCTTAAAGACGCGTTCGAAAACGCCAAGCTACGACACGGCAAATATGGGATCTATCACCGCCACGACGAGCAGGAAGTAACCGTCTTCAGCGTCGCCAGTATGGTGGAACCCGGAACGTTCGATCCCGCTACCATGGCAAACATGCAATTCAACGGCGTAATGCTTTTTGCGCAATTGCCGGGTCCTATGGACGGCGTATTGATGTTCGAACAAATGTTCGAGTGTGCTGAACAATTGGCCGGCACGTTGGGCGGCACCGTTCAGGACGAACGCGGCACCGCGCTGACTCCGCCTCGCACCGAACGCATTCGCGACGACATTGAAAACTTCCAGCACTTGGTAGGCATAGACGCGTCCCTGGCGCGCGCTTCGATGAACGAGGGCATGTCCGCGCCATGACGGCCGATCCGCAGCGACGCGCCGCAGACCTGCGGCAAACGCTCAATCGTTACGCCTACCTCTACTACGTGCTCGATCAACCGGCCGTGCCCGACGCCGAGTACGACAAGCTTTATCAAGAACTCGAGGCGCTAGAAGGCCGACATCCCGAATTGCGTACGCCCGATTCGCCCACGCAGCGCGTTATCGGCAAGGTGCTGGATGGATTCAAACCGGTTAAGCACAGCGTGCCGATGTTATCGATTCGCACGGAAACGGATACCGAGGCGTCAGGAGCCGAGACCTTTGATGCTCGTGTACGCCGCGAACTGGAACTCGGCGAAGATGCACCGTTCGTCGAATACGCTTGCGAGCTGAAGTTCGACGGCTTGGCTATTAACTTACGCTACGAGCGCGGCGTGTTAACGCAAGCTGCGACGCGTGGCGACGGCGAGACCGGCGAAGACGTCACACAGAATATTCGCACTATCAAGCAGATTCCGCTGCGTCTAAGGACTGTTGAGGCCGATGTTCTCGAGGTGCGCGGCGAAATTTACATACGCCGCGATGCTTTCGATAAATTGAACGAGCAGCAGCGTGCATTGATTGCCGGCGGCGCAAAAAATGAAAAGACCTTCGTCAATCCGCGCAACGCTGCGGCCGGTGCCGTTCGTCAGCTTGATCCAAATATCGCGGCCAAGCGGCCGCTGAGCTTCTTTGCTTACGGACTGGGCGAAGTTAAAGGGTGGGAAGTGCCCGCCACGCATGGGGCTATGCTCGATGCCTTTGCCGAGATGGGTTTGCCGGTTGCTGCAGACCGTGAAGTTGTCGAGGGCGCAAAGGGTTTAGTCGCATTTCACCAGCGCATCGGGCAAAAGCGCGATGCGCTGCCGTTCGATATCGATGGCGTGATTTACAAGGTGAATTCACATGCCTTGCAAAAACGTCTGGGATTCGTCACCCGCGAACCGCGGTGGGCTGTGGCGCATAAATATCCGGCGCAAGAACAAGTGACCGTTCTTCGCGACGTAGAGTTTCAGGTGGGGCGCACCGGTGCGTTGACGCCGGTAGCGCGATTGGAGCCGGTGTTTGTCGGTGGCGTCACCGTGAGCAACGCAACTCTCCACAACATGGACGAATTGGAGCGTAAGGATGTTCGCATTGGCGATTCGGTTATCGTGCGCCGGGCCGGCGATGTGATTCCCGAAATTGTGCAAGTCATTCTAGATCGCCGTCCGCCGAATGCGCGAGCTGTAACGTTGCCGAACAAGTGTCCCGTTTGCGGATCCGATGTAGAACGCGAAGAAGGCGAGGCAGTGGCGCGATGCAGCGGCGGACTGTTTTGTCCCGCGCAGCGAAAAGAAGCGCTGAAGCATTTCGCGTCGCGTCGAGCGATGGATATCGAAGGACTGGGCTCGAAGCTCATCGACCAGCTGGTTGACGACGATCTAGTGAAGACGCCGGCCGACTTATTTCAACTAACGCTAGAGCAGCTCTCGGGCCTCGAGCGCATGGCGGAGAAGTCGGCACGTAATATTTTGGAGTCGCTGGCAAAGAGCAAAGCGACAACTCTAAAGCGGTTTCTCTTCGCGCTCGGCATTCGCGATGTCGGGGAGACTACTGCGGGTACGCTGGCGGATTATTTCGGTTCGCTGAAGAAGTTGTGCGACGCCAGCGAGGCCGATATCCAGCAGGCGCCGGATGTAGGGCCGATTATTGCCGCGCACATCTATCATTTCTTTCAGCAGCCCCATAATCGTGAAGTGATCGAAATGTTGCGCGCTGCCGGTGTGACTTGGGTGGAGCATGAGGCAAAAGTCGTCGCGGCAGGGCCGTTTGCAGGTCAGACCTTCGTGATTACGGGCACGTTGTCGTCGATGACTCGCGACGAGGCGCGTGATCGCATCATTGCATTCGGCGGCAAAGCCAGCGACTCCGTTTCTAAAAAAACGTCGTACGTAGTAGTCGGTGCGGATGCCGGATTAAAATTAAAGAAGGCGGAGCAGCTCAGTGTGCCGATCCTCGATGAGCAGGCGTTTATTGCACTACTTGAATCAAGCGAGTAAGCATCTCATTCGGTACAGGAGCGTTGGTGACGAATCTTATCGGACCTAAAATTCCTTGGGCAGTTGCTGAACTTAAATGACGTTACCCAGAGAAATTCGCGATCGATTGACATTGCCCGTTATCAGCGCGCCAATGTTTCTATGCAGCAGCGTCGAATTGGCTGCAGAATCGTGTAAAGCGGGCATCGTAGGCTCGCTTACGCGCAATCATTGCCGCGACATCGAAGAGTTCGAAGTGCAGCTGAAAGACGTCGCCGAACGGATCGACGGCTTTCGAGAAAGGCACCCGGATCGAAAGATAGGTCCATTGGCAGTGAATATCTCAACGCATATTGTCGGTGACGACATGCGCACTCATCTTGCACTGTGCAAACGCTATGGCGCGAGCATCATGATTACATCCGTTGGCGATCCGACCGCGACGGTACCGCTGGTAAAAGACGCGAGGCTTTTCCATCTGCACGACGCTACTTCGATTCGGTTCGCGGAGAAGGCAATCGCGGCCGGTGTGGATGGAATTGTCGCCATTGGCGCCGGCGGTGGGGGACATTCGGGCATTTTGAGTCACCTTGCATTTATTCCACAGGTGCGTGCCATGTTCGACGGAACCGTCGTACTAGCGGGGGCGGTCACCAATGGGGCCACTGTTCGTGCCGCCGAAATTCTCGGCGCAGACTTGGCGTATATGGGTACGCGATTCATTGCGACGCGCGAAGCGTCAGCGCCGGATGAATACAAAGCAATGATAGTCGACGGAACGGCGGCTGACGTCGTCTATACCAACGCCGTTAATGGTATGTCGGCAATGTGGTTAAAGGCTTCGCTGCGAGCGAATGATATTGATCTGGAAAAAATACCTGTGCCAACCAAACGCGGTACCGATCATCTCCCGCCGAATGCTAAGCCGTGGAAGACTGTGTGGAGCGCGGGGCAGGGTATTGGCCTCATCAACGACATTCCGTCGGTGGCCGAACTGGTACATCGACTGCAGGCAGAGTACGTCGCTGCCTGTTCAGTGCCCGACATGGCGAAGGCAGCTAGCGCGGCACTGAAGTAGTGAGATAGCGAACATGTCTCAGCGCGTGATACGAAGCGACGTCGACGGCGTTTGTACATTAACCCTCAATCGGCCCGACAAGCTCAATGCCCTCGACACCACAGCGTTTGAGGAACTTGATGCGTACCTAGCTGCACTTGAGAAGGATGAGGGAAAGGTGGGATGCGTTGTCCTGCGCGGTGCTGGAAAGGGGTTCTGTGCGGGCGCAGATCTAAAAGCGCTTGCCGATCCAGATCGTGTACCGCCTCCGCCGACGTTCAAGCCGGGTGTGATCGCGCGCTTGTCTAACCTCAAACAACCGACTATCGCGGCGGTGCATGGCGTCTGCCTAACGGGAGCGCTAGAGCTAGCGCTCGCCTGCGATTTCATCGTTGCAGACGCCACTGCAAAATTCGCTGACACGCACGGCAAGTGGGGCTTGGTTGCGGCTTGGGGCATGTCGCAACGATTGCCGCGTCGCATTGGATTGTCGGCGGCAAAGGGCATGATGATGACAGCGCGTACAGTCGACGCGGCCGAGGCGAAAGACATGGGGCTGGTCGATCTGCTAGCTTCCGAAGGCAAGCTCGATGAAGCGCTCTATGGATTTACCGGTGAACTATTGGCGAACATCTGGCATTCCAATTTCGCTATCAAGAAATTCATGATCGAAACCGATGGTATGTCGCTCGCAGATGCGTTGACACATGAACGCTCAACCTATCCCGGGTCTGCAGCTGACCATCTAGAAAGGATGCGTGGCTTTCGCAAAGAGTGATCGATCTCTGGCGCGACTTGAAAGGGCAGTGGCAGCCAATTTCGCCGGTAAACAGCTAGAATCGACCCTTGAGGTTGAGTTCGATTGTTTGCAGTGGGGTGCATGTGGCTAGAAAGCTTACGTTCGGCTATCTCTACGATTTTAGAAACCCACAGCAATGGCGCCGGCCTTGGGCGGAGCTGTATGCGGAAATTCTGGACTTCGTCAGCCATACCGAAACGCTCGGGTTTGACGGTGCGTGGGTGCCTGAGCATCACGGTGCCGACGATGGGTACATGCCGTCGCCGCTCGTCGCATTGGCCGCAATTGCCGCTCGGACAAAAACAATCAAGCTCGGCTCGGCCATCGCGTTAGCGCCTTTGTATCACCCCGTGCGCTTTGCGGAAGAGTGCGCGGTGCTCGACATTCTTTCGAACGGCCGGCTCGAAATGGCCATCGCGATCGGTTATCGGCAGCGCGAAGCGGCGGGGTATGGCGTGGACTTTTCCAAGCGCGGCAGCCGCACCGACGAGTTCCTTGAAATCGTTACCAAGCTTTGGGCTGGCCAAGCGGTGTCGTTTGAAGGTAAGCACTTCAATCTGAAGAACGCCACGATCGTTCCGACGCCTACACGGCGCATTCCGCTGTACGTCGGCGGATTTACCGATAAGGCGTTGGAGCGCACTGCAAAGTATGGCGATGGGTACTTCGGCAACATGGAGATCTGCGACTTGTATGCGGAGAAGTTACGCGCCGCCGGCAAGGACCCAATGAGCGGACGCGTTCGCATACAAGGACTGTTCACTGTGGTTGCTCGCGATCCGGAGAAAGCAATGAATGAGCTGGCGCCGTACTTCCATCATGTAAACAATACCTATGGGCAATGGCTGAACGAGGACCGTGAGGCGACCGGCATGGGCGATCAAACATTACTCAAGCCCATGACGCTCGAGGCTTTTAAGGCCAGCCGAATACTCAACATCCTGACGCCGAGTCAAGCGATCGATATGTTCAACAACATGCTCGCTAAGGCACCTGTCGAACACTTTATGATGATGTTGCCGCCGGGACTGCCGCCGTCTAAATTCAAAGAGTATGCGGAAATATTCGCGAAAGAAGTCATGCCGGCATTTCGTTGAAGCAAGCAGTATGTATTCGCTGGAGTTTAGGTTTGCATGCCACCCGATGACCGCCGCATGAATTCGCCGCAGTCCGTTACGCGTGTGATCCAGATTTTGGAAGCCTTGTGCGCAAGTGCTGCTCCCGTGAGTCTGGCGAACCTCAGCCGTGTTCTCGATGCGCCCAAGAGCAGCATCGCCGCGCTATTGCGAGGTCTCGCTGAAGCGGGATTCGTCGTTGCATCGGACGGTGCGTATCGCCTCGGCCCGAGCGCGTTTGGTTTGGGCAGCGCGTTGCTGGAAGCGCGACGGCGTTTTCAGTCTTCCGACTTGGTGCGCGACGGTATGCGTCGGCTTGCGGATCGCTCGAAGGAGACCGTTTTATTTGCCGTGCGCGATGCCGGCGGCGAAACGATGACGTATGTCGACGTGATCGAGAGTCGCAATGCGGTGCGCTTTGCGGTATCGGTCGGCGATCGTCGTCCGTTGTACTGCACCGCCGGTGGACGCATGCTGCTCGCAGCCTTGTCCAAAGACGATTTGAGGCGCTACTTCGCTCGGCTTAAGCCGCAGCGCTTGACAGTGCACACCGAGATCAACAAGCGCGACATTGCGGACACCATCGCGACAGTGCGCGAAAACGGTTTCGCGCAAACGGTCGATCAAGCAACCGAGGGTGTTACCGGCACCGCAGCCGCAATATACGATGCGGCCGGCTCGGCGATTGGCGCGTTGATCGTCGCGGCGCCCAGTTCGCGACTGAAAGATCGAGGCGCAGACTTCGCTCGATGGGTAGTCGACGAGGCTGCGATGGTGTCGCGCAGCCTGGGCCATCGCTGACTGAAAACTTTGAGCTAGTGCTGTGGCTCAAACGGCGCGCGCCGCAGCGTCGCCAACGCAATGCTGCTTAATGCCATCAGCACCATGGTGAGCACGAGAAATTGCGAGTACCCACCGAATTTATCGAACGCTGCACCGGCCGCGAGCGGTCCAAACGCTACGCCTAACGCGAGCGCGGTAACAATGGCGCCAAATAAACTACCGAAGTTCTTAAGGCCGAATTGTCTGGTCGCGAGATACGCGATGACGTCGATTTCTGCGCCGACGGTAAGGCCGAAAATGGCGGCGGCCACAGATTGGCTGAGAGGATTTGCACCATCGTATAAGAGCAATGCAGCTGCGATGATCGGCAAGATGAAACAGGACGCGCCAACGATGTGTCCGTGCAGGCGATCCAGTAGATACCCCGTGCTAAGCCTGCCGATGATGGAGAAGATTCCGATCAACGATGCGATACCCGCGGCTGCCATTCGGTCGGCACCGCTGTCGGTAAGAATGGGGACGAAGTGAACCGTGACTCCAATAGCAGTGAAGGCGAAGAAGCTGGCGGCCATCAGCAACTTGTAGAAAGCCGTAGTTCGCAGGCCTTCGGCCATCGTCATGCCAGGGAGTAGCTGTGCAGCGCTCGCATTCGCCACGCGCAACTCGCCGCCCTGATCTTGCGCGCCACGAAAGAACAGAAACAACGTGGGGAATACCAACACAAGCCAAATTCCACTGATACCCGCGAATGCCGTTCGCCAACCGTAGTCGCCGATCAACCACGTTGCGATGAGTGGGAACGCGGTTGCACTGACGGAAGCACCCGACAACGTGATTGCAAATGCGAGTCCTCGAGACGCTTCAAAACGGCTAGCTACCGAGCTGGTCCACACGGTCGCATGTACGCATACCGTGCCGAGCGCGACGATGCCCCACAAAATCACCCAATTCGTAATCGAGCCAGTTGCCGTGCTAAGCAATGCAACCGAGCCTGCCATCGTAAAGGCGCCAATCAAACCGATTACTCGCGGGCCAAATCGATCTATCAGCATGCCGATGGGAACACCGAAGAGTGCGCTGCCTACCCCGGCGATGGTGATACCCAGCGAGATTTGCGCACGGGTCCAGCCAAACTCTTGTTGCAGCGGTGCGATGAACGCGCCGAGCGAATAGGTGTGCAGTACGGCGATGGAGTAGCCGAGCGCCGCGGCGACCGGCAGAGTCCAAAAGCTTCGCCACTCAGCGAGTTCTTTGCTGCTAAAAGCGCGCATGCAGGTCCCCTAGATGATGCTCTTCATTGTTGGCGTTCAGAACGTACGCGTTCGATTGTTTGGGCCGGCGGCCGACTTTGTTTTCTACACATGGCCGCTACCGGATCGCAGTCTAGGGAATCATTAGGTCGGTGCCAACTGGCAAAGAGGCTGCCATATGGGGATTCGCACCGATGTTGAATGTGCGCTTCAATATCGACTATGTTGGATTCGCACCTCACCTATCAGCAAGCGTCAACGGTCAAGGAACATCATGTCTGCAAAGAAAACCTACAAAGTCGTGCAGTGGGCCACCGGAAATGTGGGCTCGCGGTCCTTGCGGACTGTGATCGAGCATCCCGCGTTGGAGCTTGTAGGCGTGTACGTAACGTCGGCGGCAAAAGCGGGCAAAGACGCCGGCGAGTTATGCGGCTTGGATCGAAGTACAGGCGTAAAGGCTACTAATTCGGTCGACGAGATAATGGCGCTGAATGCGGACTGCGTCATCTACATGCCGGCGTATACGGATTTCGAGCAGGTGTGTCGCCTTTTGGCATCTGGCAAGAATATTGCGACGCCGCGCGGCGAGTTTCTGTATCCCGCGGCAATGCAACCCGAAAATCGGGCGCGCATTGAAAAGGCCTGCAAGGACGGTAATTCGTCGATCCATGCCACCGGCAGCAGTCCGGGATTTATTACGGAAGCTTTGCCGATTCCGCTGATTGCACAGCAGCGACGTTTGGATTGTCTGACCGTTAACGAGTACGCCAATCTAACGAGCCGCGATTCTCCGGATATGATTTTCAATCTCATGGGATTCGGCGCTGCGCCGGGCGACTTTAACCAAGGTATGTTGAATCACGTGAAGCACGACTTCAGCGGCTCGTTGCTGCAACTCGCAGACGCGGTGAAGATGCCGCTCGACGATGTCACTGTCGAAGGTGAAAAGGGTGTCGCCAAAAACGACAAGCAAATTGCGGCGGGGCTCATCCGAGCCGGAACGGTGGCCGCATTGAGAATCACCGTCAGCGGCATGCACAAGGGCAAACCGTTGATGCGGTTCTGCGCCAATTGGTATTGCAGCAACGATATCGATAAAGATTGGGAATTGTTGGATTCGGGTTGGCTTGTGCAGGTGCGGGGCGACACGCCATTGGACGTGCGTATTTCTTATCCGGTGTCGAAAGAGGATTACCCCAAGTTCACGCCCGGATTGACGGCGCATCGAGTGGTCAATTCCGTCCCGTTCGTGTGCGATGCCGCGCCCGGCATTCGCACAACGATGGAATTGCCGCACATCATTGCGACGTTTTGATCGCGCTGAATCTAAGACCGGAATTAACGCTCCGGTAATCCATATTCCTTGAGCACTTCGTCGGTGTGCTCGCCTTTCGTTGGCGCGCCCGCGTCGATATGCCCAGGGGTGCGTGAAAACCAAGTCGGTATACCCGGAAAGCGCACTTTGCCTTGTGGCGTGTCGACGGTCTCAAAGAAACCGACGGCGTTTAAATGCGGATTGTCGAATAACTCGTCGGTGGTGCGAAGCGGTGCGGCGGGGATACCGAGCTTACGCAGGAGATCGAGCCATTCCTGTGTAGTGCGCTCTTGGAAAGTTTGTCCCAGCAAGCCATACACTCTGTCGATCTGTTTGGCGCGTTGTGCGAGCGTCGTGAGTTCGTCGCTCGCCCAAGCGGGTTTCACGGCGTCCACAAACAACGACCAGTGCTTGTCGTTATAGACGAGCGCGGCGATGTAGCCGTCCTTCGTTTTATACGGCTTGCGGTTCGGCGCCACAGCGCGGTGATAGTGGGCGGGCCCAAGCGGAGGATTGAACATCGCACCGTTGGCATGTTCGACCAACATGAACGCAGCCATGGTTTCGAACATGCTGACTTCGACTTCCTGGCCTTCGCCGGTTCGCTCGCGATGAAATAGCGCCAGCATCGTGGCGTAGAGCGCCGTCATACCGGCTACTTTGTCGGCCATGATCGTACCGACGAAACTCGCCTCGCCGGTCAGTAATTTCTGCACGGCTGGTATGCCGCATTCGGCTTGGATGGTGTCGTCATAGGCGGGCAGGTCGCGATCCGGCCCGCGTCGGCTATAGCCATAGCAATTGGTGTAAACGATTTTGGGGTTAAGCGCCGCAACGGCCTCGTAGCTAAAGCCCAATTTGGCGATCGCTTTGGCGCGCATCGAATGAATGAATACATCCGCTTCTGCGACTAGCGTGCGCAGCGCGGCCTTATCGTCATCGGAACGCAAGTCGAGCACGATGCTGCGCTTGCCGCGGTTCACGTTGACGAACACACCGCTCATGCCCGGCGCCGGACCCACCGAAATGAAGCGCGTATTGTCCCCTTCGGGCGGTTCGATCTTGATGACGTCGGCGCCCATGTCGGCCATGATCTGTGTGCAATACGGTCCCATCACCATACTGGTGAGGTCGACTACGCGCACGCCGGCGAGGGGGCCGGTACGCGGCTTTTTCGGGTTGGAAGCAGTCATACATATTCCAGTTCGTTGGGCCGATATCGGCACAGTGCAGCTTGCGATGATATGCGATGGCTGTAGACTTGGCAGCAATAATTTCCCTTAGCGAGCGGACTTAACAATGGATTTCGCACTTACCCCAGATCAGCAGAACATTCGGGAAGCCATCCTTAAGCATTGTTCGCAATTTACGGAGGATTACTGGCTGGAGCGCGATCGGGAAGGGGTTTTCCCGCACGACTTCTTTCAATCAATGGTGGATGGGGGATGGTTGGGGATTGCGATGCCGACGGAATTCGGCGGCTCCGGCCTCGGTATAACCGAGGCAGCGGTGATGATGCAGGCGGTCGCCGAATCCGGCGCGGGCATGAGCGGCGCATCGGCTATACACCTGCCTGTATTCGGGATGCAGCCGGTAGTCATCTTCGGCACACAAAAGCAGAAGGAAAGAATGCTGCCGCCGGTTATTCGCGGCGAGCATAAAGTGTGTTTCGCGGTCACCGAACCCAATGCCGGATTGAACACCACCGAGCTTAAAACTCGCGCGGAGAAGCGTGAGGGCGGGTACTTGGTAAACGGCGAGAAGATTTGGATCTCCACCGCTCAAGTGGCGAACAAGATGCTGCTCATTGCACGCACTACGCCGCTCGACCAAGTCAAACGCAAGACAGAAGGGTTATCGCTGTTCTACACCGATCTCGATCGTTCCAAAATCGAAGTGCGGCTGATCCACAAGATGGGCCGGCATGCCGTGGATTCGAACATGCTCTTCATTCAAGACCTGTGGATACCGGAAGAAGATCGAATCGGCGCCGAAGGCGACGGCTTCAAGATTCTCCTGCACGGTCTCAATCCGGAGCGCGTTTTGGTTGCGGCAGAGGCAGTTGGCATCGGTCGCTGTGCCATCACTCGAGCCGCTCGCTATGCACGCGAACGTATTGTGTTCAACCGTCCCATCGGCATGAATCAAGGTATTCAGCATCCGCTTGCCAAGTGTTGGGCGCAGCTCGAAGCGGCCAATTTGATGGTGATGAAGGCCGCGACCTTGTTCGATAAGGGAAAGGAATGTGCCATCGAAGCCAACGCCGGAAAGTATCTGGCCGGCGAATTTGGATTCGAGGCCTGTCACACCGCGATGTTAACGCTGGGTGGCATGGGGTACGCGCAGGAATACCATGTCGAGCGGTTATTGCGCGAAGTGTTAATTCCTAGAACTGCGCCGGTCAGTCCGCATATGATTCTCAATTTCCTGGCCGAGAAAGTTCTCGAGCTGCCGAAGTCATATTGATTCGAAGTTAAGCGAGCAACCAATGTCGAGTGGAACAAGCTTTAACGCGCGTTCGTGGCTATTCGCGCCCGGCGATAGCGAAAAGAAAATGCAGAAGGCGGCGGAGAGTGTCGCCGACATTGCGATCTTCGATCTCGAAGATGCGGTGGCCACGGAGAACAAGCCGGCGGCACGCAGCCTGGTCGTCGAATTTCTGAAGCGCCAATCTGGCGGGCGTGAACGATTGTGGGTGCGCGTGAATCCGCTCGACGGTCCGCATACGCTTGCCGATTTGGCGGCGATCATGCCCGGCCGCCCCGGCGGCATCATGTTGCCAAAGGCGCGCGGCCGTCACGATGTCGAATTGCTGGATCATTACCTGTCTGCTCTGGAAGTGGCCAATGGCATTGCGCAGGGCAGCACCAAAGTAATCGTGCTGGTGACCGAATGCGCCGAAGCCATGTTTACCACCGGTCAATATCGCGATGCGCCGCGCGTAGTCGCGCTGACGTGGGGTGCGGAAGATTTGGCGGATTCCATCGGCGCCAGTTCTAACCGCAATCCCGACGGCAGTTACGGATTCACTTATGAACTCGCGCGCACCCTATGCTTGCTGGGCGCTGCTGCTGCGGGTGTGCTTGCTATCGAAACGATTCAAGGCGACTTCAAGGATCTCGACGGCTTACGCACGCGCGCCGAGAAAGTTCGCCGTGACGGATATCGCGGCATGCTCGCGATTCATCCCGCTCAGGTCGATGTGATTAACGCCGCCTTTATGCCGAGTGCGGAAGAAATTTCGGAGGCGCAGGCGATCGTCGATTTGTTTGCCGCCAATCCCGGCGTAGGTACGATCGGTTACAAGGGCGGTATGCTGGATCGACCCTATTTATCGCGCGCGCAAGCACTGTTGAAGTTGGCGGGGCGTGCATGACGATCAAGACCGACGTCGCCGGTTTGGATCTCGCAAAGTTTCTCCGTCGTGGCGATCGCATCGTCATGGGTCAGGCCTGCGGCGAACCCACGACGTTGCTGGAAGCGCTGATCAAACAAGGTCGCGACATCGGCGAACTTTCGGTGTTTATAGCGACGAGTTTCTCCGGTTTGTTTACGCCGGAAACCGCCGATAGCTTTGCGTTGTCGAGCATGGGTGCTATCGGGTCGCTGCGGTCGATGACGAAAGCAGGCAAGCTCAGTGTGATTCCTTGTCACGTGAGCCAGATCGGGCCGATGATCGAAGCAGGAATCATCGGGTGCGATGTCGCGTTCGTGCAGGTAAGTCCAGCCGATGAGAGTGGCAATCACAGCTTCGGCTTAATTGCCGATCACGTGAAGGCAGCGGTCGGTAAAGCGCGTGTCGTCATCGCTGAAGTCAACGATCAAGTGCCGTTCACGAACGGTGAAATGCTGCCTGCGTCGAAGGTCGATGTCGCTGTGCATGTATCGCGAACGCCGGTACAAGTGCCCGCGGCAAAGATCGGCGAAACGGACGAAGCCATCGCGCGTCATGCCGCTAAATATTTTGAAGATGGTTCAGTCATTCAAACCGGTGTCGGTGCGGTACCCGATGCCATCCTGCGCTTGCTACACGATCGCAAAGATCTCGGTGTTCATTCCGGCATGTTGGGCGACGGTCTGGTGGCGCTGGTTGAAGCAGGGGTTGTCACAAATGCGCGGAAGGAAGTCGATCAGGGGGTGTCGATCAACGGCGCGCTGATCGGCACCCAGCGTCTGTATGACTTCGCGCACAGGAATTCGCGCATTCGCATGTGCAGCACTGCGTATACGCACGATGCGGCCGTACTGGCGAAGTTAAGCAAACTTGTGACAATTAACTCCGCGCTCGAAGTCGACCTCACCGGCCAAGTCAACGCCGAGCAAAGCGGCTCCGCATATATGGGCGGTACGGGCGGCCAGGTGGATTTCGTTCGCGCCGGCAGTCGGTCGCCGGGCGGCCACTCGCTTATCGCGTTGCCGGCAACGGCAAAAGACGGTGCGCTCAGTCGCATTGTCGTCAATCTATCCGGGCCAATCACCACCGCGCGTAGCGATGTCGATGTCATCGTGACCGAGTTCGGCGCAGCCGAATTGAAAGGGCAAACGCTTGCCGAACGCACGCGCCGGCTGATCGCCGTTGCGCATCCGAACTTTCGCGAAGAGTTGGATCGCGCGGCGCACACTATCCGACAACGAGGCTTCTAATGAGCGATGCAGTATTGTTCGATGCGCGCGATGACGGTATCGCAATCATTACGTTGAACCGTCCCGACACGCGTAATGCGTTGAGTAAAGAGATTCGCGAGGGTCTGTTCGCCGCGTGGGATCGATTCGAGCACGATGCAAAGTTGCGCGTCGCAATTCTGACCGGTAAAGGCGACAAAGCTTTTTGCGCCGGCGGCGACCTAAAAGAGATGGTCGAACGCGGCCTGGCCGTTCCTCCGCGAGATATGTTTCCCGTTCCCTACGACAACATTGAGCTGAGCAAGCCCACCATTGCGGCGGTCAACGGTGTTGCGTTCGCGGGCGGGTGGATGATTTCGCAAGCGTGTGATCTGTGTGTTGCCAGCACCAACGCTAAATTCGCGATCACGGAAGTGAAGGTGGGCCGCGGTTCGCCGTGGGCGGCGCCGCTCATTCACATGATTCCGCAACGAATCATGATGGAGATCATCCTGACCGGAAAACCGATCACCGCGCAGCGCGCGTATGAAATCGGTTTGGTGAATCGCATAGCCGAGCCGGAAAAACTGCTGGATGCCGCGCTTGAGCTGGCGAAGGAAGTACTCGAAGGGGCGCCGTTATCGGTTAAGGCCGGCCGCGAGACTGTCATGTTGGCGACAGAGATGGGGCGTGCGGCCGCGTTGCAAGCCGCACGCGCCGCACATGAATTTACTTACAAGAGCGATGACGCACGCGAAGGACCGAAGGCGTTTGCGGAAAAGCGCAAGCCGGAGTGGAAAGGGCGATAGGTCCTAGGGCTTCAGGACATTCTTCTTCCGCTTATTGGTTAGCGGTCGCTGATAAGAAGGGTCGTCTTTGCTGCGCGACGGCGCACCGTTGACGTGAATGTCCGGGACGTCGCTGAACGGAATGGGCATCGTCGGAACCATCCCCGACCACTCGATGGCATTGGTACGCATGGCAATCTTCCATGCGTCATTGCGACGTTCGAGTCGATCGATGTAGCGTCCACCTGCGATCCAATTTGAATCGTCGCGATTGCGACCGACAAACAAGTAATACAGCTCCGTGTGTGCGACATCGCCTTTGATATCGCACGTTAGATTCAAGAGATTGTGGTGCGTCGCCACTTGTCCATGGTTGTGCATGGCCGATGCCCAGTCGTATACCTCTTCTGGGCCGCCAACGAAGGGGCCGGCTGCAACAATTGCGTCGGAGTGAAAGGCAGACAAAAACAATTCCTTATCGAATCGGTCCATGCCGCGGCTGAAACGCGTCAAGCAGTCGAGTATGTCTTGGCGGTCCAGCAGTTGCTCCAGGTGAGCGAGCTTCTCTGCGTCGATAGTCGGCGATGCGTTGGTCATGGTCATTCTCCGAGAAAACTAGTGTCGCCTACGCGTTATTTCTTTTTGGCGCCGCGAGTCGCCATCTCGAAACTGTAACCGAGGTGATCGACAAATCCCGACGGAACCGGCGGAAAGTGCAGCGGATTCGTCGTATCGCGAATCGCATCTATCTGTTCGCCGACTTGTTCTACTGTCCACGCGCCGCGGTACACGCCCGGCGTTTCGGCCACATAGGCTCGCGCGACGCGGCCCGCGACCGATATAAGCATCTCGCCAGTAACCGAACAGGATTCGTGAGCAAGCCAAGCGACGACCGGTGCCACCAATTCGGGTTGCATGGGGGGATAGGCGCTTGTATCCAATCCGTCGGCCATTCTTGTCACTGCGCCGGGAACGATAAGGTTGCACTTAACGCCTTCCGGTGCGCCTTCAAGCGCGACGACATTAGAAAGTCCCATCATGCCTGCTTTGGAGGTGCCGTAGTTCACGACGTTTTGGTTGCCGTATAAACCTCCAATGGAGGAGGTCAGCACAATACGGCCATAGCCCGACTTGCACATCAGCGGAAACGCCGGTCGAACAACATGAAATGCACCGCGGAGATGTACGTCCAACACGGCGTTGAAATCCTCATACGAGATTTCCTTCATCGATCCGTAGCGGACATTGCCGGCGTTGTGAACGAGAATGTCGATGCGGCTATAGTGATCGAGGGCGGTCTGGATAATCGCTTTGCCGCCTTCCGCCGTCGCTACGGAATCGGTGCAAGCGACAGCTTGCCCACCTGCTGCCTTGATCTCGTTTACCACCGCTTGCGCCGGGCCGGCGTCGCGCCCGTCGCCCGTCATGCTTGCACCGAGATCGTTGATGACAACCTTTGCGCCTCTGGAAGCGAGTAACAGCGCGTAAGAACGTCCCAAGCCTCTGCCGGCGCCGGTAATGACCGCTACGCGATTATCGAATCTGAGTTCGGACATAGTGTTGCTCGCAATGCATAGATAAAAAACGCGGAATGAAGCGAGGTTAAACCGGCGACCAAAGGGGCGATCCGCGCCGTGCGCGAAGCGATGGAATTACTCTTCCGTCGATATCGGTAACGCCATATTCTTGAGCGAGTTCGGCTGTGATGAAAGTGCCGCCCGAATGGCGCATTACCTGTGCGTCTTTAGTCAGGGCGGCGATCACCCGGCCCGGATGTTCGGGCGAGCAACTGTCTTCTATCTTGGTGGCTGCTCCGCCTTTGAGGCCCGGAATATTGGCGAGATTGCGTTCGGCGCGTTCAGTCATGGTTAGTCCTTGCCATAACGAAATGGAAGCGACGTTGTGCGGTTTCAATTCGATAGCCATATCGCGCGCCATGCGGTCGACCGCGGATTTTGCGGTGCCGAAGATGACGCTGTACGTGTAGCTGACACCGGTATAACCGGAGATCTCGACGATCAATCCTGACTTTTGCGGCACCATGATTTTTGCCGCATGCCAAGCGGCAACGTAATTCGATCGCACACCGACATCGAACATCACCAAATTCGACAACGGTTTTTCCCAAAAGCCTTTGGCTTCCGTCAGATCTTCCGGCAGAGCGAAGGCATTGTTTACCAGGATGTCGAGACGACCTTGTTCGCGTTTGATCTGCTCGAAGAGCGCCGCGACTTGCTCGTCGTTTGCATGGTCGACTTGCACGGCGATGCCCTCGCCGCCGCGGCGAGCGCATTCCGCGGCGGTTTCACCGACCGTGCCGGGCAAGGAATACGAGCCGGGTGTCACCGTCCGCCCCGTCACATAGACGGTTGCACCTTCCGCGGCCAAAGCTACGGCGATTCCTTTTCCTATGCCTCGGCTGGCGCCCGTCACGACAGCGACTTTGCCTTTAAGCGAACTCATAGGAACCTCTTGAGAGTAGAGAAATAATACGGTGTCAGAGCTCCCGAGCTCTCGACTTGACGAATATGGACAAAATCGCGGTCGCCAATTGTTCCGTCAACGGCCGGCCTGCGATCGTAACTCGCTCGGCGAAGCATCGAACCAGCGCGTACATCGGCGCGTGAAAACGGAGTGCTCTGCATAGCCCAGTTTCTCCGCGATGTCGGTCAAATCCAGATGCGTCTGGTGGAGGTAGTAGAGTGCCGCATCGCGGCGCACTTCATCCTTGATCTCTTGAAACGATGTCCCTTCCGCTTTCAGTCGCCGATGCAGCGTTCGCGGATGAAGATTGAGCTCCATTGCAACGCGCTCGTTGCTGCAGTCTTCGGTCCCCATCAGTTGCATGACGGCGCCGCGCACTTGTGCGTGCAGCGGGGGATTGACGCGGGTGAACTTGGTATTGATGTAGACGGTGGCCTTTTGGTACGCGCGCGCGTCCGGAGCGACGATACGGCAGCTTAAGTCGCGCTTGGAAAACACCACGCCGTCTTCGCGCTGATCGAAGCGGACATCGCAGCCGAAGTAGCGACGGTACGTGCCGGGTGGCGAAACCGGTTGATGCCGAAACAGTACCTTGCGAACACGCGCTTGTCCTCCGGTAATTTCCATGGCGTTCATATGGCCAAGCAGCATCAACTGTTCCATTGCCTGGGTTTTGTTCGGCAGCCGGTCCAGCAGGATGTCGTGACCGACAAAAGCCGTCTGGCGAGCGTGATCGGGTTTGACGCGAATTCGCGCCGCTAGGCTATGCGCATAGGCGTGGCTCGTTACGTACTTCAAAGCATCGCCGAACGTGCTCGAATTCTTCATAACCAATCCCATGGTTCCGAACACGTCGCCGCCTTGCAGAGTTGCGAGGCGCATACCGAAGTCGGGTTGCCGCAGTTCGGTCGCGGTATGTTCGAGAAGGTTGACGATGAGTCGGTACCCGATACTTGTTTTACCGCGCGATAAATCGATCGGGTCGATACCGACGTGCCGCAACAACGCATTTGCGTCGCCTCCCAGCGCTGCTACGAGCTCCGGAAAGAAACGCAAAATGTCGGCGTGTACGACGTCAAAATCCACGCCGTTTGCAACGATTTCTTGTGTCTGAGCAGTCATATCCCGCCCGTCGTTAGGCCCAATGCGTTTGTCGGAATCGGTCAAGCAAGCGCCAAGGCGCCGCGGCTACCCTGAGTCATTAACCTGTGCCAATAATATTAGCGATCTGCGCTACGTCTGAACTATTGTTGTGACGTAACCGCGTTGCGAGGAGCCAGTCATGACAAGCCAGTTCGAAGCAAGCACGAAAGACTTTGCCACCGTCGTCGACAGAGAATACATCCGGGAATGCATTGCGCGCGTCAGTCGCGGCGAAGACCGGCGTGATGCGGAGCTCCTCAAAGCAGCGTACTGGCCGGATGCGGCCGTCGATCACGGCATTTTCCTGGGTTCGTTTGCCGAGTATTTGGCTTGGGTTGTGCCCGGCGCGCCTTCGATCCCGGTAACCCTGCATACGCTGGGGCAAAGTGTGATCGAGCTGCGCGGGGGCAACGCGTTAGTTGAAACTCATGTAACGGCATATCACCGGATCAATATGGGAACGGAAGAGCGAGATCTTACGATTGGCGGACGCTACTTAGACCGGTTCGAAAAGCGCGGTCAGGAATGGCGTATCGCTCATCGCACAATGCTCTATGATTGGTTGAAGGACTTCGGCCAATCCATTGATTGGTCAAAGGGTTTATTAGGCATGCCGTTTCTTACCAAGCACTCCATCGGGGCGGCGCAGGGTGATTACAGCGAAAACTTTTTTCGGACGCAAAAACTCTAAATCCACGCCGGCTGAGTGCCGTAGTATGGTCGGCGATCTTCGCTCGGCGCCCTAGGCGAAGGCTTCCTCGCTTGCCAGTTTGATTCGATGCGATAAGCGCCCCCAGTAGGGAAAGTATGGTGTCGCCTGCACGTAAGCCCCGTGTTGTCCGACATCAGCCGATCGTTAATTTCGGTATCCAGTGTGACCTTGTCAATCTATTCACCGCGCCTCTCGTGCGCGAACGTCCAACGTGTTGGCACAGTCAATCTGCTCCTCGTCGATGAAGTCTAACTGCAGCGACCAACACGCCTCGCTGTTTCCGTAACTCCCATTTTTGGAATCGCCTGCACCGCTGGGCAGCGCTTGTATGTCCTCTCGCTTTCGATTCGAAGCGTACGTCCGCGAGGGGTGAGCGTCATAGCAAGTTTCCGAAATAATTCATTGTGCCGGCTATGGTTGACTCGCCTTTAAGCGCTATAGCATCGCTGCGGCGTCCTCAGCCCATCGGTGCTTGGATCGAATCTCGTCACCGGATTCGATTCTAACGTAGTGCCGTAGTTTGACTGGATTGTCTGAACAGAATGCCGACGAGAGTGCGTATCAAGCCTGTTTGTCCGGATAACTTGAGGTGGTTTCTACCGGTCGACAGCCCGCCATGTTGGCGCAAGATAAGTAGGGACAGCAGCCGATTTTCGGCTAAACTTCCGCGCGGCAAAACCTGGGGAGATTTGATTCATGTCCGTAAAAGTTTACGAGCGCATCCTGCAGCTCTTCGAAGCCGAAGGTATCAAGACAATCTTCGGTATTCCCGACCCGAACTTCGTGCACATGTTCGTTGCAGCGGAAAAGCGCGGTTGGAATGTCGTGACGCCGCACCATGAATTGGCAGCCGGCTTCATGGCCGAAGGCTACGCCCGCATGAACGGCACACCGGCACTCTGCATCGCGACACTCGGTCCTGGTATTGCCAATGCGGCCGGCGCGATGATGTGCGCCAAGGTTGAAAACTCGCCCGTGATCTTCATCGGCGGCCAGCGCGCTCGCATCACCGAACAGCGTGTACGTCGCGGCCGTATTCAGTTCGTTAAGCAAGCGCCTCTATTCGAAAACTCCGTTAAGTACAGCGCCAGCATCGAATATGCCGATCAAACCGACGAAATTATTCGTCATGCGCTGCGTATCGCGCAATCCGGTACACCGGGTCCCGTGTATATCGAATATCCGTCGCACGTCATTCAACAAGAACTCGACGTTCCCGAACCGCTGCCGCCGTCGGCCTATCGTCTCGTGGAGCCGGGTGCCGACGTCGATATGATCGCGAAGGCCGTCGATCTGATCAAAGCCGCCAAGAATCCAATTTTGTTGGTCGGCCACGCGGTGCAATGCACCCGCGCCGGCGCGAAGGTCAAGGCGCTGCAGGAAGTCATGCAATGCCCAGTCGTCCAAACATCGGGCGGCACTGCGTTCATTGAAGGTCTGGAAGACCGCACCTTCCCATACCTGTTCTCCAGCGTTGGCAATGAGATCGTGCGTCAATCGGATCTCGTCGTCACCATCGGTACCGAACTCGGCGAACCGATGCACTACGGCAAAGGTCATCACTGGAAGGTGGGTAACGAAAACCGCAAATGGATCTATGTCGAACTCGATCCATCGGCCATCGGCCAAAACCGTTCGATCGATGTCCCGTTGGTCGGTGACCTGCGTACCGTCGTGCCGCAGCTCACGGCTGCGTTGAAGTCGACGCCGCGTAAAGCCTCGCCCGATCTCGCAAAATGGATTGATGCCGAGAAGAAGCGGTTATCCGATCTCGCTGCCGAGTCGAAGAACAAGCCAACGGCCAGCGGCAAAATGCATACCGCCAGCTGGGTCGTTGAAGCCACCAAAGCATTCCCGGCCAACGGCATTCATGTGCGCGACGGCGGCGGCACCGTGATCTTCACGTGGACCTACTTGCAGTGCAAACCGCATGACGTAATTTGGAATCAAAACTTCGGTCACTTGGGCACGGGCCTGCCATATGCAATCGGTGCGTCCGTTGCGGACGGCGGCAAGCGTCCAGTGCTGTTCACCACTAGCGACTCTGCGTTCCTGTTCCACATCGGTGAATTGGAGGTCGCGGCGCGATTGAATCTGCCGATCGTCACGGTAGTAGGTGTCGACAATCAGTGGGGTCTCGAAGTGGGGGTGTACAAGCGCACATTCGGCCACGGTAAGACCACCGAACCCGGTGTGCATTGGAGCAAAAACGTACGCTTCGACAAAATTGCCGAAGGCTTGGGTTGCGTCGGCGTGTACGTCGAGAAGGCCGAGGACCTCGGTCCGGCCATCACCAAAGCATTTGCCAGCGGCAAGCCGACCGTTATCCACGCACCGATCGATCCGTCGGCCAACCACGGCGGCAACGAAAACAAAGATACGCCGAACTATGAAGAGTTCCGCACCTGGTACGCCGAAGGTACGCAATAATCGAATTGATGTCGTTCGTTAGATCGCGCCGCACTCGTTGCGGCGCGATCGTTTAATAGATCATGATCGCCAAACGGCGTTGTCGCCCGTTCGGCATATAGAGGGGATAACAGAATCATGCGCAAATATCTCAAGTTCTACATCGACGGCAAGTGGGTCGATCCAATCGAATTAAAGACGACGAACACCACCAATCCAGCTACCGAAGAAGTGTCGGGCACGATTGCGCTGGGTTCGGCCGAGGACGTGGATAGGGCGGTCAAAGCAGCACGCAAGGCATTCAACACTTGGTCCAAGACGACGCGCGAAGAGCGCGTGAAAGTGCTTGAGCGCATTCTTGCCGAATATCAAAAGCGCATGGGCGATCTCGGCGCTGCGGTGCTGGAAGAAATGGGCGCGCCAAAAGGCCTTGCGAACGGCTTCCATGTCGGCCTCGGCATGGGTCATCTCTCGACCGCCATCGAAGTGCTGAAAAATTTCAAATTCGAAGAACAACGCGGCGCAACGTTGTTCGTAAAAGAACCGATTGGCGTCTGCGGCATGATTACGCCGTGGAACTGGCCAATTAACCAAGTCACGGTCAAGGTGTTTCCAGCTATTGCGACCGGTTGCACCGTCGTGCTTAAGCCATCGCAAGAGTCGCATTTCTCCGCGCAAATACTCGCCGAGGTCTTTGATGCCGCCGGCGTTCCGGCGGGCGTATTCAATATGATTCAAGGCAAGGGATCGGTCGTCGGCAATGCTATGGCGACGCATCCGGGCATCGACATGATCTCGATCACCGGCTCGGAAGCGGCCGGTATTGAAGTCGCGAAGGCGGCCGCCGCCACCGTGAAGCGCGTGTGCCAAGAGCTGGGCGGCAAGAGCGCGAACATCATTCTCGATGACGAGGATTTTGCCGCGAACGTGGGCAAGGGCATTGCCGGCATGATGGTCAACTCGGGCCAAACCTGCAGTGCTACCTCGCGCATGCTGGTGCCGAAGTCACGCATGAAGGAAGCCATCGAAGTTGCAAAGAAAGCTGCGGCCGCGGTGACAGTCGGCGATCCCACCACGGACGTTGCCATGGGACCGGTGGTCTCGAAGAATCAATTCAATTCTGTTCAGGAATACATCCACAAGGGCATTGCAGAAGGCGCCACGTTGGTTGCTGGCGGCCCCGGTCGTCCTGAGGGTGTGACCAAGGGCTTCTTTGTAAAGCCGACGGTGTTCGCCAATGTCACCAACAACATGGTGATCGCGCGCGAAGAAATCTTCGGACCCGTGCAGGTGATCATCGGCTACGACAATGTCGATCAAGCGGTCGAAATTGCGAACGACTCGGATTTCGGCCTGGCGGGCAACGTAGCGGGTAAGGATCTCGATAAGGTTCGCGCGGTCGCGCGGCAAATCCGTTCGGGTTGGGTGTCACTCAACGATGGCTTCGATTTCCACGCGGCGTTCGGCGGCTACAAAAAGAGCGGCAACGGACGCGAGTGGGGCGAACACGGCTTCCAAGAATACTTGGAAGTGAAGTCGTTGCTCGGCTATAAGCCTGTCTAAAGCAGGCAAGGGTGAAGCTTATGCTCCCGTGCCGTAGGCGCGGGAGCAGTTTGACTGCTGCTAGTTCGCCTTCACTCGTCGCTTGGTTCGTTGCGGCGGAATGTGATCGGTATTGATCGTCGGCGTGATGATGACTCGTTCGTGAATCTCGGCCATTTGCTCGATCGTCAGCGGCTTTTTCTGTCGCAACCACCAGGACATCAATTCTATCGTTGAGCTCGCTACCAGTACGGTGACGACCTCAGCCGGCGGCCAATGATCGCCAATCGCCCGGGTCGCGGCCACTTTTCTAGACACGCGCAAAAACTCATCGCGCATGGCGCCTTGCGCGCCGCCCGTCAGCAGTGTGGACCATAACTTTCTATGTTCCTGCACGTATGCGAATAACGCTAACGACCCCGCGCGTGTATTGGCAGCATCGGCGGCAGCTAAGGACAGTCCAATCAACTGGCCGATTTGCTCTGCAGCAACATCGTCCAGAAGCGATTCCTTCGTCGGGTGATGGCGAAAGAAGGTCGTGTATCCCACCGCCGACGTTTCGCAGATATCACGAATCGTGATTTGCTCGAGTGACTTGCGTTCCAGCAGACGTAGCAGCGCAAGCCGCAACGCCTCGCGCGTACGAACCGCTCGCGCATCCTGCGCAGTCTTCAAGTGAGGCTTGTGTATTTTATGTCCCATTTGCTGGCGCTGTTTGTTCAAGGCGCTTGCGAGTTTAGATGAACTGACACGGATGATTAGCTCTTCTTGCCGACGCATCGACGATTGAATCCTGTCTTGAATGCAACCGCATTGACAACCCAAAAAGTTGTGAACTATAGTGTTTCATATCTAAACGACTTCCGCTTGCCTCATGCGCTTGTGACGGCCTCTTCGTTAAAGCCATACCGATGTACGTCCGCCATAAACGGCGCGCATATGGATGGCGTCAAAGAACGGTTCGAATCTAACTGAGTGACTTATGACCGCGACTTCTCAGAGTGACGTGTATTGGGATCCTTATAAGCCGGACATCTCGGCCAATCCGTATTCCATCTATCGACGATTGCGCGATGAAGCACCGCTGTACTACAACAAGGAATACGATTTTTACGCAGTGAGCCGTTTCAGCGACGTCGATAGCTGCTTGATGGACCACACTACGTTTAGCTCGGCGCGCGGCGACGTTCTCGAGTTCATCAAAGCAAACGCCGAAGTGCCGAAAGGCATGTTCATTTGGGAAGATCCGCCGCTGCATACGGCCTACCGTAATGTCGTTTCGCGCGTATTCACGCCCAAACGAATGAATGCGTTGGAAGAGCAGATTCGCGCGTACTGCGCTCGCTGCCTTGACCCATTAACCGGCGCTGACCGAATCGATTTCATTGCCGATCTCGGATCGAAGTTGCCGGGCGGCGTGATCGGCATGCTGTTGGGAATTCCCGACGAAGCTCGCGACATTGTGCGCGAGCGGGTCGAAAGCGCGCTGCGCACAGAAGCGGGTAAACCCATGGAGATCAACCAAGCTTCTTATCAAGGTGAGGGTTTCGAAGAATATCTCGATTGGCGCATCAAAAATCCGTCCAATGATCTTATGACGGAACTCGTGAACGTCGAGTTTCAAGATGAGACGGGCACGAAGCGCAAACTCACCCGCGAAGAAATTTTGATCTTCATTAACGTGCTGGCGGGCGCTGGCAACGAAACAACCTCCCGCTTAATCGGTTGGATCGGCAAGGTGCTCAGCGATCATCCCGATCAGCGCCGCGAGATCGCCAAAAACCCGGCGCTGATTCCGGCGGCGATCGAAGAAATCCTGCGCGTCGAACCGCCGGGAACACAGGTTGCTCGCTACGTCACGCGCGATATAGAAATTCACAGTCAAATTGTGCCCGCAGGCAGCGTCTTGCAGTGCCTAGTGGCGGCTGCCAATCGGGATGAGCGGCGTTTTCCCGACGCCGATCGTTTCGATGTTAACCGTCAAGGCGCACCCGCCATTACGTTTGGACGCGGCATCCATTCTTGCATCGGTGCAGCACTGGCAAGAGTGGAAGGACGCGTTGCACTCGATGAATTGTTGAAGCGTTTCCCCGATTGGACGGTAGATGCCGAGAACGCTCAACTTTCTTCGTCGTCCACGACGCGCGGATGGGATACATTGCCCGCCTTTATCGGACAGGGCGGCAGTGCGTCGCGCGCGGCGGCGAGTTCGTCAGCAGCACAGCCTGCTGCAGGCCCGGCGAAATTGGCGGGCAGCGAAATGTGGCAGGTGACGTTGCAAACGCCGGCAGGTCCGCAGGAGATGACAGTGCAGCTACTCCGCAACGGTGATGCTGTTACGGGACGCATCGACAGTCCGATGGGCGGCGAAGTTATCAGCGACGGCAAAGTAGCTGGCGACAAGCTCACTTGGACGATGAAAGTCACCAAGCCCATGTCGATCAAATTGAGCTTTGACGTAAAGGTCGAAGGCGACGAGATGACCGGCAAAGTGAAGCTGGGGTTCTTCGGTTCGGCGGCCTTAAGCGGTCGCCGCGCTTAGGCGGATAGGTCCAATTTGTCGGCTCCGAACTATCGATGATGCGCAGCGGTGCGCTTTTGTTTTACGTTGAGCGGTTAATTTAATGGTCAAAGTCACCTACATAAGATCCGACGGCACCGAACACGCTGTGGAGATAGAGTCGGGCACTTCCGTCATGCAGTGCGCGGTGTCGAATAGTATTCGCGGAATTATCGGCGACTGCGGCGGAGCCTGTTCATGTGCCACCTGTCATGTGTACGTCGAACCGGCTTGGCTAGATAAGGTCGGCGAGAAAAGCGAGACGGAGGCCGCACTGCTTGAAGAAGTGTGCGACCCGCAGCCTAACAGCCGGCTTTCTTGTCAGATCAAAGTGACCGATGCACTCAACGGCCTGGTTGTGCGTTTGCCCGTAAAACAGGTGTGATCGATTCACGCTTCAGGGCTTACACAAGTCGCATCTCGAGCGAGATCTGGCGAAAAAGTCGTAAGCTCGAACACGTGGTCAGTGGCGTATCCTTGAAACGCGGAGAACATTGATGAACAAATTGCGGGTCATACAATGGACCACAGGGAAAGTAGGCAAGTTAAGTCTGCGAGCGATCTTGGACGATCCGCGGCTAGGGCTTGCAGGCGTGTATGCTTATTCCGCCAACAAGGCTGGTGAAGACGCCGGCAAGCTTTGCAACCGGCCTGACACCGGGGTTCGGTCAACAAACGATATCGAAGCGCTGATCGCGCTAAAAGCGGACACCGTTATCTACACGCCGTTCATGGCGGATGTGTCGCATGTCGTGCGGCTGCTCGAGAGCGGCCTCGATGTGATTAGCACCAATCTGTTTCTTAATGTCGGCGGCGTGCAGGGCGAAATCAAAGAGCAACTTGAAGCTGCATGTCAGCGCGGCCAGAGTTCGATCTACATCACCGGCATCAGCCCCGGCTGGATAAATGCGATGGGCGTAGCGTTAACGGCCGTATGCCGAAACGTTGAATCGGTGTCGATTTCCGAAACAGCCGATTGCTCCGTGTATGAATCCAAGGAGACATGGCTTGCCATGGGTATGTCGTTGCCAAAGGCTACGCCGGAAGTGATCGGAACCGCGCGCGCTTGGTTGCAGTCGTTCAACGACGCTTTGCAGCGAATGGCGGCCGCGTTCGATTACAAGCTCGATGAACTGGAATTCTTTATCGAATTCGCCACGACCTCCCAAAAAGTCGATCTCGGCTGGTTCAGCATGGAGAAGGATACCAACGGGGCCGTGCGTGCAGGCTGGAACGGCAAAGTGAATGGGCGAACGGTCGTTCGGTTTCAGCTGACTTGGTTCTTAACGCGACACCTGAACCAAGGTTGGGAGTTCGACGACAACCAGTATCACATCGCCATAAAGGGTGAGCCCGAAGTGCAGACACGCATTCGCTTTATTCCGCCGAAGCACTGGGGCAATCATGAGTGGGATACGATGACCGCGCTGCCGGCGGTGAATGCAATATTGAATGTCGCCGCGGCGAGGCCGGGTGTGCTGACCTTGAAGGATGTTGGTTTGCCTGCGGCGCCGGCGGGGTTGTGGCGGTGAGCCGGTTATCGGTCGAGGTGACGAGAGCTCGACGGGATTTTGAGTCTACGTTAGTTGACGTGATCTGATCCCCTCCCTCGCGATGGCGGGGAGGGTTAGGGAGAGGGCGGAGCGTTCCGAGTAAAGCAGTTCGCCCCCATCCTAGCCTTCCCCCGCTGTCGCAGGGGAGGGAACGTTTCCGCAAAGTAAATTTGGATAGAGGTCCATCGATATGAACATGGCAGGCGAACAGCGCATTGCTGCCCCTCGTCAACGTGTATGGGACGCGCTGAACAATCCCGAGATCTTGCGCGCAAGCATTCCCGGTTGTCAGAGTCTTGAAAAAACAGCGAACGATCATTTTGCGGCGACGGTGGAAGTGAAAGTCGGCCCCATCGGCGCGCGCTTTAAGGGCGCCGTGTCCTTGACTGATATCCAGCCGGCGATGGGCTATACCCTCAATTTGGAAGGCAATGGCGGCATCGCAGGTTCGATGAAGGGCAGTGCTAAGGTGCGGCTAAGCGACGATGCCGGCGGCACGCGTATTGCGTATGAAGTTGACGCGCAGATAGGCGGACGCATGGCGCAGCTGGGTGGTCCCATCATCGATGCAACCGCGAAGCAACTTGCGGGTAAGTTCTTTAGCCGCTTGAGTGAGGTCGTCGACGGTACGACGAAGTCAGCGGAAACGGTTCGTGCCAGCACCGCTGTAACTTCAACTGCGGCAGGCGCTGTCGCATCGTCGCGTGTTTCCTCCGGTGGCATGCCGATAGCGTGGATACTGGCGACTGTCGTTGCGGTACTCACGGGATTCTTGATCGGGCGCAGTCAAGGCGACGAAGGTTCCGATTGGATGGGCGTAGCGGTCGGTTTGCTACTCATCGTGGTGGCGGGTGCGGCGTTCGAGCACGGGCGGCGATCCGCGTCCGCTGTGGTCATACTCGACAATGCCTTGCTAAAGCGTTTGCTCGAAGGAGCAAAGGAATGAAGCCCGCTCCATTCGACTACATCGCCCCGGCAACGATTACTGAAGCATGTTCTGCGATCGCAGAAGCGGGCGGTGGGGCAACTGTGTTAGCGGGCGGACAGACGCTCATGCCGTTGCTGAATTTACGCATGAGCCAGCCTTTCATCGTTGTCGACATCAATAAGATACCGGAGTTGAAGGGCATTGCTCGCGTCAATGGCGGCATACGCATCGGACCTATGACGCGGCAGTGCGAAGTAATCGAGAGTGAAGTTCTCGCACGCGATTTGCCTGTGCTGGTGGAAGCAGTGCGGCACGTCGGCCATCACCAAACGCGTAACCGCGGTACGGTCGGCGGATCAATAGCTTTGGGTGAACCTGCTGCGGAGTTGCCTGCAACGGCGGTGGCGTTGGGTGCGACGATTGAAGCGCGATCTATACGCGGTACACGGCAGATTCCGGCAACAGAGTTTTATCTCGGCCCCTACATGACTTCGCTCGAACCGGATGAGTTGGTGACGGGCATTACGTTTCCCGATTGGCCGAAGGGTCACACAACTCTATTTAACGAAGTTGCACAGCGCCCCGGCGATTTCGCTTTGGTCGGCATCGTCGGTGCGTTAGTCATCGAGAGCGGCATAATTTCTCGCGTAGGTCTTGGCTGGTTCGGTATGGGCCCAACGCCAATCAATGCTAGAAGCGCGGAGCAGATGTTGCGAGGCAAGTCGCTCAGTGAGATAGATCTACAAGCGGTTGCAGAGCGCGCCGTCGCGGACACCTCTCCGTTCGACGATCACCACGCTAGCGCCGAATACCGCCGCACTGTCGGCAGGCGCATTTTGGCTCGCACGTTACGCGACGCCCTAAAGATTAGAGAGGCCGCATGAGCAAGCACCATGTCGAAATGACGATCAACGGTCGCCGCCATGCGAGCGATGTTGAAGCGCGTGTGTCGCTTGCCGATTTTCTACGCGACGATGCGGGCTATACCGGCGTCCATGTCGGCTGCGAGCATGGTGTGTGTGGCGCATGCACTGTCATGGTCGACGGCAAAGCGGTGCGCAGCTGTCTGATGCTAGCTGTACAAGCGGATGGTTCGACGGTGACGACCGCAGAAGGTCTCGCTGCGGCGGACGGTACATTGCATCCCGTGCAACAAGCCATGCTGGAAGAGCATGCGTTGCAGTGCGGTTTCTGCACGCCCGGTGTAGTAATGACGCTCGCGGCATTGACGGGTGACAACTCTAAGCCGAGCGAGGAACAGCTGCTGGCGGCAATGTCCGGGCATGTTTGCCGCTGTACAGGGTATCAAGGCATTCGTCGTGCAGCGAAAAAACTTGCCGCCGCCGGAGATAAGGTATGAGCGCCGCTACCCCTCTCTCTGACAATCATGCGGATACCGACGCGGAGACTCGCGCGGACAAGGACACGAGCACCGGTATCACGACGGGCCGGTATATCGGTCAACGCGTGCGCCGTAAGGAGGATCCGCGTCTCCTGACCGGCCGCGGTCAATTCGTTGATGATATTTCGCTGCCGGGCATGTTGCATGTCGCTTTCGCGCGCAGCGCTATCGCGCGCGGGAATATTCTTTCGATTAACACGACTCTGGCGCGCGATGTGCCTGGCGTGCATGCCGTCTATACCCAGCAAGACCTTGCCAGTTACAAAGTGGCTATGCTGACGTTTTTCCTGTCGCCGCCCGATGTCGAGACCACGCCCCTGGCCAATGGCCGGGTAGTGTATGTGGGCGAACCGGTGGCGCTAATCATCGCCGACACGCGCCATATTGCCGAAGATGCGGCTTCGCTTGTCGAAGTGGAATACGCCGAAGAGGATCCGGTGATCACCATTGCCGATGCACGACGCGGCCCGCCGGTTCATCCGAGCATGTCGGATAACATTAATGCGCAAATGGGCGACGAAGAAATCGACGTGGCGCTCGATGCGAAGTTGAAAAGCGCGCCGCACCTCATTACTCACAAGGTAGTACATCAACGCATCTCGCAATCGCCGATGGAAACACGGGGCGTGGTTGCGAGTCCGGAAGGCAAGGAAGAACTCACGCTCTACATCACCTGCCAGAGCCCACACATGGTGGCGCGCTGGACTTCGCTTGCGTTGGGCTTGCCGCAAACCGCGATTCGCGTGATCGCTAAGGATGTTGGCGGCGGCTTCGGCCTTAAAAACCATCCATGGAAGGAAGAAGTTGCGGCGATTCTGGCCGCGCTGAAATTCGGCCGGCCGTTGAAGTGGATCGAAGATCGCTATGAGAACCTGATCGGCGCCAATCAAGCACGCGAACAGGAAATGGTGCTGCAGGTGGCGTTCGATGCCGATGGAAAGCTCATTGCCTCGCACGGTGACTACAGCGTCAACGTCGGGGCTTTCCCGCAACTATCCGAATGCAACATCGCCGTGCACATGTTCGTGTGGGCCGCTTACCACATGCCCGCGTACGGATTTCTGACGCGGGGTTGGTATAGCAATACTGTCGGGTACGCCGCGTATCGTGGGCCCTGGGCGATGGAATCGCTGATCCGCGAGACAGCGCTGGACGTCGCTGCGCGACGCATCGGCATCGATCCGATCGAAATCCGGCGCCGAAATTTGGTTACGTTGAAAGATCAGCCCACTACCTCATGCATGGGCATTCCGCGCGAGGACATCACACCGGCCGAGTGCCTTGAGAAATTGCTCGGTTGCTTTGACGTCGCCGCGTTTCGCAAAGAACAAGCGGCGGCGCGAAAAAACGGCCGCTATCTAGGACTGGGCATTGCGGCGTATATCGAGCCGACGGGTTCCGCGGGGGCCATCGGGACGATGACCGGAGAGCTCGCGCAGGTTCGCATCGAGCCGACCGGTAAAGTCACCGCAACGATGAGCACACATTCGCAAGGGCACGGCACTGCGACGACAATGGCGCAAATTTTTGCCGATCGCCTTGGCGTGTCATACGAAGACGTAACCGTGTTCGAAGGCGACAGTTCACGCGGCGGGTTTTCTCCGGGTGCGGCAGGCAGTCGTCAAGGCGTGATCGCAGGCGGCGCCGCAATTGTGGCAGCAGATCTGTTGGCAACTAAAGTAAAAACGCTGGCTGCTCATCTCTGTAATGTTCGCGTCGATGCCATTCGTATCGAGGATGGCATGGTGCATGTCAGCGGAGCACCGGATAAGTCGCGCACGCTGCGTTCGATCGCGGAGATCGCATATGGCGAGCCCGACAAATTACCTCCGGGATTCGAAGCGGGTCTCGAAGCACAACATCGCTACCAGCCCCCGCCGATGACATTCGCCAGTGCCGCGAATGCTTGCGTAGTCGAAGTGAATGCCGACACGGGTTTCGTAAAGATTTTGCGCTGGATCTCGTCGGAAGATTGCGGCACGCCGATTAATCCGGCGGTAGTCGAAGGCCAGATCGCCGGCGGTCTCGCGCAAGCAATCGGTACCGTGTTGCTTGAGGAGATGTCGTTCGACTCACGTGGTAACCCAACCACAGCGACGTATAAGGACTATCTGTTGCCGTTAATATCCGACGTCCCGGTCTTTGAATTTGTACACGCGAACACGCCGTCGAAATCGGTGGGTGGCATGCGCGGAGTCGGCGAAGGCGGTGCGATCATCGGACCACCGACATTGGTTAATGCGATTGCCGATGCGTTAGCACCGTTCGGGGAAGTGCCGGTGGAATTACCGCTCACGCCTGCAAAGTTGCTCAGTGTCATCGAAAAGCGCGACATCGCTGCGCATGCCAAACCGGAGGCGATAAAGGCGATCGCGGACACAGGCAGCCAAGTAGCGGCTCCGCAAACAGTGTTGACGCCCGTTGTCGAAACGGCCGCGCCTGCCGCAGCTGTTGTCGACGGCGATTGGAAAATGGTGCTTTCGACTCCAGTCGGCCCTCAAGAAATGAAGGGTCATTTCGAAACGAAGGGCCAGGAACTCAGTGGCTATCTAAGTGCCGCCGAAGGGCAGCAAGGCTTCACCGGCACGGTGGAAGGCAATCGCGTGAAGTTCGACCTCAAAGTCGAGAAGCCTATGAAGATTACGTTGAAGTACGACCTTGTGGTCGAAGGCAACAAGATTAGCGGCAAGGTGAAGATGGGAATCTTTGGCTCGGCGAAGTTGGCGGGGGAGAGGCTCTGAGCCCATCAATATTATTTACGTGGCCGATTCGCTTTAATGAAACAGCCTGACTCAATGCATCCCGACTATCGACGGGTGCCTTCATTCAATATGAACTTCCAGC